>Ga0334883_1000845_pt1 | contig 50588 bp, 44 predicted proteins | sample GraSluR1_MG_6_FD_207230 | JGI IMG/M metagenome (GOLD analysis project Ga0334883, IMG submission 207230) | Sludge microbial communities from methane-producing bioreactor in Wageningen University, Netherlands - Granular Sludge_09_05-R1 | ecosystem: Engineered > Bioreactor > Anaerobic >...
AGAAATACTGGAGACTACTTCAAAAGAATGCGTGGGAATTGAAAGGTCAGCATCGCTACTGGCGTCCGTCATTTCGAGATCATCTGACAGAAGCAGAGATAGTCGATCGGCTATTATCTTATGATGACTCCTTAAAGCGAGGCTACGAAGTCTACCAGGATTTTCTTTCCGCTATCAGAAGACAAGATGTTCCTGAATTCGTCGCGCTCCTAAAAAAAGACTACAAGGAGTTGCCAGAGCACTACCAACCAGTGTTCACGACCTTCAAGAAATATCGAACAGAAATCAAACGAGCGTTGCGAGTTCCCTATTCCAACGGCCCTATAGAATGTTTGAACAACCATATCAAAGTACTAAAACGAATTGCCTATGGCTTTAGAAACTTTCAAAACTACCAAGAACGAATCTTTTTATATCGAGGAAAATATTTTAAGAAAACTAAGAACACTACCCAACTGACTAAAGCTAGAACAACAACACGGCTAGACAAGATAGCTGTCTAGCCGTGTGAGTATCTCGATTATTCTATTGAATTTCTTCACCAACACTCATTGACGAAGAGCCGTTTTATTCAAATTTGTCTTCACCAACACGATTTGACGAAGAGCCTTCATTTTTGAACTGCTCTTTTTTGCTTAATAATTCAAAAGTCTTTTTACACCTAATAAGGATAATGGGATAGTTTCATTATTTATCATAGTTATCAAACGATTTTTCTTATTTATACTTTTAATATTATTACGATTTACAACGAATGATTTATGACACGTTACTAAGCTTTCATGCACCTTGACTATTTCTTTTAAATGGCCATAAAACTGAAACTGTTCATTTATTAAATGAATTTCCAATTTATGCGGTGAACCAGGGATAGTACAAAAATACTGAATATCATCAATAGGATAAAATAGAATTTCATCATCAAAAGAAAGTTTAATAATATCATTATCTATACTACCTTTAGTTTCAGATCCAAAAAGTTTTAAAAGAGTCCTTCTTACTTCTTCAGTCACACTTTTAGGATTTTCTTTCACAATAAAATCAAAAGCCTCAATATTCATTTTATGTATCATGAGAGCAGTCTCTATGTGAGAACTAATAAAAATGATTTTAAAACTTGAATTAATTTCTTTTAGTCTTTTTGCAAGTTCTATTCCATTCATGCCTTTAGATTCCAATTCTATATCCAAAAAGAAGATAGCATAATTACACTGATTATGACTGATATCACTAAGGATTTCTATAGGATTATCAGTCTCTAATTTTATCGAAGTATGATAATTATTGATTAATATTGCTTTATTAATTGTATCTATAAAATGATCCTTTTGAACAGGATCGTCTTCACAAATATATATTGGAATCATTGTTTCTCCTCTGACTTATCTAAGATTAATATTTGACAAAAGCTATCATTAGAAACTTTTGTCCTTAATGAAAACTCTGAAATATTATTTACAATATCATCTAATATAGATAATCCAAGTCCTCTTCCAGAAGATTTTGTGGAATACCCTTTCTGTTTTAATAAGAACAGGTTCTCCTTATATAAAATGGGGTTCTCAAAAGTGAAAACTATACGATTATTTTTTGAATTAACTCTAATTTTGAGACTTGATGAGTATTTATTTTCTGTCATTTCTTCTATGGCATTATCCATTAAAATTCCTATCACTTCATTAAAAGGATACTCTAAATCTTCACTTATTTTGATTTTCCCATCAATCGATAGTTGTACATCAATATTATTAATAACAGCTTGTATTAGCTTAATTTCAAATAGCCCTCTAACAGATGGATTCAAAAAACATTCTAGTTGACTATAAGCAATCGTCTTAGTACTAAACAACTCTTTTGTAGGATAAATTTTTTCATAAAAGTAATTTTTTAATTCCCGATTATCAGATTCATCAATATAAATTTTCAGAGAATATAGAACATTTCGATAATTATGTTGAAACTTCCTTAAATTATCAATACCTTTTGTAGTTTTTTGAATATACTCTTTTTGTATTTCTATTTCTTTTTGATAGATAGAAGATTGATATTTTTGTTTCAATGACTGATTTATTAGAAAAATGGAAATAGCTGTCAAAATGAAGTAGAAAATGAGAAATGTAAAATTCATTAAAAAAATTGAGTTACGATTATCAACTACACTTGAACTCACAATAACTGAATAATAAGTCAAAAGTAGACCATAAGATAAGACGATAAGTGGCCAACTAAAATACTCATTTATCAACTTAGTAGTACTTTTTGTAATTAGTAACGAAATTAAAAATGAAAGCATTAAATGAAAATAGGCAATTTCAAGATTGGAACCTAAGGTAATTCTGCCTAAGAGAAACAAAGAAATTAAATTGCTTAAATAATCTGATAATATCGAATAGATTAATCCAATAGAAATGGCATAAAGGTATCTTTTAAAGTCTTGTTTGGTTAACCAATAGATGAAAACAGTACTAAAAAAAGAGTATATAGTTGCTAGTGTTCCTATTTGTCCATATAGAAAACTGACTAACACAGCGTTAACAATTGTGACTCCTACAAAAAAAAATTTGTAGTTCAGCTTCCTTTGTAAAATTGCTATACAAATTGAATTACAAATATATTGAAATGCAATAAGTACGTTCACTAATTTACCTCCAAATTACTTAAGATCTTCAGGAATCTTAACTTCATAATTTATTCCCCAACAGCAGCCTGAAATTAGATAAATACTCAAACTTGCCAAAATCTTAATTATCCATTGTCTTAAAAACTTATTCATTAATTTTATCCTCCGTATTTTTCATACAATTCTTTTATTATAGGTAAAATATTAACTACAGCTATAATTTGTCCAAAAAGTAAACAGTTTAGCAGTGGGTTTGTCTCAAAGGTAAAATATATAAATCCTATAAAAGTAAAAGTAATAATTGCTTTCACTTTTAATAAAAACTGATCACTTTTACACACAGGATTCACTTTTGTTCCTTTACATCCAAAATGTGTAATCAGATAGCCCATTACAACATATATTATTAAGCTCATGAACTTATCTAAATACATAGTAACATTTGATAATAATAATGGAATTAGCCAAAAATTTAAAACTGATAAAATTGTACATTTTTTATTTGAAGCAGTATGGTACCCATAAACTTGTCTCCGCAATAATAAAAAAGATAAATAAGAAACGACCGTATACGTGAATGTCTTACTTAGTATAGATAGAAAAAGAAAAAGAAATACCTTACTCAAATTAATTGCAAGTATATCTAAACAAAAAACTGCTCTATCGAATTTTTCTTTTGTCACATCAAAATCTCTAGCTAGGTACTCTACTATTTGAATGGATTGCTTCATTATATCACTCCCAACTATTTCCCATTCCTTATCTTTAATTATACTATCAAGATTCAGAAAGACGTCCTTTCAATTCACAAAACAATGCTTTTATTTCATAATCTTATTACTAATAAGATACTCCAATCGATTTTTCATGAGAATTAGTAAAATCATCAATTTGATAAGGAACTGCTTATCTCAAGCTAACGAGATTAGTTTTATCCTTGGTATTAAAGGGGTCTCTAGCCATTATTCTAGAAAATGATAAATTGGCTACTTATGGTATGGACTCCCGCATCATAAGAAAGGGATATTCTTTCAAACTTTTATAAATTGGTCACTTATGATAAGGAGCTGCATATCACAAGTTAATGATATCTGCTCTAACCCTTGCTATTAAAGGATTTTCTGGCGATTTTTCTAGAAAAACAGAAATTGGTTACTTGTGATAAGGCTCCCCCGCATTAATCCTAAACGCCCGATAAATCTGCTCCACCAAAATCAGCCGCATCAGCTGATGTGGATAAGTCATCTTACCAAATGAAATCTGCGCATTGCTGCGTTTTAGGACTTGATCACTTAGTCCTAGTGAGCCGCCGATGACAAAAACGAATTGGCTTTTGCCGCTGGTTTGCAATTTGTCTAGCGTGGCAGCGAAGTCTTCGCTGCTAGGATTTTTGCCGTTGATGGCTAGGGCGAAGACGTATTCTTGTTCTTTGATCTTCGCAAGGATGCGTTCTCCTTCTTTTTCTTTGACTTGGATCATTTCGGCATCGCTGAGTTTTTCTGGTGCCTTCTCATCTGGGACTTCGACTAGCGTGATCTTGCAATACTTCGATAAGCGCTTCGTATATTCTGAAATTCCTTGAACGAGATATTTTTCTTTTAATTTTCCCACAGAAATAATTTTGATGTTCATCATATTTCACCTTTTTCATTATAGTTTCTTTTGCTTATTAAACTTTTCCACCGATCAAAACAGCTAAAAACAGAAGTCTTTGTCTTTTTCCACGGAGTTATGCACACTAATCACAGGTTTATCCACAGTTTTCCGGATATTGATTCCCTTTTTGTAAGGAATCCTCTATACAAACATACGTTTTCCACCGAGTTATCCACTTTATCCACATTTATGTGGATAAAAAACTCAATCAATTAACAAACTTTTTCCTTAGTTTTCCACTAATCTTGTGGAAAACAAGTTTTTTCATCATTTATCTATATTTTCCTACGAAACTTTTTCATAAAAAAGTCAAATCGCTGTAGTAGACTTACCTTACAATAAAATACTATACTTAATATAACGTATAACACAGTAGAGGTGGAGTAAATATGATGAGAAAAGATATTACACCAAAAAAATCTCCAGGTTTTTTTAGGCGCTTTGGGACCAGCTTATTAGGCGGTGTTCTTGGTGCTGTTTTAACAATTGGGATTTTTTATGTAGCGAATGGTTCGCTGCTTGCACCAAATAATCAAAATGCTAGCGGTTCACCAAGTGCTGGTAATACAAAAGTCAGCAACATGAAGGTGGATGTAAATTCAGATATTACTGATGCGGCTAGTAAAGTACAGGATGCGGTTGTCTCTGTCATCAACTTGCAAAAACAACAGTCACAAAGTGGTTTAGGCGGCTTCTCTGACTTTTTCGGCGGAAATGATAATCAACAGTCACAGGAAGATAGCGGACAGCTTGAAGAAACATCAGAGGGTTCTGGGGTCATTTACAAGCTGGAGGGCAAAACAGCCTACATCGTAACCAACAATCACGTGGTGGAAAAACAGGATGGTTTAGAAGTCTTGTTGAAAGACGGTTCAAGAGTTAAAGCAACCTTGGTGGGAACCGATTCTTATACTGACTTGGCTGTCTTAAAAGTCGAATCAGATAAAGTGACAGATATCAAACCAGCAACCTTTGGTGATTCTGACAATCTAAAAGTTGGTGAACCAGCTATCGCCTTAGGTTCTCCTTTAGGCTCTCAATATGCAAATTCCGTGACATCGGGGATTATTTCTTCCTTGAATCGTCAAGTCGTCAACCAAAATGATGAAGGTCAAACGGTGAATATCAACGCGATCCAAACAGATGCGGCGATCAATCCTGGGAACTCCGGTGGTCCATTAGTCAATATGGCTGGACAAGTAATCGGAATCAATTCAAGTAAAATTGTTCAAACGGAATCAAATGTTAGTGTGGAAGGAATCGGCTTCGCCATCCCAAGTAACGATGTCGTGAATGTTATCAACCAATTAGAAAAAGACGGCAAAGTGGTTCGCCCAGCTTTAGGTATCACAATGGTCAACCTATCTGATCTATCAACGGAACAAGTCAGCGAGATTGTCAAAGTCCCTAGCTCTGTTACCCAAGGGGTCGTAATTAACAACGTTCAATCTTCTACACCAGCGGATCAAGCGGGCCTGAAGAAATACGACGTGATTACCAAAATCGATGACACAGACGTTTCAACTGGCGTCGAATTGCAATCTGAATTGTACAAACACAAAGTTGGCGATACCGTGAAAATCACTTATTATCGCAAGGATAAAAAAGAAACGGTTTCTGTTAAATTAAGTATTGATGCCAATTCTTTGAAATCAAACTCACAGCAACAAGGAAATAACTAAATAAAAAAATCCGTTGAGAAATATTTCTCAACGGATTTTTTTATTTCCCTACTTCAAACTTCTCACCAGTTTTAGCATCTTCAGCCAATACTAAAATACCCTTCTTCTCAGGCGCATTTGGTAAATGCAGTTCTCTTGCTGAACAGATCATGCCAAAGCTTTCTACGCCGCGTAAGCTGCCGGGCCAAATCATTTGTCCATCGGGCATCATCGCGCCAGGCTTTGCGACAACGACTTTTTGTCCAGCTTCGATATTAGGAGCACCGCAAACGATTTGCAACGTTTCTCCACCGTCAATTTCTGTTTCGGTAATATGCAAATGATCTGAATCTGGGTGATCGATACACGATTTTACATAGCCCACGACAAATTTTGGTGAAAGATCTGCCACCAAGCGTTCTTCAAAACCGGATTGCTTTAATTGTTCATTCAAGACTTCAATATCTTTTTCTGATAGCTCAACTTGTCCATTGCCATGAATGGTTAAGTAGTCTGAAACATTGAAAAAGTTCCAAGCGACAGTTTTCCCATCGGTTGTCTGAACACGGGCAACCGTGCCCTTTCGTTCGACAGAATTTTCCTTGTTTTCATCATTTTTGACGATGACCATTAAGGTATCGCCGACATTTTGTTTATTATACGCAAAAATCACGTTTTTACCTCCAGTCGTATTCCTCTCGTATCTTAACAAATCTGACAGGACTTTTGCATGAGATTTTTTTCATTTCTAGCTCAGCAAACGAACTTCATCAGCAAGAAGCAAACTTTAAAAAGCAATTTTAACGAGTTTGCCAATCCATCCCGCTCCTCTTTTTTTCAAAATAAAAAGCTGGTCAAGCCAGCTTTTATTCGGCACTTGGATGAACGATCAATACGTCACATAAGGCTTCTTTGATCACATAGCTGGCAACACTGCCGGTCATGAAGCGTTCTACTGCATTCAACCCCGATTGTCCAACCATCACTAAATCAATGTCGTATTTCTCTGGCAGGGTTCTCGCCATCGCTTCTTTGGCCGATCCATAGGCGATAATCCCTTCGATCTTGTTGTAGCCATATTCTTTGCCAAAGGCTTTGCATTCATTGATCAGATTTTTCGCATCGGCGGTTAATTGATCCATGATATTTTCATTTAAAGGCGAATAACTCATGAACGTATAGACTTGATGATCGATCACATTGGCCACATAAACAGCTCCGTGATTACGTTTTGCCACAGCCAGCGCTTTTTTGAAGGCTTCCATGGCTTGATCGCTGCCGTCAATTCCGACTAAGATGTTTTGATATGATTGTGTAAACATAACAATCTCCTACCCTTCTACTCGTTGCAAAAAGCCAGCGATTTCGTCTTTTGTTTTGCGATTTTTATTAACTAATCGGCCTAATTCTTCTCCGTCATTGATTACGACAAAACTAGGAATCCCAAAGATATTCCACTCGGCTGCCACATCAATATATTCGTCCCGATCAACTTGGATAAATTGAAACTGCGGAAATGCTGCTTCGATCTCTGGCATCTGCGGTTTGATGAAGTTGCAATCGCCGCACCAATCAGCAGTAAAGAAAAACACATTCTTGCCTTTTTCCGCATAACCAGCTAACTCTTCAATACTTTTAGGGATAATCATAACGTCACGACCTTTTCATTTACTACCTCTGATTATACACTTTTCATTCTTTTTGAGAAAGAAGCGAACTCGCGAACCTATTTTCTGCCAGTAGAGACCTCAAGGACCCGAAAAATAAGCTGGAAACGCCAAGCAACCTCAGGATCATCAATCTCAACGCCGGCCAAATCACGAATCTTATTCAAGCGATAGATTAATGTATTTCGATGAACGTGCAGTTTCTTAGCGGTTTTATTAATATCATTTCTGAGCTGCAAATAGACACTCAAGGTTTTGGCAAGCTCCGTTTCATGCACCTCATCATAACCAAATAAGGTGTGTATCTCTTCTGGCATCAGATTTTCCTTTTTAAACGCCTTCAATGGATGCAGCAAGAAGGCTTCTGTCAGACACTCAGAAAAGGCGATACATTGGCTGCTGGTATTTAACGATTGTGCCGTATCGCGGGCGATCTCAGCTTGTTGAATAAAGACTGCTCGCTGATCTAAGGAATCAAAAACCGTACTAACTCCGCAATAACATTCACTCTGACGAATCAGCTGCAAAAACGCCGGACTCAGCTTTAAATCCTTTAATTGATGAAACAGCAAATACAGCTTCTGCTCCTTTTCATAATAAAGCAGGTTCTGACATTCTTTGACGATCTGACTCTTCAGACGGGAAAACAGCATCGAATCATGATTCTTTTGAGACAAAACTACAATACAATAGCTTGCTTTTAATTGTACGATTTTAAGATAATCTTCTAAAGACGCGGCGTCGACGTAGTTTTCAATATCAAAGAATTTTTGTGCTAACAGCTCCTTGACTGGATTGATGGCGTGAGTCAGACGGTAATTATTCGACTGCATTAAGATGGCACAAAACTGGCGCAATAGATTATTCAGCTTCAGCGAAAACTCCAAAAGTTCCTCACGCATGAATAAGATGCTGACGAAGCCTTCTAAGTTATTATCGATATAGATCGGCCCACAGGTTTGCGGATAGTCGACACACACGCCCCAATCAATATAGATCGCCTCGTTTGAGCCGGTGATCGCCTCCATCAACCCATCATCAATGTAAAACTTCATGATCGTATGATCCGTTGGTTCTCCGCTATAGATGATCTGCTGCCAATAAGGATCATGAATATTCTCACCGCCCGCATAGGCAATCAAACGATAACCTGGATCTGCTACAATCAAAGGCAACTTGAAGATCTGGTAGGCAAGCTGTGCCAGCTCCTCAATCCGACACCCTTGTGAAACAGTTTCAATTGCTTTTTTGGTAAATTCTAGTAGTTTATTCTCACTGTATTCCATCATCCAGTCACCTCTTTACCCGCTATTTATATATTAATAGTAGCACCTATTGGTATTTTTGACGACAGCATCCGAAAAAATCAGATATTTTGCCAATGGAAAAAAAACGTTATCATGTTACGCTTTTTACAAGAACAACAATAAGAATTGGAGGAAAAGAAAATGACAGAATTTGAATTGAACAAGTTTAAGATCGAGCACATTTTTACCTACTCGATCGATGTGGATGCCAAGATGTTTATTCAAAAATTGCCCACTGGATCAACACGGGTGACTGGCGTTATCACTGGCGGGAAGGTCTGGGGACCAAAAATCACTGGTGAAATATTGCCTGTTGGGGCGGATTGGTCGACCGTTCATCCAAATGGAATCGTGGATGTCGACTGCCGGGCAATGATCCATACTGAGGACGGCGCAGATATCAACATGTTTTACCAAGGACGAATCGACTTAGGTTCGGCAGAGGCAGCCGCGGATTATGCCAACGGAAAATTCCCAGCCGTCATGGGCACCCAGCCGATGCCGGTACTAGACACCGATGATGAACGCTACGATTGGTGCAACCGGATCGCCTGCTTTGGAATCGGCAGAGTGGACTTTACCAATGATCCAATCGTGATTCAGTACGATGTTTATCGTTATTATACAACGCCGTTTGCTAAAGACAAGGAGGAATAGTCATGGATTACCAGACGCTTTTCACTCCATTTAAAATCGGAAATATGGAAGTCAAAAATCGCCTTGTGATGTCGCCAATGGGTACCAACTCGGCGTTTGCCAGCGGTCGAAAAGATGAACAAGAAATCGATTATTTCGTTGAACGGGCCAAAGGTGGTGTCGGTATGATCATTCTCGGCTGCCAGCCCCTAAACGAAGAAATCGCTCAAGGCTCGATGGAAGGAACCTTGGATTCATTTACCGTCTTACCAGCTCTCACCTCTTTATGTGATTCGGTTCATCGCTATGGAACGAAGGTCATTTGCCAAATCACCTGCGGAACCGGGCGGAATGCCTTTCCTGATACATTAGGACGACCGCCGATGTCGGCCTCGCCGATCCCTTCAGCTTTTGATCCAAATGTTCCTTGTCGTGAAATGACGAAAGAAGATATCAAAGCCGTCATGGATGGTTTTACCTTTGCAGCGGGGTTAGCGAAGGATGCAGGATTTGATGGGATTGAAATTCACGCTCACGCCGGTTATTTAGTCGATCAATTTATGTCGCCGGTTTGGAACAAACGCAACGATGAATACGGCGGCTCACCAGAAAACTTTGCGCGCTTCCCACGAGAAATTATTCAAGCGATCCGAAAAGCGGTTGGCAACGAATTACCGATTCTTTTCAGAATTTCGTTAGACCATCGCTTTGAAGGTGGGCGCACGTTAGAGGGTTCGATTCCTTTGATCAAATTATTAGAAGAAGAAGGCGTCGATGCCTTTGATATTGATGCCGGCTGTTATGAGACCTTGGATTATATTTTCCCACCTTCTTATTTAGGCGAATCGTGTATGTCCTATGTCACCGATGCAGCGCGTCAAGCCGTCTCTGTCCCATTATTAAATGCCGGAACCCACAATCCTGAGTCTGCTGTGGAACTTATTCAATCTGGTACTGCTGATTTTGCGATGATCGGTCGCGGGCTGATTGCTGATCCTGACTTACCTAATAAATTATTAGCTAATCAACGAGAAGATGTCCGTCCATGCCTGCGTTGTAACGAAAACTGTATCGGGCGAATTTGGAATAATCATACCAAACTCGGGTGCTCCGTCAACGTTCAAGCCATGGAGGAACGGCGATTCAAATTAGAAGCAGCGGAAACAGCGAAGAAAATCGTGGTTATCGGCGGCGGCGCAGCCGGAATGGAAGCCGCTCGAGTGGCTAAATCAAGAGGTCACGAGGTTGCACTCTATGAAGCAGGACCTCGCTTAGGCGGCATGATGCGCGATGTCTCTACCGCAAAATTCAAGATCAATATCCAATTATTAAGTCAGTGGTATGAAAAACAAATGGAGAAACTAGGTATTGACGTGCATCTGAATACCTTTGTCAGTCCAGATGATCCTATCTTAGCCGAATGTGATGAAATTTTTATTGGCTGTGGCGCAGAGGCACTTGTTCCGCCAATCCCAGGAATCGACGCACCAAATGTTGCTACTATGGTGGAATGTCATCAGGATGAATCCCTGATTGATGGGGAAAATATCGTTATCTGCGGCGGCGGTTCAACCGGTTGTGATGGTGCATTAGAAATCGCCTCAGAGATGGGCAAAAAGGTTACGATCATTGAAATGAAGGAGAATTGTGCAGAAGATGCAATGTTTATCAATCGAATTTCATTGATGAATGCGTTAGCTGCCAATAACGTCACCATGATCACTCAAGCGAAAGTTACTGCGATCACCGAAACGGGTGTGGCGATCGAAAAAGCCGATGGTACAACCGAAGTGATCCCGGCAGATACCGTGATCAATGCCTTCGGGATGAAGCCTGTCCTAACGACCGTTAATCAAGTGAAGGAAAAATACCATACCAAAACTCGCGTGCTGGGTGATAGTAATAAAATCGGCAAGATCGGCGATGCCATTCGTGATGGTTTCTACGCCGGCAGCACGATTTAGTAGTATACGCCGCTAAAAAATCAGTGATTTTATTGATCACTGATTTTTTGTGTTCTTTTATCTAAAATAATGACGTATAATTTTCAAATTCGTTTGTAACAATGGTAAAATAAGGCGTACACACAAAACTATATTTGACTAGAAAATAGATGAACGACAAACAAGGAGGTCTATGCTATGGAGAAAACAAAAAGATTCGCGCAAGGCTTGGCTATCGGTTCAACGATCGGTTTAGCTGCAGGCATCGCAGCAAATCACTATTATCGAAAAAAACAAAAAATGTCCCCAGACAAGGTCTTGGATCAAATCAAAGCGGCTTTTCTGAAAGAAGGACCAATCGTAGGCTCTTGGATTTCCTTCGACACTGAGCACATGCAAAAATTCGCTATCACAATGGATATTCTTTCTGGCGGAATCACTCGGACAGAAGATGATCACTTGGTCGCTTATGAATTTAAAGCTGATGCTAAAACCGGTGCGGTATTAAGTATCGATCGTATCATTAATGACTAAAGCGTAGGTCGAAAAAATCGGCCTACGCTTTTACTGTCTGTATAAATAGTTTATTCCTTTTTTAGCTCATTGTTTTTGCCAAAGTCTCAACAAACCATTGTTCAAACTGCTTTGGATCAACCTTAGTCGCCACTTCCGCATTTGCTGGTAAATGCAAATAGTTCTCTAGATCAACTAGTGATGCACCATAGCTCAATGATGGAGTTGTTTCAATCTCAACTCTAGTAGAAACAAGCTCAAACATCTCCGGCTTTAGAATTAAAGCGATTGCCAGCGCATCATACATATTTAGTCCTGATACCAAACTGCCGCTGCGATAGTTCGTAAATAATTGATGGATCATCTTACCGATTTCTCCGAAGTTGCGAATCTTATCTGTAGTTTCTGGCATAATTTTGGCTTGATTGCCTACTTCTAATGGCGCTACTTGGATCGGTACGCCGCTGTTGAAAACGATCTTTGCCGCTTCCGGATCGGCGGCAAAATTAAATTCAGACAACACACCATAATTTCCTCGCCCTAAGCTGCCGCCCATCACAACGATGCGTTCGAGCTTCGGCAAATCTTGGGGATAAAGATGAATGAACAACGCGATATCGGTTAAGGGGCCGATCCCAACTAGAATCGTCTGCTCTTCTTGGCTCACGATCTCATGCATCGCTGCAACAGCGGTTTGGGATTCATCCGCAAAAATAGTAGCTTCAGGAAAATCATAGCCATCCATCCCCGACTCTCCATGAATCTCACTGGCATCGATTGCTTCTCTTAGCAACGAATGTGAACTTCCCAAAACAACTTCAGGGGACTTTTTCAATAGAGTTAATAATTTTTCCGTATTTGATTTTGTATGTTCTAAATTGACATTGCCAAAGGTTGGGCAGATTAGTTTTACCTCCAGCTCTTCACTAAAAAGGGCTAAGACAATCGCTACGGCGTCATCGATTCCCGGATCGGTGCTTAAAATGATTGGTTTTCTCTTCATAGGGTACTCCTTTAAACGTTCTCAAAAAAGCATACAACAAGATCGGTATTTAAGCCAATCGCAGATAGCTAGCTCAGTTTGAAGGAAAGTCATTTTCCCAAAAACGGGAAAAATGACCTTATCTTCGTACGCATATCATCACGCTAAACAGTCTGTTTGTTGTATTAACGAAAACTATTAATTACAAGTTACTCTTTGCAAACTGCAAAAAGCGTGACTGACAAAAAGGCCTCGCAATTAAGAACTTGCGAGGTCCATTTCAATAATCAATTATTTAACCAAACGATAAATCGCATCTGCGTAGATCACAGCAGAGTTCAAAATGTCTTCAACAGACATATATTCGTTGGCTTGGTGCATTGTATCTTCAAAACCTGGGAATTGTGCGCCGTAAGCCACACCGCGTTCTAGTAAACGACCGAATGTGCCGCCGCCGATGACTTTTTCTTCCCCTTTGATGCCTGTATGTTCTTCGAAAGTATCTAGCAAAGTAGCAACCAAAGGATCATCCGCTGGTACATAGTGAGGCAGCATATGGTGTGCGCCTTCTGTTACTTTCACATCTGAACCGAATAATTCTTCTAATTTTGCTTTAATCTCATCGTTAGTCGTACCTTTAGGGTAACGGAAGTTCAACGTGATCCGGTTGTCGTTTTCTTGACCATCTTTGAAGCTGAAGATTCCAGCGTTCATTGTCAATTCACCCATTTTTTCATTGTTGAAGTCAACGCCTAATTTTTTACCATAGACATCTTCATGGATGTATTTTGCACTGTTTTCGATGAAGGCCTTAGCACCTTTGTCGAAATCATAGTTATTTAAGAAGACTGCTAAGAAAGTACCAGCGTTGGTTCCTAATTGAGGGCTGGCACCATGAGCTGCTTTCCCGTCTAAATGTAAGGTAACGGTTGAACCAGCAACATCTGCTTTACCGCTAACCGGGTTGTTCTCTACATAGTCTGCAAATTCTTTGGCTAATTTTTCCGCAGCGTCTGCATCGGCAACTTTTACTTCTGCCACAGCATTGCCAGGAACCATGTTTTCACGCAAGCCTGCTTCGAAGCTTACTAAAACATAAGAAGTGCCGTTTGTTCCGTCAAAATGAGGGATCATGGTTACGTTCCCTTTTTCACCATTGATGATTGGGAAATACGCATCTGGTGAGAAGCCGAAATCAGGTTTTTCTTCATGTTCGAAATAGTAGTCCATATCTCCCCAGCCGCTTTCTTCGTCAGTACCGAAGACAAAACGGATTTTTTTAGAGATTGGTAAGCCTAATTCTTTGATGATTTTTACTGCATAATAAGCCGCAACTGATGGGCCTTTGTCATCGCTTGAGCCGCGAGCGTACAATTTGCCGTCGCGAATTTCTGGTTCGTAAGGATCTGAATCCCAACCGTCGCCAGCTGGTACCACATCTAAGTGACCGAAGATTCCTAAGGTTTCATCGCCATCACCGTAATCAAAATGGCCGGCATAATTGTCGACGTTTTTTGTTGTGAAGCCATCGCGTTCTGCGATTTCAAGCATTTTTTCTAATGCTTCCACCGGTCCAGGTCCGAATGGTGCTTCTTTAGTTGCTTTGTCGTCTTCACGTTCACTCTTGATACGCAATAAAGTGAATAGATCCGCTAATAGATCGTCTTTACGTGCTTCGACTTCTTTCTTAAAATCGATTGTCATTGAAAGATTCCTCCTTATTCGATGCGAATGCCAAATATCCAACTAGATATCTCATCAACTGCTAGGCGAGCTCGTGGATAACGAGATTGCATACTATAAACAATACGAAATGTCGAGCCTACTCTAATGAAGAGGTGAAATTTGAGTCAAATTTTCTTATTGTCGTTGGCATACGATTCCACTAACGTATTAGAAATACGAAGTAGAACTCGCAACTGACATTCTTTAATTTAAACCACTTTAATGATAGCACTCTATTCAATAGAATAAAAATGAAAACTCTTTAATATTTGTTAGGAAAATTTCTCCTTTTTCCCTTATAATGATACCCATAGTGAATTTTATCTTGAACGGTTTATTCGCTACGATTTATAGGATGAAAGCAGGTGACTAGATGGTCCAATTAAATAAAGACATCTTACATAAAGTGATTACGAAAAGGCCCGAGAATTCTCATAAGGGAACCTTTGGACGAGTGGTATTGATTGGCGGCAATCACCAATATGGCGGTGCGATCATCATGAGCGCCGAAGCATGTATCAAAAGTGGCGCAGGACTCACTACTGTCGTCACTGCTGAAAAAAATCATACTGCACTTCATACTCGTTTACCAGAAGCAATGGTATTGGATTTCAATGAGACGAAGACGCTTTATCAAGTATTAGAAAAGGCCGATGTCATTTTGATTGGTCCTGGTTTAGGACTAGCAAAGGAAATGGCAATGCTGTTAAAAGAGGTTTTGACCAATCAACAGGCCGAGCAGTGGTTAGTGATTGACGGCTCAGCGATCACGCTGTTTAAGGACTACAAATTATCCCTAAAATTTCCTGAACAAACCATTTTTACCCCGCATTTAGCGGAATGGACACACCTAAGTGGTTTAAGCTTTATCCAGCAGACCGATGAAAATAACCGTGCAAAGCAAGCGCTCTTAGGCGCTAAGATCGTCCTAAAAAGTCATCGCACAACGATTTATGATGAGGCGGTCGCCTATTATCAAAATCCACTTGGTAATCCTGGGATGGCCACAGGCGGCATGGGTGACACTCTGGCTGGCATGATCACTGGTTTTCTCGCTCAGTTCGAAAAAAATACCGATACAATCGGTGCTGCTGTTTATCTTCATAGCTTGATCGGCGATGATCTGGCTGAAGAGAACTATGTAGTTTTACCTACAACCATCAGTGAGGCGCTTCCTCGTTATATGAAAAAATACGCCCTCGAAAGGAATTAATCATGGAAAAATATCCCGGCTATTCTCGCAAGCCTTTTTATTATGAAACCGATAAGATGGGCATCATCCACCACTCCAATTACATTCGCTGGTTTGAAGAAGCTCGCGTTGACGCTCTGAACTTTATGAATTGTCCCTTTGAAAAAATCGAAGCAGACGGTATTATGATCCCCGTCTTAGGTGTCAGCTGTGAATACAAGGAGATGGTTCGCTTTGGCGATGAAGTCCTGATTCAGCCTGTCGTTAAAAAATATACGGGCACCCGTTTGGATTTCGAATACCGTGTCTATAATGGTGAAAAATTAGTCACGACGGGAACGAGCCAACACTGCTTTATGTCCTATGAAACCAATCGTTTGGTGCAATTGCGAAAAACACATCCTGCGTTACACGAATTATTTTTAGACTATTACGAAACAACGAAAGAGGAATGCTAAAAAATAGCTGCCGACAATTGCCGGTAGCTATTTTTTCTCTGAGTATTTATACTGAAACGCTGTCTCCAGCAGTTTCTTCTGTGCTAGCCACTTCGTCATCGACCAATTTCTTATCGTAGGCACGAGCAAATGGTAAATAGATGACAAATGCTGCTACCGCACCGATAATCGCAACTAAAGCTGCTTTCCAGTCACCGCCAGTACTGATAAAGGCACCGACTCCGACTGGTGAAGGCCATGGCATATTAGCAATTACTGGACGAATCAATTCAAATTGGATCGCGAAGTAAGCAATTGATGCCGAAACCATTGGCGCCAAGAAGAACGGAATCGCCATGAATGGATTGTAGATCAATGGAATACCAAAGATCAACGGTTCATTGATATTGAAGAGACATGGAACGATTGAAGCCTTTCCTAATACCTTCAACTGTTCTGATTTAGCCATATAAACTAAGAAGAGACACAAGCCTAACGTCGCACCCGAACCTCCAATGGTTACGAAGGCATTTTGGAATTCACCAGCTAACGGAATATGCGCGCCATCAGCATTCAATGCCAAGTTTCCTAAAGTAATCGGAGCGATCAATGAAGAAATGATATTGGCACCATGAATACCGACGATCCACAACGCATGGATCAAGAAGTAGATGACCATAACACCGATCCAGCTGCTGGTTAATTTGGTTACGAAACCAAACGGAATCGCGATCAATTGGAAAATATCTGTATTAAAGAAGACTAAAATGCCAATAATGATTAAAATAACAAAAGCAACCACAAATGCTGGAATCAATGCGGTAAAGGCTCTTGATACGCCTTCTGGAACTTGTTCTGGCATTTTGATGACCCAATTTCTCTTCACACATAAACGATAAAGCCGAACAGCAATCACTGCCATGATAATTCCAGTAAAGATTCCGACTGTTCCTAAACGAGAGACCCCATCACCGCCGATTGCCCAGCCGTTGATAATTCCTTCGTCAAGATTCGTCAAACGAACGATGCTGCCTTTTTCCATCATTAATTGCGGAATTGACAAGAAGAAAGCGAAGATTGATAGTAACGCCCCTGTGATCGGCGCCATGTTCAATTCTTCTTCTTCAGCAATAATTTTTGTATATTCATAGCCTAATCCAACACAGAAATATAATGCCAAAATACCCATCGTTGTACTATTTGCTAACATATAAAGACTTTCAAATTTAAAGAAGGTTGAATTGAAGATCCCTTCTAGAAACGGAAAGGTCATTGGTAAAATATTGAACACTAAAAACATGGAACCGACAATTGTAAATGGAATTGCGCCCATACCAGCACCCATGATCGCTCGCACAACTTTTAGTGAGGCAATTTTCCCCATAGGGCCCATCAGGTTTTTCTCTAAAAAAGCAAAGACTTTGTTATTTGATCCGTCCATTTTTTAATCACCCTTTATTTATTATTTAGTTTACTGAACTCTGTAATATATGAGGCGTGTCTATCTTTCTGACTATAAATGCTCTGAATGCGTTTTAAAATAATTCCTGACAACAACATACCGACTAATAAAATGCAGCTGACAAATCCTTTGCTGGTTGCACTATTTGTGAAAAATGGAAAAACTTGTTCGAACCCAAAATTGGTTAAAACAGATACCAGTAGAACAAGATTGATTATTCCTTGGGTCATTTGATACAAGCGATGCCATTTTAACTGATTGCGAACATCATCTGATGGATAGCCGTAAAGTCGCAAATGTTCTGCGATGGCAGGGACTGAAAGCACAATTAATCCCAGCGGCAGCAATGACCAAGCACTTCTGCTCATAGCCAAAGAAAGCAACCAATATAAATTAGTAAAGAAAAAACCAGCTAATAAGTATCTAAGTAGAAGGAAACGATTGTAGCGAAAATTCTTCAATGCCGTTTCTTTTTTTAATTGACTAACAATTTCTTTATCCATCGTCTGTTCTCCTCTTTATTTCAAACTAATGACTATCATTTCTTACGATACTTTGCGATATAACGACAGCATCTCGATCGCAACTTCCCGTAAGGTCATAGTGGTCATCAGGTGATCCTGAGCGTGCACCATGATAATTTCCATTTCAATTTTTTCTCCGCTGGCATATTGCTGCAGGAGTTCGGTTTGTGCTTTATGCGCTTTGACTAGTGAATCATTTGCTTCGTTCAAATGTACCTCTGCTTCTTCATAGTTTCCTTCACGCATACTTTTGAAGCCTTCATGTACAAGTGTTCGGGCATCCCCACTACTCAAAATAATTTCAAATGCTGCTTCTTGTAATTTTTCTGAGTCCATTGTTTTCTCCTTCTACTCTCTTTTTTTAAATTGATCAATAAACGCTTTTATAAAGTTATCAAAAGTATCACTGAAGGCTAAGGCTTTCCTGAAGGTATCATCCTCCATAATCTCAACCAGCATTTGACTAACCTTGTCTATCTCAAACTTTCCAAATTTATCCGGTGATAATAAGAAAACTAACTGAATATTTTGATATTCCTTGTCCCAAGTAATCCCTTCAGGTGCTACCGCAACGGCTACATGCCCCTCTTTGGTCAAGGCTTCGATGGGATGCGGAACCGCCATAAATTCAGAAAATACGACGGAGCTGTAGGATTCACGAAGTTTTAATTGTTTTAAAAAGTTTTCTTGCAAGTCGGTTCCTTCAACAGCTTCGATTTTGCTGATTAATTCTCTTAAAACAGCATCTTTGGTTGAATGTTCTCCGACAAAATAGAATAAATCAGGTTTGAAACTTCGCTCAATTAATTCAACTTGTTCTTCAACCAATTCTTTTCGATCGCTTTCCTTTCGACCTGCAACGAAATGGCTACCCTTATTACTAGATATTTCATGATTGATTTTTTGAATGTCATCTTTTCCTAAGAAAACACTGACATTGACGATTGGTGCATTTAAGACAATATTTCCTAAATTAATCGAAGAAATGACTAAATCAATGTGACTTAAATCCTGTTCAGCGATTTCATAATAACTAATGACCTTTTCAATCAAAATTCTCGAACCAAATTCGCGTTCCAGCCGATTTTTGATCATTTGCGAGCTACCTAACCCGGTGGCACAGATGACCAATACATGAGTCTTCTGTTCATTGAAGTAGCGTTCCACCGCTGCTGTGATGTGGATCGCAAGATAGGCCCACTCCCCTTCAGTCACTTGATATGATTTAAACACCGGCATTTTCGAAAAATAGTTGACTGTCAATTCAAACAAATCCGGGTATTGCGTCTTAATTTCCTCTAGCAGCGGATTTTCGATACTAGAGTTATTTTGCAGTCTAGTTAACAGCGGGATAAAATGGAGCATTAATCCATCAATCAAAATCGTATCGTGTTCTAAATCAAATGGTGTATCCTGATCAATGGCCTTCAATGTTTCAAGCAATTGTGCTCGGATTTGCTCTTCAGTTGCATCCGCTTTTTTAAAAATTGTTTTCGCCGTAATCTTGTTTTTTAAATGAAGAGCAATAAAATCCGCTTCTTCCGAAGAAAACGTAATCCCTACCGCATGCTCGATTCTGGCTAATATTTTCAAAGCGGTTTGATATTCAATCGAATCTTCATCAAAAGATATCGGCGCCTGAATATCCATAAAAAAGCCATTTTGGATTCGTTTGATCGCCAAACCAATATGAAGGACTAAATTATAAACGATGAAATCTGAAAGCTTTAACTGTGATTCTCGACATTCATCTAAAACAATAATGACAATTTCTTCAACACTGATCCCTTCCAATAAGTTCGCGTACATGGAAAAGGCAAATAAATTGTCATGCAACCGCTCCATAAAGAAATAGTTCATAATGAAGTGCCGGATATTTTGCTCATTTCCGACAATGAAAATCCCTTTATTACTTTTGCTTTGAAGCTCGATTTGGTAAGGCGTGATTAGTTTTTTTATTTCTACTAAATCATTTGATATCGTTGAGCGAGATACAAACAGTTCATCGGCTATGGCATCCACATAGACAGCACTTTGTTCAAAAAACAAACGGTTCAAAATATAGTATTGTCGATCATTTGATTCTTGAATCGTTGTGATATCTTTAGAAGCCATCTGACTTTTGACCTCTTCAAGATAAAATTCGTCGAATCGCCTAGCATCCTCAATTTTCAACTGGTACCCGTTTCCTTGTTTTGCCTCAATTGTAGCAAGTGATTCTTGCTTTAATGCATCCTCAAGCAGATGAAGATATTTTCTAGCTGTTCGATTGGAAACATCAATTCCTGAAGCGATTTCTTGACTCGTCAAATACGTATGCTTATGGTCAAATAATAATTTTAGGATTTGTGTCTCGCGCTTGCTCAACATGGTTATCAGCCCTTACTAAATATTTTCAAGAATCACGTTAGACAATTTATCAATCCCCATTGGAATTGGTACATACGCTTGTGGCGGAATATTGACGATCGGTTTATTGTATTTCTTTGCGCTTTTTTCTAAGCTGTCAAAATACATTTTGGTTTGCGGACTAACTAGATACAAATCGTATTCATCCTTAGCGATGGTATTTGCTCCTTGGGATTGCGAAGTCGCGTCGACTTGAATCTCATTTCCTTTTCCTTGCAGACTCTCGGTTGTTTTTTTTGCAATAACGGATGAAGACATTCCTCCGGCACAGATAATCAAAGCTTTTTTCATCGTTTTTTCCTCCCTATTTTTAATAGATTTCTTATCCCCATACATTCATCTACTCTTATTTTAACGTAGGCATGAATGACAGCGGATTCGTTTTTTTTATCCTAAATCCTCGCCATTTGAAGCAATGACTTGTTTGAACCAATCAAATGAATCCTTCTTGCTGCGTTCTAACGTACCATTTCCTTCGTTATCTCGATCAACATAGATAAACCCATAACGTTTTTTCATTTCGCCAGTATTGGCAGAGACTAAATCAATACATCCCCACGGGGTATAACCCATTAACTCCACGCCATCTTCCACTACAGCCTTCTTCATTTCTTTGATATGATCACGGAAATAATCGATCCGATACGTATCATGGACACTGCCGTCGGCTTCTTTTTCGTCGATTGCGCCAAAGCCGTTTTCGACAATGAAGAGCGGCACACGATAATGATCCGTAAACCAATTCAGTGAATAACGCAGACCTTCTGGATCAATTTGCCAGCCCCAGTCGGTGACGTTGAGGTATTCATTTCTGACAAAATCTTCCTGTTCGTGATAGTCAAAGTACACATTGTCTTCTTTATGCGTGATCGCAAAGGACATGTAATAACTAAAGCCAATATAATCGACTGTTCCTTTTTTCAATTCGGCTAAATCTTCTGAGGTGATATCTAAATCATACCCTTTTCTAGCGAAGTATGTCAGCATATACCCCGGATAAGCTCCATGAACATGAACATCCGTAAAATAGTACCGTTTTTCCATCGCCTTTTGGGCCATCAATACATCCGCCGGCTTACACGTTGCCGGATAGATGGGACACATAGCGATCATACATCCAATTTCAAAATCTGGATTGATTGCTTTGCCGATTTGAACCGCCTTTGCACTGGCAACGAGTTCATAGTGAGCCGCTTGATACATGATTTGCTCGCGATCATCGCCTTCCTTATAGGAAATTCCTGAATTCGTAAACGGGAAAAATTGATCATTGTAATTGGCTTGGTTGTTAATTTCGTTAAAGGTCATCCAATACTTGACTTTGTCCTTATAGCGCTTGAAGCAAACTTCAGCAAACCTAACAAAGAAATCAATCACCTTACGATTGGCAAATCCACCATATTCAGTAACTAGATGATACGGCAGTTCAAAATGCGAAAGTGTCACCACAGGCTCAATCCCATACTTCAAACATTCATCAAAGAGATCATCATAAAATTTTAACCCAGCTTCATTTGGAACATCCTCATCCCCCTTTGGAAAGATCCTTGTCCAAGCAATCGAGGTTCGGAAACATTTAAAACCCATTTCAGCAAAAAGTGCGATATCTTCTTTATACCGATGATAAAAATCAATGCCCTCATGGTTTGGATAATACTCTCCTTCAAGGACACCCTCCGTGATTCTACGTGGAATACCAGGACCACCGACAGTCATCACATCCGCTACGCTGATACCCTTGCCGCCTTCTTGCCAAGCTCCCTCAAGCTGATGCGCTGCTACTGCACCTCCCCACAAAAAATCTTTTGAAAATCCTGTCATAAATCAACCATCCGTTCTCTTTCTAACCCCATCATAAAAGATAGCGTTTCCATTTAGAACACAGACAATTACCATATCGTTGTGGTAATTTCTTGGCAACGGCTTTTCTTCGATACATAGAATAGAAAAAACACCTAAAGCAGAAAATCTGCCTTAGATGTTTTTTGTCGGAATAGTTTACAGTCCTGAGTCAAATCAGCCGTTTCTATTTATATTTTCTCTTCAAGTAAATGTAGAAAGGAATACCTAATGCTGTAATGGCAATCCCAACCATCGCTAATTGGAATTGGTTGATCAACGTCATTACTAAGATAAATACCCCACCAATAATCGCAACAATCGGAATGATTGGGTAAAGCGGTACTTTGTAAGGACGAACCAAATCTGGTTCAGTTTTTCTCAATTTGATTACCGCGATAAAGACTAATGTGTAGAAGATCCAGATAACGAAGACTAACATGTCTGTTAGCATATCGAATCCGCCCACCATCATCATAGCAATAGCGATGACTAATTCTAGAATCCCAGCGATATAAGGTACGTGATTTTTGTTTAATTTCACTAATTTATCTGAGAAAGGTAATTGCTTTTCAAGACCCATCGTATAAGGAAGACGCATCCCTGTCATCGTATAACCATTGATTGTTCCATATACTGAGATTAAGATCCCGATCGTTACTAATTTACCGCCCATGCCGCCGAAGATTTTTCCAGCAACGTCCATCGCCGCATTTTCGTTTCCAGCTAACGCAGACATATCAATCGTACGCAAGAAAGCAAATTGTACCAATAAGTAAACAGCCATGATTCCTAAGATCCCGCCTGCAATTGCTCGAGGAAGATCACGTGCTGGTTTTTTCAATTCTCCTGCGATGTTTCCAACGTGAATCCAGCCATCATAAGCAAACATTGTCGCTAACAATCCAGCACCTAAAGCTGGAGCAAAACCGCCAACTGCTGGACCGGCTTGAACTGGGAATAAGCTGACAGACACATCGCCTTGACGTATCAAACCGAAAATGACGATCAATGCTAAAGGCACTAACTTACAAACTAACGTGATTGATTGGAACATTCCGCCAGCTTTTGAGCCTAAGAAGTTGATCAACATGATTGAAGCTGCTGCCACGATTGCGATCGGAATGATCGTTGAATCGCTCATACCAAATAGATTTTTGAACTGAGTGGCAAAAATAATTGCTAAAGCCGCTACATTAGCTGGGAAGTAGATGACTACCTGTGCCCATCCAAGTAAGAAACTCCAAAATTCTCCATACGCACGTTCGATGTAGCGAAGCATACCGCCTGTTTCCGGAATAGCTGCTGCTAATTCTGCACCCGTTAGTCCCGCACAGACACTGATCAGACCGCCTAGGAACCACGACAACATGTGCAGACTCGTTGATCCAGTTACTGCAGCAACACTGGCTGCTTTAAAGAATACCCCCGCCCCAATTACAGTACCCATTACTGTCGAAAGAGCTGGGAAGAACGTCATTGTTCGCTTTAGTTCACCAGATGGTTGTGAACCCACGAGTTCTTGTTGGTCGACTGCCATAATTTTTCCTCCTAATTTTTGAAGTGGCTTTTGCTCACTTCTTAACTTGATCTTTAAAACAAACAGCTGAAGTTATTCCATGAAAGAAAGAGAACAAAAAAATGCGATATAACAACTATTTAATAACTTCTCTTATTTGTCCGGACATTATTTTAACATGGAGAAAGAAAAAGGGAAACGTTATTTTAAACATTTCCTTTTTTCTTAGTTCCTCCTCATGTTCTGTTAAGAAACCTCTGCCGTTTTACGAGTTCACTTTATCAAAAGACACTTTTGTTTCGATGCCTTCTGCCTTAAATTTTTCTGATAATCTTTCTAACATTTCATCAGTCATTTTATCTAAATCAAAGCTTGGACTGAAGTCCCATTCTTTACGAGCATCACTGTCATCGATCGAATTTGGCCATGAATTAGCGATTCCTTGACGAACTGGATCAACGTCATACTTCAATTCAAAGTCTGGAATCCGACGGCGAATTGATGCGGCAATTTGTTCTGGTTCAAAGGACATTGCAGTGATATTGAATGAGTTGCGGTGTTCTAAACGATCAGCATCCGCGTTCATTAATTTCACGATTCCTTCAATCGCATCATCCATATACATCATGTCCATATAAGTTCCTTTATCGATAAATGATGTGTAAGATTTGTTTTTTAATGCTTCGTAATAGATATCTACTGCGTAATCTGTTGTACCACCGCCAGGCTCTACTTTATATGAGATTAATCCTGGGAAGCGGACTGAACGGCTGTCTACATCGTATTTATCATGGTAGTAGTTTTCTAATAATTCGCCTGCTACTTTGGTCACTCCATACATGGTAGTAGGATGCATCACTGTATCTTGCGGTGTATTGTCTGGTTCACAATCTGGTCCATAAGCTGCGATTGAAGATGGCGCAAAGAATTTCGTTTTTGGTCCGATTTCACGAGCTACTTCTAGGGCATTCATCAATCCAGTCATATTCAAGTTCCAAGCAAAAGCCGGACGTTTTTCAGCTGTAGCAGAAAGTAACGCCGCTAAGTGAATGATAGTATCTACTTCATAGCGTTTCGCAATATCCAAAAAGCTTTCGTAATCGGTTACATCTAGTTCTTCAAACTGTCCATTTTCAACAACAGGACTGCCTTCAACTGTACGAATATCTGTTGAGATAACATTTTTTACACCTAAATCATTGCGGAGTCTTTCTGTTAATTCTGAACCAATTTGTCCTAATGCGCCTGTGATTAATACTTTTTTCATGGATGTGACTTCCTCTCTATTTATGGTAAATTTGATTTTTTTATTGAACGGTTTCTTTGATAATGCCTAGTTCTTTCCCAACTTTTTCGTAAACCTTGATCGCGTCATCTAGCATTTCTTTTGTATGACCTGCGTTTGGCATGTTCCGTACACGACCTGTTCCTAATGGTACTGTTGGATATACGATTGGTTTCACATATACGCCGTTTTCCAATAATTTCTTAGAAAATTCTTGTGCTAATTTTTCATCGCCAACAATAACTGGGGTGATCGGTGTTTCTGATTTACCAATGTCATAACCGATGCGTTTTAATTCTGCTTTGAAGTAATTGGCATTATCCCAAAGTGTATCCACATATTCCGGATGCTCTTCAATCAAGTCGATTGCTTTAATACAAGCACCCGCAGCCCCAGGTGTTAATGAGGTTGAGAATAAGAATGGGCGTGCTTGTGATTTCAACCAAGTAATCAATTGCTTCGTTCCAGCGACATAACCACCGACAACACCGATTCCTTTAGATAAAGTTCCCATTTGGAAATCAATATGATCTTGCATTTCAAAATGTTTCACTGTTCCATGTCCATGGCCCATCACGCCTGTTCCGTGAGCATCATCGACATAAGTAATGACATTGTATTTTTCACAAATTTCAACGATTTCAGGAATCTTAGCCACATCGCCATCCATTGAGAAAACACCATCAGTAATATACATCACCTTGTTGTATTCGCCGCTTTCAGTTGCTACTTTAGCTTTCGCCTCTAAATCTTCCATATCTTGGTGGTTCACACGGATGATTTTCGCACCAGATAAGCGACAGCCGTCAATGATTGATGCATGATTCAACTCATCTGATAAAATAGCGTCGCCTTTTTTCATGACTGCTGAAATAGCTCCCATGTTACAGTTGAAGCCTGATTGGAATGCAATTGCCGCTTCAGTTCCTTTGAACTCAGCAATTTTTTCTTCTAATTTTTGGTGAATGTCTAAAGTTCCGTTGATCGTACGAACCGCGCCAGCTCCGGCACCATAGTGCTTAGTTGCCTCTACATCTGCTTCGATCAATTCAGGACGAGTAGCAAATCCTAGATAGTTGTTAGATGCCAAGTTGATCATCTTCTTATCGTTGACTGTAATGATCGGACCATTGCTTCCTTCCAAAACATCGATCGTGTTGAACAATCCTTTTTCTTTTAGATCTTCCAAATTCGTTTCAAGAAATTGGTCAAGAACTTTTGAACTCATAACGATTCTCCTCCATACTGATTATTGCGCATAAAAGTTGTTATTTTTTCTGACATTGAAAAGAAACAGCTCGTTTATTTGTTTGCGCTTTCGTAACTTACACACTCAGTTTATAAGCGATTGATACCGTTTACAACTTTAACACTCGACAATTTCTTGAATTATAATGAAAGTTAGAACTCTTCTAATTAATTTTATTTAATGATTGGAAATTTAGGTTTTCGAGTAAGAATCGAAAGAAATTTACCATACTGAAATTACCAATACATAACGTTTCTTTATTCACAATAAAACAAAATTTAGCAAAAAATATTTTCCGCATTCTAAAAAAAGGCTAATATAAGGATGATAATTTTATTGTCATACATGTTCTTTTCGTCACAATGAAAATTTGTTTTTTTAATTAAAAACAGAATCAGGATGTTTGCAACACCAAAAACTGGTTCTAATCATTTACAAATAAAACGGAGATTCATTTTCATATAAAACTGAGATTTTGTATTTTAAGACCAACTTAGCGCCAAAAAGGAAGAAAATAAAAAAGAAAAGTTCCTCCTTTCATAGAAAAAAATTACTTGAATCAAAAGACTGCCTCTTTATTTAGATTAGGTCGCTGAAATCTCCGTTTGTTAAACAGCAAAGTTATTTTGACAATTATAAGTTCCGGCATTTAAGCAGTATGGGTTTAAGCCTTTCATATTGAATAAGTCTTTATGATCACGATGCTGCCAGCAATCGAACGACTTGAGAAAGTTAAATGCTTGATACCTGTTGAATATAATCAAAAATCGGCTGTTTATTTCCCGCAGACTACAGGAAATAAACAACCGAATCACTCATAATTCTATTCATTTTTTAGATATCGCATTTATTGATTCTAAGCTCTTCTTCTTTTAATTGCGCCAACACAAGCAATCGTCAGAAGCAACAACCCGAACACTGTAAGAATTGTTGTATTATTCTTTTGCTCACCAGTACGTGGTAGAACCTTGCTAGTAGCCGTAGTGCTTCCGCCTGCATTTGGAAGTATTTTTGTGGAACGGTAGGTCGTTATACTAGCATTTGAGTTGTTTGTATTTTCTCCGCCATTTCCTGTTGTATCACTTTCAACGTTTGCTGCAGGTTTATTCTCTTTAAGGTAGACATACGTGATGGTTTGCTCTGTTTCTTGATAGTTTCCTTTAGCATTTTTTGGCGTTTCCTTCACTGTCCAACCATCGATAGCTTGGGCTTGCGTTTCATATTTGTCTCCGATGATGCCAATTTTTTGCTCGGCAGGTGCTAATTCATTGCCCTGTTCATCGACATAAAGAATCCGGATCGTAGCTTTATTACTGTAAATATAAGTAACGATTTGCAGCTCTGATGTGTATATTCCAGTCGAATTACCTAATGTCTCTTTAAACTTGTAGCCTTTGAACTCTTTTTTCGCACTTTCATACCCATCACCAACATCGCCGCTCATCAAAACAGGGTTTGCTAATACTTTACCAGAATCGCTAATGTGATTAACAATCACCTTCCCAGTCAACTTGCGATAGATCACCGTAATTTCTTGATCCTCTGCTGTGTAAACGCCTGAGGTAAATCCTTTAATTTCCTTAAATTCGTAGTTTTCAAAGGTTTTATTCAGCTGCTCTAACGGAATTGATGTCCCGATTGGTTGTGATTCAGTAAAATCTTCTGCTAGTTTTTCGCCCTTTTCATCTTGATACTTAATTGTAAGGTTACCTAATTTCTCAGGTTCTTTATCTTTCGTGTAGATATACGTAACTCTAGTAATACCATCGACATATTTTCCAGTGACATTTCCCTGAACTTCTTTAAATGTATAGCCATCAATACTCTTTTGTGTTGTTTCATAGTCTTCATCGATTTCACCGATCGTAACTTCACTATTTAAAAGCGGATGACCAGTCTCGTCTTGATAATCGACAACGAGTACCCCTTTTTCAGTACCTGAACCCTTCTTCGCATAAATCAAAGTAACTTCTTGATCTTGAGCTGTAAACTTCCCGCTTACATTTCCTTCGATGCCTTTTAAAACATAATCATCAAAAGGCTTCACCTCTGCCGTATAGATATCATCAATATCACCGGTTAATTCAACATCTGGACTTAATGAATTTTGCTCTTCATCTTGATAATGAACGATCACCTTGCCTTGTTCAGCAGGTATTTTCGTGTATACATAAACAACTTTTGTAATTCCTAGTACATATTTTCCAGAAGGAGTTCCAACGACTTCTTTAAACACGTAGCCATCGATGACTTTTTGAGTCGTAGTATATTCACTACCTACCTCACCAGTCATAACTTCGTCGCCGATCAATGGTTTACCAGATTCATCTTGATATTGTGCAAGAACGATGCCCTGTTCTTTCACGGCCTTTGTATAAATCAATGTGATTTCTTTTGCTTCTTCACTAAAGAAGCCGGTAATTGAATCTCCTTCTTTGACCCCTGAGAAAACATAATTATCAATCTGCTTGATGTTTGCATGATACTCTGCACCTAGTGCGCCAGTTAATATTTCGTCTGGACTAATTTGTACCAGCTTTTTATTTTCATCATAGGTCATGTAATGGACCGTCACCGGTTCTGATTTTTTCCAAACAGCGTATAACGTCTCGTTGCCCTTCGGTATTGTGATTGTTTGACCAGCGGCTAAATTTTCATCCGGATCTTTCGCATCCTTTTCTTTCGACCAGCCAGCAAATTGATACCCGTCGCGTGTTGCTTTTAAATCCGTACCCGCTGGAATCGTCTGATTCAAATCCTTATAGCCAACTTGGTAATAGGTCTCAGGCTGTGTGCCTTCGTAATAAACCGTGCCTTCATATTTCGACAGTGCCGTGCCTAGATCAAAAATCCCGCCATTGCTGTCATACTTAATCCAATCAATTTCCACCGAACCAATGTCTGCTTTCGCTGTTCGTGGCAACCCTCGCTGATCTTCGTTCACTTCACGTAAGTTCTCAACTTGATCATCCGCCAGCTTCTCTGGCGCGATTGGTACTGTTGGCAAAATTATCGCATCACCTGACGTTCCTGCAGTGATTTTATTGTAATTATCAACTAAACCAACCGGAGCGGTCCCAAAAACATTCTCCATGGTCACGGATGTAACTGTCCCATTATCGTATCCAAGATTGGATTCAATATTTCAAGCTCCAGTAACATTGGAATCTGCAATATTATTCTTGCTGGCTGTTCGAGATTTGTTTCCAGCAAATAGGTTATTCGCATAACGACCTGCAGATAAATTGGTAACATACCCAGAACTACCAATGGCTCCACCATCATAGACAGCTTCATTCTCAACAAATGAATTATTGATGTAATCAACGACGGCTCTTCTGCCTTCCATTATCCCGCCATTGGCATAAATTTGAATCGCTCCACCATTATTTGCAGAGACATCTTGTCCTAATGCCTTGTTTTGATAAAACGTGTTATTTCTAAATGTCGCTGCACTCGAAATATTTGCGTTTGTCTGAATTAAGATCGCTCCGCCATCATCCCCAGCAATATTTCTAACAAAAGAATTTCCATCAAACTGAATATCTGTTCCATCAACTGTATTGAAGAAGGCGATCGCTCCGCCATCAGCTAGTTTCTTCGATCCACCACCAGAGACATCTTCAACCGATTTATTTCCTTCAAAATAGTTGTTCTTAAAAGTAAATTTTGCTGAAGCACTCGGCTGGAAGAAATAAATCGCTCCGCCTTCACCACCGACGTTTCCTGTTCCTACTTGCTTTGTTTCATTCGCGATAAATTTAGAATTGTAGGCTTTAAAGTTTGCTGAGTACCCTTTACTCGCAATTGCACCGCCTGAATATCCTGATGCATTGTTTACATTATTTGAGAACGTGCTATTTTTCAGTGTTGTATTCCCACTAGTATAGAAGGCGCCTCCATCATCATATCCGTGAAAATTATTGACGATTGTGTTCTCGAGAATAAATTCTCCTTTATACCCAGAAACTGCTAAAGCTCGCGTATTATTCCCTAAACCTTCAAGCGTAAAATTCTTAAGGGTCAAACTTGAGGCTGCCGTTCCAGTACCGCCCCCATAAGAAAACAGTTGTTTACTTGTAGTAGATTGAAGTGTGATACCAGCGCCATCAACCTCAACTTGATACGGTGATTCTACCAGAGCGATTGTAGCCCCAATATCTGTCGGAAAGCTTCCGCCAAGTGTAACTTTTCGGTTTTCTGGCGCATTTTTTACTGCATCCTGAAGATCAGCTACAGTATTAACCGTTACTTCATCAGCTGATACTGTTTGTCCCGCTGCTCCTAATAAGAAAATACTTAAAACAAAACCAAATAAAACAATCCATTTATCCTTTTTCATTTTTATCTTCCTCTCTATCCAAATTATTAACTATATTTTTTTGTAAAATGTTTTATTTACACATACGCAAACGTCCAATTTATACATTTTTACTATACTTATAAAACCAAACACAAAGGCGACATTTTTTTCTATTTAAGTATCGTAAACTGTCATCGTTGTCCCCTTACAAGCAACTGTCGAATAGCCTTCAATAAAAACATTTGTTATTTTAAAATCATGCTCTTTTCATTATCTAAAAAACACATACTATGAATATAGTTTTGTTAGATTAATTTTCACTTATTATTCGTTAAGTGGTCAGCCCAATAGATTTATAATTATCTTTTATCTTCAAAAATTAAATAATATTTGAATTATTTGTAATCATTGTAATTTATAAAAGAAAAAACATCAACTGTTTTTTAATTAAAATATAGGATAAACTTTCAAAAAAATATCTTCTATAATTTATTTCGTATTACCAAAGCTTCAGTAAAGTTATGCAGCGATTCTTTTATGAGTGTTTTAATCTTTTTTGACAAGAAAATAAAGATAAAGTCTCGTTTTAAGTAATTTATCAAAATTATTTCGGAAATTAAGCAAATTAAAAAGCAAGAATCAACAACAACTACATAATTGCTGATTCTTGCTTTTCTTATATTTCTAAGATTTGTTCTCTTACTTTTTATAAAATCAATAGTTTCTTTTTATGGCAGGTCATTTCCTGCTGCAAAGTACACATCATACCATTCTTGTTTCGTTAAGGTCACGTCTCCACCTGCTGCGCTTTCTTTAATGCGGGCTGGATTCATGGTACCTAAGATCACTTGCATATTTGCTGGATGGCGCAAAATCCAAGCGGTTGCGATCGCATTTTTATTCGTATCATATTTTTTCGCTAATTTGTCTAATAGCTCATTCAACTCTGGGAACTTGTCATTATCAACAAAAACTCCTTCAAAGAATCCATACTGGAATGGAGACCAGGCTTGAATTGTTACACCTTTACGACGAGAAAATTCTAATATGCCACCATCATGATCAAATGAGCGAGTATCTGTCATATTCGTGTGCATTCCATAATCAATCATTCCCGTGTGCATAATCGAAAATTGCAATTGATTCATCAATAATTTTTGATCTACCTGTGATTGCAATAATTGGAACTGTTCAGGATTGAAATTTGATACCCCAAAGTGACGAACCTTTCCACTTGCCTGTAAGATATCAAACGCTTCTGCGATTTCTTCTGGCTCCATCAATGGATCGGGACGATGCAATAGATAACTATCTAAATAGTCGATCTCCATCCGTTTCAAGATGCCATCAACTGAATCCAATAAATGCTGCTTGGAAAAATCATAGCGTTTTTCATCACCAGTGACGATTCCGCCCTTTGATTGAATAAAAAATTGATCACGAGAAATGCCCGCTTCTTTCATAGCAGCAGCAAAAACCAATTCTGATTTACCATCTCCGTACATATCTGCTGAATCAATAAAATTGATGTCACTTTCTAAAGCAGCCTCTAAAGCTGCGGCTGCTTTTGTTGGCGTTAACGCTGCCATTCGCATAATGCCTAAAGCAATTGCGGAGGTTTCCCAATAGCTGTTGCCAATTTTTCGTTGTAACATGATGTCCATCCTCTCTGGAAAAGCATTTTTTCTTACCTATAGAAGTATAGACTATTTTTCCCATAAAAAAAATCCCTAACCCCTAGTCAAAAAAGTTTGTGCTTGACCCATTAACCCTTTCTTCGTATGCTTATTTTCAAAGGAGTGGCCTATTATGTACTCAATGTTGAAAAAAATTATCACTGAAAAAGACATCCGTCGCCAGATTCTACTCTTGGAACAGCTGCTTAATCATTCCCAATTGACATCTAAAGAACTGGCGGAGAAAATTGACACCACTGAGCGAACCATTTTTTCTGATCTGCAGCTGATTCGTAGTTATCTGCCAGAACATTGGGTATTAGCTTCCGATAAAAGCGGCATTCGTTTGAGCTCACAAAAAAATTCATTAACTAATGATATCTGGGAGTCCTTTTTGCCCCATTCGGTCAGTTTGCAGCTGATCAAAAAATTATTTTTTACAAAGGAATTGAACATTCCGCGTTTTCTTGATGAAACGGGTGTCTCCTATGAAACACTCAAACGTCATCGAACAAAAATCAATCATCACCTTCAGTCTTTTAATATCAAGATTCATTTAACTTCCAAACGAGCCTACTTGAATGGCGAAGAAAGTGCCATCCGAATTTTTTATCATCGTCTGCTGCTGCCCTTTACTCATAACAACTATTTTTTTAAAGATTATGCGATTCATGAGGAGCATTATTTACGTTTCTTAACAAAAGAATTAACCGAAGAGCTAGTTGTAGATACAGAACAAATTTTTGGAATTTGTTGGTTCTTTATTAACAGTATCCGGATCAAAGCAGGTTGTTCAATCAATGATTTCAACTTTGATGCAAATGATTCACTATTTATTCTTTATGCACCCTTTCTTCAAGATTTATACAAAAAAGAGGGGGTCTATCTGAAAGATAAGGAAATCTTTTTTGCTTTCTTCTGCTTTTTAGAAAGCTGGAATTATGATAATCATCTAGGCAAAAATGTTTTAAACGCCCTGACCGAAGACTATCCCTTACTACAAGAGAAAGCTCAACAAATCGTCCAGGAAATCGCAGACAGACTAAATTTACAAGAGTTACTTCAGACAAATCTACAAACAAATTTATTGTTGCTACTATTAAAGTATGCTGAATCACCCGCACTTTCGGAGCAATTTCAATTAGAGTATCAGGAGCTGCTTCTCCAAAGACATGAGGAATACGCCTTTCTAAATGAAAAAAGTATGGCACTTTTTAATAGTCTGCCGCAGTTTTCTACGATTGAAGATACGAGCTATTTTGTTAATCTCTTTTCCTTGCTAAGTCAGCAGGCAATTTTTACGGTTCGACCTCATACGAAAACAGTCTTCTTTATTTTTCAAAGCGAGCCAGCCTGGAAAATTTTTTTACAACAAGAATTAGCAGACCTTTTAGGTAAACGGATCAACTTAGTTCCGCTTGAGGTTTCTCAGTTACAAGAAGAAATTATTCAAACCGGAGACGTGATTCTTTCTAATGTTCCGCTGAATTCAACGCCCCTACCGGTAATCTACTTATCTACAATTCCAACAAAAAATGAGCTCAGCCAATTGACTGAACTCACTTCCCATTCCTATCTTTAGTCAAAACGGTTAGTCATTTTGGTAGCGACTGACCGCTTTTTCTTTTCTTCGGAAAATCCCTTTGCTAATCCGCTTCTCGATTTCGACCACCAAAAACAGTAGCAGAGCATTTCCTAAAATGACTAATTGCTGTGCCAAATTAAGCGCTGTAGTCCCAATCAGTTGCTGTCCTAATGGTAGGAAAATCACTCCTAATTGAAGAACTAAAAGGATTCCTAATGAGATAAATAAGAATTTATTTTCAAAGAAACGACGATTGATTGCCGGATCAAACATCTCTCGACAATTGATCATGTAAACCGCTTGCCCTAGAACAATACTCTGTAAAAGAATCGTTTGCTGTAAAGCCGCCCCCTCAAAGCGCATGGACAAAAAGTACGCTGGAATCATGATCAGCAGGGAAACATACAGGATTCTAAAAAAGCTGTAGCCTGATAAAATTCCCTTCTTTGTCTCTCTAGGCGGACGATTCATCGTGTCGCCGCTCGCTTTTTCAAAGCCCAAAGCATATGATAGTGTGATCGTAGTCACCATATTGACCCACAAAATTTGGGTTGGGGTCAATGGCAATGGTTGATTCATCAATAAAGCTAAAATGACTATCAGCCCTTGTGCTAACGCTGTTGGTAAAAAGAAGTTAATCGTTTTTTGCAGATTATCAAAAATCCTTCGTCCCTCTTTAACAGCCTTCACGATCGTGTAAAAATTATCATCCGCTAATACCATATCCGCTGCCTGTTTACTAACTTCACTGCCTTTGATTCCCATCGCAATGCCAATATCCGCCTGTTTCAATGCCGGCGCATCATTCACGCCATCGCCAGTCATCCCTACGACTTCCTCTTTTTTCTGTAAAGCTGTTACGATTCTAAGCTTATGATCTGGTGTCGTTCGAGCAAAGACATCAACTTTTCCAACTGCCTCCGCTAAATCCTCGTCTGTCATGCTGTCAATATCTGTCCCCTCTAAAATTTTAGAGGTGTGCTTCAAACCGACCTGTTCACTAATTGCTTGCGCCGTTGCTTTATGATCACCAGTAATCATCTTGACTGAGATACCTGCCTGCTGCGCCTGTTCAACCGCACGAACGGCACTTTCTTTTGGCGGATCAATAATTCCTGCCAGACCAACAAACGTTAAACCTGATAATGACTCGTGGGTTAACTCCTCTGAAGATACTTTTTTACAACCAAAGCCTAATACACGTTGACCTTTACGAGCTAATTCTAACCCGCGTTTCTCCCAATTCGTCTTCTCCTCATTTGTTAAATCAGCTTTTTCCAATAATACTTCAGGTGCTCCCTTAACAAAGATAAGTTGATCTTCTCCATCATTATGCATTGTTGCCATATACTTGTAACTGGAACTGAAGGGAATTTTCGCTGCAACAGGTTTTAATTGCTGTTCTTCTTCCGCTATATATTTCAATAATGCAAGTTCTGTGGGATTGCCATGGATGTCTTCAATTTTTTGATGATCTTTCGTCTTTAAGTCCTGACAATTATTCATGATTTCTTTGACCCGCGGCAGATCTTCTGTTACGACTTCCTGTACAGTCATTTCATTTTTTGTAAGCGTGCCGGTTTTATCCGAGCAGATCACCGTCATTGACCCTAACGTCTCTACCGCAGGCATGGCTTTAATAATCGCGTTCTCATCAGCCATTTCTTTGACCCCCATTGAAAGGATCATCGTTAAAACTGCCGGCAGACCTTCTGGAATCATCGCAACGATCAATGCGATGCTCGCAGAAAACAGCAAGCTCCAATCCATTCCATATCTAAAACTTGTAAAGAATAAGAGGAAAACGATCAATGCCAAAATCCCTCTAAAAATTTGTTTATTCAATTGATGCATCTTTTTAACTAACGGTGTCGTTTGTGCTTGGATCGATTGCAGCGCGTGATTAATTTTTCCAATTTCTGTTGCATCTCCAGTCTCAACTACTACTCCGAAAGCTGAACCCGTCTGTACGAGTGTTCCTGAGAAAGCCATATTTAGTTGATCGCCAGCTAAGGCATTTTGCGAAATCACCGCCACTGTCTTTTCAACTGCCTCAGATTCACCTGTTAAGATTGATTCTTCAACTGTTAAATCATGAACTTCGATCAAACGCAAATCCGCTGGAATAACATCCCCTGCTTTTAGGATCACTACATCCCCTTTAACCAAGTTTTCTGAATCCAATTTTAACGGCTGACCCTCATTTAGAACAGTCGCTTCTTGTCCCATCATTTGCTTCAAGCCATCTAACGATTCTTCTGCCTTACGTTCTTGCCAATAACCGACAAAACCGTTGATAATCACAACTAGAAAAATAATTCCACCTTCAGCCAACTCACCTGTCGCAAACTTCAACAAAGCAGCTGCGATTAATACGATCATCAATAAATCAGTAAAATGCTTTGCGATTTTCCGCCATAATTTTACTTGTTCTTTTTCTTCCATTTTGTTCGGTCCATTATTTTTCAAACGTGCCTCACGTTCTTCTTTAGATAACCCTGTAGTTTGTGAATCCACTTTAGTTAAAACCTCTTCAATTGATTGCTTATACCATTTCATATATGTATTCCTCCATATCATTCATTCGATACCTTAAGTATACCTATAAATAACAATTATTAAGGTCGGTAATTTCATGGAAGTCTGAAATAATTGTGTTGAAAAATGCCCCGCGAGTTCGTAAAGCCTGACATGGATATGCCTGCTGCAAAACGATTTATTTATATGGAAATTTTGTACTTTCCCAATAATAAAAAAAAATCACACTTCCAAACAAGAAAGTGTGATTCTGAGAATAGATTAGTGTAAAAAGTTTTGCAGATCGTCGCCGTATTTGTCGATCTTCTTCGTTGTCAAAATTGTTCCTGCTACTAAAACGCCGCCTACAATAAGTGTACTAGCAACCATAAACTTAAATAGTGATTTCATACGATTTCCCTCCTAAGTGTTTTGATTATTGTTGAAAAACACATTAACTAAAATTAGATTAAATGTCTCGATCATTGTATATATTTACCATAGCACAAGTAATTCTATGTATCTCCTAATATGCTCATTCTTTCTCTCAAAAATTTACACTAGAAAGGATTCTAAGCGACCGGATCACGAGGTCAAGCTTTATCTATTAAGAAAACGGCTAAACTCAGTGTCCTTTTTAGAGCGTTCTAGCTTTTGATTAAACTCGATGATTCGGTCTCTCAGCCCCATCATTTCATCATCTAATAGATGCGCTTTATCTGAACAGACGCGCAATTCATTTATTAACGCCGGATCTTTATTATCACTTTTATATTTTAATTCGTGCTCAAGGCTGGCCCAAAAATCCATCGCTGCTGTACGAAGCTGAACTTCCACAACAACATTTTTCTTCATATTAGATAGAAAAACGGGTAATTGAACAATCAGATGCAGGCTGCGATAGCCATTTGCCTTAGGACATTCAATAAAATCTTTTTCATTTAATAAAATCACGTCATCTTGACCAAGGAACATTTCTCTGATTCGGTATACATCATCGATATAAGAGCAGATCACCCGAACACCGGCACCATCAAATATATTTGACAGAATTTCATCCAATTTTATAGGGATTCCTTTTCTATCACACTTTTCATAAATCGAGGTACTGGTCTTTACTCTTGAGCTAACTCCTTGAATAGATGAGCGTTCATTTTTCATTAATAATTCAGAAAAAAGAATTTGAAATTTTGTTTCGCATTCCTTCATGGCACATTCATAAAAAAACTGCGCTTGTTGGATTTCTTTTTGTTGAAATGAATGAATTTCGTTCATTTTTCCCACCACTCATTAAATTTATAGTACAGGCATTGCTAGTTTCGTTCACAGTCTAAAAAATAAACGAACAGAGGAAAGAATAATTAGTAATAGAGAGAACAGTACAAATAATAACGAGATCATCAGCTGTTCTGTTGCAGAAAAAGTTTTTTTCCACCATTTTAGAATGATCTTAAAAAAACATAAGACACTAGTTAACAAAATAGCACTTATTGCAAGCATGCTCTTTCCCCTTTTCTTGATTTATTCCGCTCATTCAACGATTTATTGAAAGTCCTCTGTTCATAAAAAATTTCTATCGACTATTAATCCTTAAGAAGCCATCTCCGCCAATTCAATCACCAATTTAACAGCCTTCTCCATTTCTGCAACAGCTATATATTCTTCAGTCGTGTGAATTTTTTCATAGCCAATAGACAAATTAACAACTTCTTTTCCTTTTTCATTAAAAATATTAGCATCGCTTCCGCCGCCGCTAATCTCCTTTATCAAGGAAAGATCCTGTTTATGCATTGCCTTATCTAACCTTTTCATTATCACTGCTTCATCAGGAATATTGTACCCAGTGGCCATTTTTTCTACCGTCATCTCAAAGGAGCCGCCATATTTTTGCACTGCTGCACTAAAGGCCTCTTCTATTTCCTTGAGTAATTGTTCTGCTACTTCTGGCAATACTGAACGTACTTCTCCTTTTAGCACCAACGAATCCATAACAATATTTGTCGCGTTCCCTCCATTAATTGTTCCGATATTCGCGGTTGTCATCTCATCGATACGACCTATCTCAATTTTTTGTAAGGCTTCTGATAAAATTGAAACAGCAGATATTCCCTTTTCTGGTTCTATACCTGAATGCGCTGATTGTCCTTTTACTTGAATCTCATACATAAATAATGTCGGACTGGCTATAGTCACACGACCTACCTCTCCGCCGCTGTCTAAAACATATCCACTTTTGGCGTTGATCAGCTGCATATCTAAGGCTGATGCACCAATTAATCCAATTTCTTCTCCTGGAGAAAAAACAAACTCTAAATCTCCTGTTGTGATGCCTAGTTCTTGAATTGTTTCAATCGCTTCGATGATAATCGCGATTCCCGCTTTATCATCTGCACCTAGTATCGTTTCTCCTTTAGAGGATAAAATCCCTGATTCTTCAATCACTTCAATACCTTTTCCCGGAGAAACTGTATCAGTGTGGCAGGAAAAGAAAAGAGGCAATTTATTGCGGTCTTTTCCATGAAGCCTAACAATTAAATTGTTTGAACCCAATCCGGTATCTTCCTTACTGTTATCTTCCACGATCTCCAAGCCAAGCTTCATAAATTTATTTTTTAAATATTCATGTATTTTTCCTTCATTTCCCGATTCAGAATCAATCTGAACCAACTCAATAAATGTTTTAACCAATCGTTTTGTATCCATAATTTTTCCTCCTTCTTATTTTTGATACTCTTGAAATGACAACTTAACCATTCAATTCCAAGTATTCAATAATATCAGCCATATCTCCAACGGGCACAATTTTCATCTCAGTCTGAATATCCTCTGCCACTTTTCTAGCTTCAAAATAGTTTGTTGAAAAAGTTCCTTCTTCATTTCCCAGATAAGGGACAAAGAAAATATCCGCTTGCGAGTTATGTGCGGCGTAGACTTTTTGCGGAATTCCGCCAACAAGTCCGACACTACCATTCGTTTCTATCGTTCCTGTACCAGCAACCGTTCTTCCATTTAGCAGATCCTGACCTGTAATTTGCTGATAAACACTTAAGGTTAACATCGCCCCAGCTGAAGGTCCGCCGAATCCTTTAGAATTTATGCTAATTGATTCGTTGGCAGTCACTGCCAGTACACCGTTTAATAAATAGCCGCTTCTTGTAATTCTCGGGATAGATAGTTCCTGTTTATTACCTTCCCTCGCAACAACAAGCTCGGTTCGTGCCGCCCTTAATTTTTGTGGGAGTAAGGCTAGAGCGCTAGGTGTGACTGCTTCACCATTTATTGAAAGAATGACATCGTTTATTCTCAGTGAATTCAAGTTTTGCACATCTCGATTAATATTCATCACTCGTATTCCAACAAAATCAAGCTCCTTCTCCTTTTCAGCAAGTCTATGAGCCTCCATCACTGCTGTTTGTTTAGAATTTGCCATGAAAGCCCGCTGAACATCTCTGCTATCCTGTTTTACCGCTTCGTAGTTCTGGCTTTCTTTTGTTAGATTTTGATAAGGATGGATCAAGGCCCTGATTAGCTTAAATACTGTTCCTTGTTCACGTTTGACTGTTGTCACCAAAATTTCTGAATCACTTTTTGAGGTGTGGTCTGCTACCGACACCATTTCCATTGCATCTGCTACTGGACCCGGCTTAGTTATATATAAATCAGGAATTCTGTAAAAAAAAGCAAAATATACAACTACAACACTTAACAAAGCAATCACAAAATATTTACTAAATTTCTTCATAATCAACCTCTTTTATCAATGAACACTTATCCCAGCATCAACCCAACAATCAACCCTCCGGTAATGACAGAAGTTATCGTTATTGTAGAAAATCCTGCCGTTACCATGATCGGTAGAATACTTTGCTCAATTACAGCGATTTCTTCTTCTGTTTCCCCTACAGCTGCAGCTGCTTCTTTGGTTAAGACCATTGTTCCTGGAAATCCAAACAAGGTTGTCATACCTACAGCAATCGACAATGAACCAGAGTAACCGACCTTTTTACCGATAAGGAATGACGCTATAAAGATTATCCCCAAACCTGCTGCTAAGTAGAAAGCAATTGGACCAATCAAATGCAATAGATCTGCCGGAACAATATCTGCTAATGGACCAAACGCAATAACCATGATGGAAATCATTAGCAAACCAAAAGAGTCGGTAGATGATAATGCATTAGGCTTCAGAATTCTGAAGTGTCGCAAAATGATTCCCAATAGTAAGGCAATCACAAAAGCATTTACCGTCCCATTAGTTAATTGACTTAAAAATCGAGAAACATACATTGTCAGTCCCAGCAAAAATAACGTGCCATAAGGTGTCCGTAAAAAATCTGGTAAAATACTTTCTTTAGCCTCCGTAGTATTTTCAGCTACTTCCTGTTCAAAAAAAGTCAGCTCGCCATCACGATATTGCTTCTTCACGCGAAGTGCTTCTTTTTTCAAAATATTCGCCGTAAATAAGAAACCAACCAAATTTTTTAAGTTTAGTATCAAGAGCGGAAAAACTGCTAATAAGTAACTAGATAAAATCCCTAGATCGCCGCCAGCATTCTGAATCTCATTTACTTTTTCCTGCACCATTAAAATCGATAGTGTCCCTCCGGTTATCGACGCGGTGCCAGCTACGGCAATATTTCTGTCAAAGATCAATTCACCGATAAAGATTAGAATCACCGTCATTAAAACAACTGTTAACGATCCTACAACAAAGGTCTTCCACTGCAGTTTCAAATCTTTAAAGCTCATCATTGTTCCTAAATGAACGATAATTACCCCAATAACAGCATTTCCTAAGCCTAACAATCCTGAGTCCTGAATCAGATCATGAGGTAATAAATCTGTTGCAAAACCCACCAAAAAGATCAAAGAAGCTACTAACATCATCGAAATCAAAGCCTTGCTTTTGTTTGATACAAACTCCCCAATCGTCCAAATAAACATTACAATAGTAAAAGCTAATATAGGTTCCATTATTTTTCCTCCTTATTATTGAATCGGATGATACGTGAATCCCAAGCCATGAACTTCTGCCACATTATAAGTGATCATAAAGCTTTTAGGATCAATCTCATCTACGATTTTTCTAACCAACGGATACTCCTGCCCAGTCACCACTACCATGATCATTTCTCTATCACAATCATTTTTTCCGCCTCTAGCGTCGAATACTGTCATACCTCTATCCAATTCATTTGTTAATTGATCGCGTATTTCTTTTGTATAGTCTTGACTTATGATCATAATCGCCTTTCTTCTCTTCAAACCATTTTCAATATAATTCATAACGATTGAAGTAATCCCAATAGATAAAATAGCGAACAAAAACTCTTCGAAACCAAAAACATAAAGACTCATAAATACGATCACCATATCAGTAAACAATAGTCCTAGTGATGGATTCATACCAAAATATTTTTCAAAAATCAGCGGTGGAATTGTTGTTCCTCCACTAGATGCTTGGATCTTATATAAAATAGCTACTCCGACTGCAAAAACAATACTTCCAAAAATAACTGATAGTAAACGATCTTCAGTTAGCATACCGATCGGTACTATACGTAATGCTAAAGGAAACAACAAGCTCCCAATTAACGTATTGAAGAAAATCTTTTTTCCTAAAAATAAAGCAGCTAAAATTAAAACAACAACATTCAATGATAGGACGACCCATGAACGATCGATTCCTAACGCTGATTCTGCTAAAATCCCAATCCCGCTGGCGCCTCCAGCGGCAATATCATGCGGTCCTAAAAATAAATTAATACTAATGGCTAATAGTAATACCGCCACGGATATTTTTAGTAGTTGCAATAGAAAAGAAAATAGCGTATCGCTTTTATTTTTTCTATCGACAACGGATTTTCTTTTTTTCGCTCCTGCTTTTAAGCTTAAAGTAGTATTTTCTTTCATACCCTTTCCCCTTTCGTAATAACTCCTTAATGAGTATGGTGCTAGTTTAGTAAATTAATACCGCCCTCTCAAACAAACTATTTCTAAAAATTGGAAAAAATTTGTTTGAGAGCATTACTGTTTTTTAATATTGGCGTATTTAATAAAAAATAGCCTAAGAGAAATGGTTATCTCTTAGGCTATTAGTATCTGCTTAAACAACTATGCGGCTGTGAAAAAATTGGTCGTAATGGAAGGACTTCTTGAAAAAGCATAGATGGATATCTCTTGTTTTCTAAGTGAGGTTTTGCTTTTTTAATATTTTCTCTTGCCGCAGAGTGAACAAAAATATTCCATTACATCAGCTATCACTCTCAAGTATTTCTTTCTGCATGTCTTTCAAGGTCTGAATAGAAAAGCGCATTTTTTCTATTTCATCTTTATCTAACGGTATTTCAATGATCTCTCGAATCCCTGATCTATTTAAAACAGCATTAGAACCAATACAAACATCCTTACTATTATATTGACCCTCCAAATGTACCGAGACTGGAAGAACAGAATTTTCATCCAGCAAAATCGCTTTTGTAATCCTTGCCAAAGAAATGGCAATCCCATAATGAGTAGAACCCTTGTAATGAATGATCTCATATGCTGCATTCTTAACGTTTTCTGACAATTCTATTAAGTCAGAGTCGGAAAATTCAGGATGTTGATTCAACCATTCGCTGATCTTTAAACCACCAATATTTCCATGAGACCAAACAGGAAATTGTGTGTCCCCGTGCTCACCTAAAATATAAATATTCACGTCTCTTGGATCTATTTGAAATTTTTCTCCAATGGCACTTCTTAATCTAGCGCTATCCAAAGAGGTTCCCGAGCCAATAACTCTATTTGCGGGAAATCCTGTTAGTTTTTTTACATAATGGGTGAGAACATCAACTGGATTGCTGGCAATCAAAAATATTCCATTAAAATGATGTGCCATAACTGATTGGACAATTGACTTAATAGTGCGTGCATTGCGCTTCACCAAATCCAATCGAGTTTCATTTTCCTTCTGTGCCGCTCCAGCTGTGATAACAATTAAATCTGCATCAGAACAATCCGAATACTCTGCAGAATAAATTCTTTTAGGCCCAACATAAGCCAAACCATTCGTAAGATCTTTCACATCACCGGCAACCTTTTGAGAATCCAAATCAATAATACCTACATTATTCCCAACACCCTGTGCCATTAGAGCAAAGGTATAGCTTGAACCGACATCTCCATTACCAATTACCACAATTTTATTCATCATAATTCTCCTTTCGATTCTCTATCTTATTAATCTACTATCGAACTTTTCCTTAATGATTTTTACAATTATCAAGCAATTTCAAGGATAGCTTGTATAGTAAGTTTAGTGAACAGCTAAGCTTTTCACAAATAAACTAATTCTAGAAATCGGAAATAATTTGTCTGAAGGAATTAAAAAGAAGAAGCTTTAAATAGAAATAAATCATCTGCAAAAAATAATTTATAAATATCAAGACAAATATTTTATTTATAGGCTTCGTTCGTATTATAATGGAACCGTATCACCACTTTTTGATAAGGGGGCTTTTTCTAATGAATACCTACTCCTATGATTTGCTAGTCGATAAATCTATAAAAAGAAAAATAAAAATCCTTCAAATCTTACTTGAAGCCAATCGCCCGGTGTCATTAAAAACTTTTAGCGATCTCTGTGATGTTTCTTTCAAAACGATACAACAAGATGTCGCTTACCTAATCGATAACTTGCCAAACGCTCTCTTATTAGAAGAATTCAATCATACTTTATCCCTTGAAAAATATGGCCCAAGCCGTGAGATTGTCACTTATATTGATAGTCTAATTTCAGATAATCCAATATTTCACATTATCGAATCCATTTTCTATGAAGAAAAGAAAGATTTGGTTACTTACGCTTTGGACTTATACATTTCCGAATCAACAATGAAAAATTACATCAGAGCCTTCCGAAACGTTCTTAAAGATTTCAGGCTTGACCTCGATACCACTACCTTTTCCTTAGTCGGTGACGAAGCAAATATCCGTTATTTTTTCTTCCAGTATTTTCGCTCCATTCATGAAAGTAGTGCACCCATCATCCATAATGATCAATATCATGAGATAACAGAAGTCTTAGAAAAAATGAAAAGAGACTACGATCTAAATTTAAATTTTGACTACTATAGAGCAACAATCTGGATGTTCATCATAGAAAAACGAATAGAAAACCAGCATTTTATTGAGTTTGATGCTTCAATACTGGAAAAATATGAGAATAAAGATAGCTACCGTCGTTTTAAAACAGCCTTCTCTACTTATTTTCATTCAAAGGTACCTAAGGAAAACAATCGGAACCAAGAAATCTTGTTCTCTTATTTTGCACAAGTCGATACCATTATTTATGAATCAAACAGCTCATACTTAACCAATGACTTTATTCAAGAATTCACTGAACAGGATTTGCTTATTACAAATTTTTTTATCGCCTCAAAGCAAAATTTAGTACTCAACCATAAGGCAAAATCAGCTATTCAATCCTACCTCACAAATCTATCGATATTGACGGAGTGTACGGATCTGTTTCAAAAATACTCCCGCATTTTGATACGCAAGGCTAAAAATAATTACTCTGATACATTTTCTATTTGGTGTCATATTTTAAAAAATCACGAATATTTTTCACAGGTTGAGGATGTCGCCGCCAGATTAACCTTATTGTATGAGGTAAAAAAATATAATAAGAAAAAAGTACTCTTTGCGCTAACTGGAGACTCCTCTTCTGTAAGTTATTACAAGGCTCTAGCAAAAAAAGTTATTCCAAATGACGTTGAATATCATTTTTTATTCAATCGACCATTAACAAATGAATTGTTAAGTACACTGCAGATAGATTTGTGCGTATACAATTTTGAACCACAGCTCCATCTTACATCATCAGATCTTTATCGTTTATCTGATATTCCCTTAGATACTGAATGGCAGGAACTGCAAGACCTGCTTTTTAACATCTAAAGATAAAAAACACCCCGTTGCTTTAATATCAATTAAAGCAGCGGGGTAAAAAATTCACTTAATCTTTCCTTTACAATCGTCATTGCTCTTCTTTTTTTCTGGCTTTCATTGCTTAGGCGTTCAGATCGGCGAACATCCTCTTCAAACTGTGCTTGAATTTCAGAGACCATCGGACTCGGCCCATATATAAAGGCGGATATTTCATGATTTAGATGGAAGCTTCGAATATCAAAATTTGTCGAGCCTATTGATGCGACGAGACCATCTACAATCAGATATTTACAATGTAAAAATGACTCTGCATCATACGCATAAACTTCAACTCCCGCAGACAGCAGACGATCCACAAACGAATGATTTCCATAATAAGAAATCGCTCGATCTCCTTTGCCGGGAATAATTAATTGTACCTTCAACCCGCACCTTGCTGCACGACGTATAACAGATAAAGATTCCTCGTCCGGCACGAAATATGGGCTTGCTATCTGAATCGTTTTTTTCGCCTTTCCAAACAATTCCATGATCGAATCCTTCAAAATACGTTCTGAGTCATAAGGGCCGCCAAAAATTATTTGACAGATTTCAGTTTGTTCTTCGGAAGAATTCTTTTCTAGTGGGAAGTAATTTTGTGGCTCATTAAAAAAAGGCAGCAATCCTTGTTCATCCTCATTTAAAAAAAGCCAATCCAATAAAAATGCATACTGTACATAGATCGTACTAGGTCCTAATATTTTTAGATTGGTGTCTCGCCAATAGTTAAATTTATCTGTTCGGCTGCGATATTCATTGCCTAAGTTCATACCGCCCATATGAGCTATTTGACCATCGATGATGACCATTTTCCGATGATTTCGCCAATTTATTCTAGTGCTCAAAGACGGAGAATTCACTAAATCATACGTACGAACTAAAACACCTGCTTCTTTCAGTTTAGAAATGAACTCAAAAGGCAATTTGATCGATCCAACGCTATCATAAATAAAACGAACCTTTACGCCTTGTTTGGCTTTTGCTATTAATATATCCGCTAATTCACGACCTGTTTCATCTGCCTTATAAATAAAATACATTAGATGAATATGATGCTTGGCGTTTTGAAGATCTATCAGTAATTCTTGATAAGCTTTTTCACCATCAGCTAAATGTGTAAGCTGATTTCCTCTCAGGGATTCATTTCCAGAAAGATAAGTCAGTTCTTTCGAAATAGCGTAGGGCTCATTAATTATTTCCAGATGATCGTTTAACAACTGAGACATGTATTGGTGCAATAACTGCTCATTTCTTTTTTGTATGGGAGAAAAACGCCTAAAACTTGGCTTACCCCCTACTAAGAAAAAAAGCAAAATCCCAATATAAGGAAAGAACAAAATAGCGGATAACCAGGCAAATTTTGAAGTAGCAGGACGCTTGTCGATCAGTATTAAATACCCGCACAATGCAAAAGATACCACTTCTGCAAAGATTGTTAGGATAATCATACTATCAAAAAATTGATACGCTGCAAAGCAAACGCAAATAAATAGCAAACTGATAACCAGCAAGCGCTGTAGTTTATTTTTCATTACTGCTCTCCTCAAGATTCACATTGTCATTTATACGCATTTCATAACTTTTATTAATTTAATTTTACGCTATAATTTGGAATCAATCTAGTTTATCGAATTTCTGAATAGCTATTTAAAAAAAAGTATTCCATCTGTCATTCGTACTTCTCATTAGTTAGCTTTCCTTATATAAGAAAAGCTCGTTCGTGAAGCCGGACATGGATATAGCTGTTGTAAAGCCTTTTTTTCTGTGAAAATTCTATACTCCCTTTAATAACCAAAAAAGGAACTGACCCAAAAGTCTTTAGACTTTTGAATCAGCTCCTTTTCACGAACAAACGACAGCAGCTCATAAATTGATGTGCCAACGTTTATAGGCTTTATTTATTTAATGAATCTTTAGCTTGGTCAGCTAGTGCTGTGAAAGCAGCTGCATCGTTAACTGCTAAATCAGCTAACATTTTGCGGTTGATTTCGATACCGGCAACTTTAAGACCGTGCATTAATTTTGAGTAGCTCAAGCCGTTCATACGAGCTGCAGCGTTGATACGTGCAATCCACAATTTGCGGAAGTCGCGTTTCTTTTGACGACGATCGCGATATGCGTAGTTGTATGAATTCATTACTTGTTCTTTAGCTGTTTTAAATAGAGTGTGTTTAGAACCGTAGTAACCTTTAGCTAGTTTTAATGTCTTTTTACGACGTTTACGAGTTACTGTTCCACCTTTAACACGTGCCATGTTTAATTCCTCCTAATAAATATAAATCATTGAATTTTTTAAGTTGTAAAGCGGGTTGCGCAATTATTTCATGCGTGCCAATTGTTGGCGGATACGTTTGTAATCGCCTTTTGAAACCATAGACGCTTTACGTAATTGACGACGTTGTTTTTTCGTTTTTCCGTGGAAACGGTGACTTGTGAACGCGCGGAAACGTTTCAAACCGCCTTTACCAGTGCGTTTTACGCGTTTTGCTAAACCGCGATGTGTTTTTTGTTTTGGCATGACTAAATTTCCTCCTACTTTTCATTTCGCATACTCTTTAACTAGAGTCAAAGAAGCATTCTCAAAATTATTGCTAGTCTTTCTTCTCTTTCGGTGCAAGCACTAAGAACATGCTACGTCCGTCCATCTTCGCTTTTTGTTCCACTGTCGCGATATCGGCAGTTTCTTCAGCTAAGCGATCAAGAACTTTTTGACCAATATCTTTGTGGGTAATGGCACGGCCCTTGAAGCGGATCGAAGCTTTCACTTTGTCGCCTTTTTCCAGGAATTTACGCGCATTACGAAGTTTTGTATTAAAGTCGTTCACGTCGATCGTTGGACTTAAGCGAACTTCTTTAACGTTGATCACTTTTTGTTTCTTGCGAGCTTCACGTTCTTTTTTCTGTTGTTCGAAGCGGTATTTCCCGTAATCCATAATACGCGCTACAGGTGGTTTCGCACCAGGAGCTACTAGGACTACATCCAGATTTGCTTGTTCAGCAATCTTTAAGGCTTCTACTTTCGATTTAACACCTAATTGTTCGCCGTCTTGTCCGATCAAACGTACTTCACGTGCACGAATGCCGTCGTTAACCATCATATCCTTTGCTATGGTCATTCACCTCCAAAATTTTTGAGAGAAAAAAAGCAAATAAAAAAACGAGTTCTTTACGAACCCGCACGTAGTTCGACTCATCAAAATGACTCGTCATTAACTATCTAGCCCAGCGAGATATTCGCGTAAGGCGAGAAGCGGGTGCTTCTGCTTTCATTTCTCAACTTTAATAGTATACAAGCTAAACTTCATGTTGTCAACCACTTAAGACTCATTTCTGTTTACTTTCAGAAACTTTCTATTGAGTTTTCTTTGATTTGTATGCTAACCTGTAATTAAAGCTTTTTTTCTTACTTTAATACATACATAGCTTAAAAACTTAATCCATTATTTATAGAAGGAAGTGATAGGATGGAACAATCCTTTTTTAAAGAATTGATTCATTACAACAAACCAAAGGAATCACCTGTTCGCTTAATCGGCGCCGGCCTTTGTATGATCAGTGTGTTATTCACCGGTTATTTATTCCACCAGCTCGCAATCTCTAGCTACGGTTCTTTAGGTATCTTCACCTTTCTTTATTATCAACGACTTCCATTAAAACAATTAATGTTACGTTTATCAATAGTAGGTACTTTTTTGACTGCCGCTAATTTTCTTGGCATGCTCTCAACTCATGCTGTCTGGATCGCACCAATTATTGTTGCGGTGGTCGGTTTTTTAGGACGCTTTTTCTTCCGTTTGTATGGCATTGCTAAACCAGGACCTTTTTTTATTGTTATGGTCACGGCAATGGGCGTTAGTACCAATGTCCCATTGGCTAAAATCCCAGTAATGAGCAGCTATTTTTTTATCGGTGTACTATTTTCTTTGGCGGGGGCTTTTATTATGCATTTCATAGAAAAAGAACCCTTGCCTATCAGTAAAACAAAAAAAGCACTCAAGTCACGAATTGATGAAGATCCGGCTGTAGTTATCGATAGTCTACTATACAGTGGCATCCTTTTTTTCGCAGTCTACCTAAGTATGGGCTTGCAGCTGAAAAATCCTTACTGGCTAGTTGTTTCTTGCGCCGCTATCTTACAAGGAGATAATCTTCGCGCAATGGCTCACCGTAATATCCAACGTATTTTCGGTACAATTATTGGTCTAGCGATCGCTGCATTTTTGCTGAATCTACCTTTATCAATTTTCGAAACACTGTTAATGATCACAGTCTTATTTGTAACAGTTGAATATTTTGTGAAGCGCAATTACGCGATCGCTCAATTCTTTACCACCCCGATGTCATTGATGCTGTCCATGCTAGTGAAGCAGCAATATCTCTACAGCCTGATTCAATTTCGTTTTCTCGGCATTGTAATCGGTAGCCTGTTAGGCTTACTTGCTGCTTGGATGATGACCACCAGTCTGAGTTTTTATAATCGAAAATTTCATTCAAACTAAATATGATTCACCGAAAACCGAGTGGGAACACTCGGTTCAGACTGTAGACAAAGTCCATTTTATGGATGATGTCTACAGTCTTTTCTTTTATAATAGATTTATGAAAACGAATGCAAGGAGTGATAGTTATGATGTCTAAAAACAATACGAATGGTAGAAATCAATTTGCGATGCTTACGATTGATGATCTGGTTCCTCAAGATCATCTCGTTCGAAAGATTGATGCCGCGCTTGATTTTGAATTTATTTATCCAATCGTCGAAGCCACTTACTCCGATTTAGGTCGCCCAAGTATCGATCCAGTGATTCTGATCAAATTGGTGTTTATTCAGTATTTATTCGGTATCCGTTCCATGCGACAAACCATTAAGGAAGTCGATACCAATGTCGCTTACCGCTGGTTTTT
>Ga0334883_1000848_pt1 | contig 50334 bp, 45 predicted proteins | sample GraSluR1_MG_6_FD_207230 | JGI IMG/M metagenome (GOLD analysis project Ga0334883, IMG submission 207230) | Sludge microbial communities from methane-producing bioreactor in Wageningen University, Netherlands - Granular Sludge_09_05-R1 | ecosystem: Engineered > Bioreactor > Anaerobic >...
GGGGCGGAGGAGGGGGTGGCGGAGGAGGGGGTGGCGGAGGAGGGGGTGGCGGGGGCGGCGGCGCAACCTCCTGCAGGTGAACCGTGACATCGCGCTGCGTCACGACCTGCTCTGGAAAGAGCGCCCCGCCGCTGAAGATCACCCCACCGTGGGCCATCAGAGAGAGACTCACCATCACTTTGAAGAGCAGATCACCGTTCATCTGTTGCCTCCCTGGCCCCTGGCTTGCTCTCGGCGGCGATCACCAGATTGGTCAGGCCTACCTTACGCGCCGTGTCCATGACGAGGATGAAGCGGCCAAAAGGCGCCGCCTCGTCAGCCTTCAAGGTCACCACCGCGGACTGGTCGCCCTCGGCCCGCGCTCTCTCGGCCCGCAACAGCGCCTCGAGCTGGTGCTCTGCCACGGGCTTCCCATCAAAGAGTATGGTGCCCTCCCGGGTCACCATGATCTCCAGGGGCGCGTCGGAGCGCGCCTCAGCCGTGTCGGCTTTGGGCAGGGTGATGGCCATGCCGCGCTGAGACACCACGGCGATAATCAAAAAAAACACCAGCAGGTTGAAGATGATATCTATCATAGGCGTGAGGTTGACCTCCCCACGCGCCCGAGCGCGACGGCTGCTAAAGGCGATCATCGTTATGCCCCCTCGGCAGTGGCGTCCGCACCCACACCGGACCGCACCAAGGTCTGCGGCGCGTCATCTGCACCACCGGCCTCCCGCCGCAGCGCTACCACGGAGCGACTCGGCAGGCCCTGGAGCAACAGAATCAGCTCTTCGCCATACTTCCGCATTTCGAAAGCGTAGGCGTCTATTTTTCCCTGGAGCGCGTGGTAAGTAATCAACACCGGCAAGGCCACGGCCAAACCCGCGGCCGTGGTCAACAACGCCTCCCAGATCCCACCCGCCAACAGCGAGATGTCGTTGACATCACCCACGGCAGCCACATTCGAAAACACGCGAATCATCCCCACCACTGTCCCCAGCAAACCCATCAGCGGGGTGAGGGCCCCAATAATGGCCAGCCACTCGACCCTCTGGCTCATCCGCCGCAGGATCTCATCTCCCTCCAAGGAGGCGCGCTTGGCCCGCCCCTCGGCGTCCCCATCGACCATCAACACGGCCTTGAGCAACACCGCCGTCGGACGACGTTTATCGCTGAGATCCGCCACGGCGCCCGCCGAGTCTCCGGCGCGCACCTTGTCGAGCAGACGTCGCCACGCAGCCTCACCAAAGGAGCGATTTCTGCTGAAGGCCAGTGCGCGCTCGACGATCACCGCCAGGGCCAACACCGACGACACCATGATGGGCAGCATCATCACCCCGCCCTTTTCCATCAACTCCATCATCTCGCCTAACTCCTCTACCCAACTCGGGATCGATCTCTCAGCGGACGCGCCCAGGTCCAGCGCTCATCACGCCTCCCGCGCACGCCTGCACAGCCATTCCTCGGCCATCACCTCAGCAGGGCCGCCTTGCTGGCGCTAGGCACCTGGGCTTTCGGAGAACACAAGCGCCCCGCACAAGTCCGGACGGTGCTCAAACACGTCGCGCAACCCTAGTCTGTCGCGCAGCCAGAGCAGATGGCCCTCAGCAACGCTGCCTCAAGCGCTGGGCGGCGAGGTCTTGGGCGCCAACGCCAAGGTTCGCTGTATGGGATAGCGTACCGGCGTGCGATGCGGCGATGTCAGCACGGGCGGCGCCTGCAGCACCGTCAGCATCCCTGGCGCGCTCAGCAGGCTCGTGTGGCACAGGTTGAAATGTGCCAATGCCAAACAAGGCACCGCATGGAGCTCGAAATCGCGCCCCTCGGCGTCGAGGGCGGCACGCGGACTCGGCAACTGCGGCCCTGTCGCCGTGCCGACTAGCACCACATGATCAAAGCGCTGCTGCGCCGCATTCCACTGGTGACTTTGGGTCAACGCATCGGCCAACACCTCCACCCACCCTTGCAGTAGGAGGGCGCAGGCCAAGCAAGCGATGACTTTTACAACGGAAGGACGCCACATGTTGCACTTCAACCCTGCCACGATGCTGTTAGACGCATCGAACAACCATCCTTATCTGACAGGAGGTCAGCCCTGTCAAGAAAATTGGATCTCAGCGCGCATATCGTGCAGCCACGTCAACCAGCGCGCGAAACCCTCACCAGAGCGCGTCGAAAGTTGCAAGAGGGGGACGTGGGCGTTGAGCTGTCGCAGATCGTCCTCCACGCGCTGCACATCGAAATCCAACACCTGGAGTAGATCGATCTTGGTCAACAACACCGCATCGACCGCCTGAAACAAGGTCGGATACTTGAGCACCTTGTCGTCCCCTTCGGTCACGCTCAGCAGCGCCACCCGCCGGCGCTCCCCGAGGGCATAGGTCGCCGGGCAGACCATGTTGCCCACGTTCTCGATGAACAGGAAAGCCAGACCTTGTATGGCGATCTGCCCCAGCGCGTTCTCGACCTGAGTCGCCGTCAAGTGGCAGCCTTTGCCCGTGTTGATCTGGTGCACCACCGCCGCGTGATCGGCCAACCTCTCGGCATCGCGCGAGGTCTGGAGGTCGCCGACCAAGACCCCACACGGCGCCGCCGCCCCAAGCGAGTTCATGGTCCGAGCCAGGAGCGTGGTCTTGCCGCTCCCTGGGGCACTCATGAGGTTCACGCCCAGCAGGCCAGCCTGATCAAGGCGAGCGCGGTTGCGCAGCGCAACGGCGTCATTCGCCGACAGCAAACTCTTCACCACTTCCACCGTCACTGTTGTCACCTTCTTCCCCTCCCCGCGTGTTGCGCCGCCACCTGCCTCAGCATCGGCCGACGATCTCACGCTCTGGATCCACCTGCCTCAATTCACATGTCCCCGAGGGCGATGCGCCAAGCGACGGCTCGCGCCAGACACTCCCGGTAGGCCTCTTCCTCGTCGGTATCGGCTCGCACCGTGACGTCGGCGTGAAAGCGCAGCCGCTGACCCTGCACCACACCGAGGTTCAGAGCCGTGTTCATGGCAAGGTCGCCGTTGAAACCCAGCCACCCCACGGCGCCAGCATAGAAGTGGCGTCGGTAGCCTTCTTCCGCGGCGATGATCCCCAGGGCCGCCTCCCGCGGCAGCCCACAACCAGCCCCACTGGGAAAAGCCGCGCCCAGGATGGTGCCTGCCCCCGTCCTCGTCGTGACTTTCCCACTGAGCTCGGCCTCGATGAAGCTCTGGCAGGCCACCTTCACCAGGCGCCGGCTACTGGCAACTTGCACCGTGCCCGGCGCGCAGAGTTGGGCCATCGCCCGTCGTGCTTCCTCGACTCTCCCTGTCAAGAGTCCGGCCTCGCGCTCACACTGCCACACCGCCAGATCTCGCGCCTCGTCCGCCCGGAGGTCATTGGCCCGGGGGCGAAGATCGTCGAAGGGCATGAGCGCCAGACTCTTGCCGCAGCGGCGAAGCAGCGATGCCGGTGACGCGCAGAGGATATGGGCATCCCCGACGCGCAAGTAGGCACCATAGCGTCCACCAACACCACGACGCAGGGCGCGATAAAAGGCAAAAGGCTCGCCCGCGAGGTCGACGCCAAAGGGCACGGCGAACTGAATCTGCTCCGCTTCACCTTCGGCCAAACGATCGGAGATGGCGCGCACCCGCTCGAGAAACGAGGCATAGGGCAAGGCACAGGTCCAGTGGCCGCGCCCCCCCACCACAGGCCAAGTGCCTTCGCGCTGGAGGGCCGCCGCGATCTCGGCGTCCACCTCTGGCACGATGCGCCGGCTGTCCAGTCCATCACCGAGAGGCGTGATGTAGAGGCGCCAAACCCGTGTCGCATGGCAAAAGACCAAAAAGGATTCGTAAAAAGACAGATGTAGATCGGGAAGATCCATGCCCTCCACATTGACGGCGCCCTCAGGGCTGCGCCCATGGGTCGCGTCATGGAGGGCCTCGAATGCTACGCAACCGATGGCGCCATGGGCATAGAGCGGCTGCGCCCGGGTACAGCGCTGTGACAGCGCGTCGAGCACCCTGAGGGGATCATCCTCCCAGTCAAGGGCCCGGTCATCGCGATGGTCGCGCAGCCGCAGCGCCTTGCCCCACCCCTGCAACGTCCAGCGCGGCCGCCACGCCAGCACCGACATGGGCTCACCTAGGGCCCCGTCTCCGCCATCGAGATACGCGAAGCCAGGCACTTGGCACAGGCGCGCCGCCAGCTCGACCGGCGTGATGTCCATGCGCAAGCGCTCGAGTACCACTGGGCCTATGCACGGACGAATACGCGCCAACCAGTGGTCGAAATCAGCAACGTCACTCATGACTTCTTCATCTCCATTGCACTCCTGTGTAGGAAGACGTGCCGCATCCGGCAAAACAAGGTCATCACTGTGGCATCGGTGTCTTGGCGACGATCTCTCGCAGCAGGCGCTCTGCCTCCATGCGCAGGGCGCCGCTGAAGGAGGTGGATCCCGCCAAGCGCATCCGGTGCGCCAGGGCCGGGACCACCACGCTGAGCAGATCGTCGGGCAGGGCAAAGCGCCGCCCCTCGACGAGGGCATGGGCCCTTGTGGCACGCAGCGTCGTCAGCGCCGCCCGGGTCGAGATGCCCACCTCGATCCGTGGGTGACGCCGAGTCGCCTCGGCGATGGCCAGCAGGGCATCCACCAAGGATGGCTCGACATGCACCTCATCGACAGCATCCATCAACACTTCTAGGTCCTGCGCACGCATGACCGGCTCTAGCGATTCGACGGGTTCCTTGCGCCCGCGCGCCGCCAGAAGCGCGCGCTCCGTGTCGGCGTCGGGGTAGCCCAGTCCCAGGCGCAACAGAAAACGATCGAGCTGACTTTCGGGCAGCGGAAAGGTGCCGTGCACCTCCAGCGGGTTCTGAGTCGCCAACACGATGAAGGGACGCGGCAAGGGATAGGTCGCGTTGTCCACTGTCACCTGGCGCTCATCCATGGCCTCGAGCAGGGCCGACTGCGTGCGCGGCCCCGCGCGGTTGATCTCGTCTGCCAGCACCACGGCGTGAAAGACTGGACCGCGGTGAAAGACAAAGCTTCCTTGGGCCTCGTCGTAGATGGACACCCCAATGATATCACTCGGCAGCAGGTCTGCCGTGAATTGAATGCGCCGCATGGGTAGGTCGAGGGAGCGCGCAATGGCGCGCGCCAATGTGGTCTTGCCTACGCCGGGAATATCCTCGATCAGCAAGTGCCCCTCAGCCAACAACCCCGTCACCGCCAGGCGGATGACCTCATCCTTGCCGCGTACGGCCAAGCCAATGTTCTTACAAAGCCGCTGTAGCTGATTCAGCTCGGTCTCTGCCACGTCTGTCACCGCCAACGATTCGCTCCTCCTCACGGCACGCGTCCGCGGCTCCTCCTCCGAGGAACCAGGTCATTGCTTTTATGCGAACGCGCCCCGTCTGAAAAGCCAGCCGCTGGTCGCCATTCGCCGCTATGGCCGACACCGAAAAATGCAAAGGCCATGACCTGATTGAAATTGCAGCGGCGAACGCTATAGTGGAGCCTCATGTGCCCATGCCTCGAACGCGTGGAGTACCGGACATGACCGGGGCTTGGGGGCAGATGACTCTGGGATGCCTATCAGGAGGCCAAACAATGGCGCTGCTTCGACCAAGACTTCACTACGTTCTGTGGCTGGCCCTTTGCTTCACTTGGATGGGCTGTGATGAGTCGAAGCCGTCTGCCGAGCCGCTCCCCAAAGCCGAGGCCGGCGTCAGAGCTTTCTCCTTGAACGCCACCCCCCGCCAAGGTCACGCGCCCCTGAGCGTGACCATCACCTTCCGCTTCGAGACCAACGACCCCCGGGCCACGGTCTCGGCGGACTTCGATTTCGGCGATGGCCAACAGGGGAGCCGTCTCACCCAGACGCTGCTCCCTGCTGAACCCGATCCGGACAACCTCGAGGCAGAGCTCATCCCCGAACAGCGCACCGCCACCATCACCCACCTCTACACCACGCCTGGGCGGTACACCATTCGCGCCAAAGCCGTTGACATCAGCAACTCCAACAGCGACCCCGCCCAAGGCGACGTCATTGAAATCGCCTCGACCGAGCAGGTGATCGACATCGAGGCCTTGGCGCTGCCTGATCTCATCGCCGTCCAGGCCTCGGTCTCCAGAACGGAAATCGGCCACGACGAGACCTTCCCCATCACCTTCCAGATCCTCAACAACGGCACCAGCGTCACCCGCCCCTTCGATGTCGACGTGTATCTGGTCTCCCGTTTGGACCTCCAGGCCAGCCAACTCGTCGACAGCGCCGTGGCCCGCAAGGTCACCATGTATCGCGTCGCCGATGGCCTGAGCGCTGGCGACTCGCATCAGGGCTCGGTCACGGTCGCCGTCTGCGACCCCCGGGCCGAAGTCGACGAGTGTGACAAAACCTTGGCCTTGATGCAGGGCAAGACTTGGTACCCAGCCATCTACGTCGATCCCCCCAACGAGGCGCGCCCTGATCTCAATGTGGTCGAGCAAAGCAAGAGCAACAACTTCCGCGTCGGCACCACTGGATTTACCTTGGCCCAAGTGAGTGAACTACCGGACCTCAAGCCCCTCTCGGTCCTGGCCAACCCACGCAACACCAACATCCTCAAAGAGGTCTATGTCGGCTTCGAGGTGCACAACACCGGCGAGAGCGATGCTGGCGCTTCGACCTACGCCGTCTACCTCTCGCGCAACGACAAAATCCTCGACCCCGAAGACATCGAGGTCGGCCGAGGGACCATTCTTCCCATCAGCGCCGGTGGACGGCAGATCCTCGCCAACCTCAAGTTCCGCCTCCCGCAGGATATCTACATCCCTGGCCAATACTGGATCCTGGTCAAGACGGACCTCTTCAACGACGTCGAGGAGAGCAACGAGCTCAACAACGTCGCCGCGTCGGCAGAAGCCATCACCGTCGAAGGACAGCCGCCGTCACAGATCGATATCGCCGTCCAAGACCTCACGGCCAGCCCCTTGGTTTCCTTCCTCGGTGGCCGCCTGGACATCAGCTTCGAAGTGGCCAACCTGGGCACGGACAACACGGGCACCTTCTTCTGCGGTGTCTACTTGGCACCCGCTCAAACCTTGGACATGGCCCAAGCGACCTTCCTCGCTCAAGTCGGCACGGACAACCTCCCCGGTGGACTGCGCCTCCCCTTTGAGCGCCAACTCCTCGTCCCCAACAGCCTCACCCCCGGCACCTACTACGTCTTCGTCTTTTGTGACCACCGCAACCAGATCTCGGAAATCACCAAAGACAACAACATCGCAGGACCAAGCCCGGCCATCACCATCAACGCCCTGCCCCAAGTGGACTACGTGGTGCAGGACCTCCTCGTCAAACCCACGGCTGCCACCGAAGACGGCGCGCTCTTCTTCCTCGGCAACGTCTGTAACCAGGGCTCTGACGCCGCGGGCCCCGTCGCCATTCGCGGCGTGATCAATCCAGGAAACGCCATCGGCGCCACCGGTGATATCATCGTCGCCACCGGCGCCACCACCCAAATGGTGCTCCAACCCGGCGCCTGCGAGCCCTTCGAAATCAGCGGCAAGATCAACTGCCTGCCCTTCGTCGACACCTACACCGCCGGCGTCATCGTGGACCCCACCAACCAGGTGGCAGAGACCAACGAGACGAACAACATCGCCACCTTCACCACCCCCGTCGTGGTCAGCGGCGGCACGCTCTGCGCCTGCATCGAGGATAGCTATGAAGGCAGCGGCAACAACAGCGAGAGCGAAGCCACGCTCCTGACCCTGCAGAACAACCTCATCGTCATCAATGACCTCGGCTTGTGCGACGCGCGTGATTTCTACGCCTTCGACGCCGGTCAGGGCGACACGGTCCAGGTCACCCTGACCTTCGACCGCACCTTGGGTGAGCTCGACCTGCGCCTCTACAACGCCACCAACCCAGCCTCACCCTTTACGGCGCCAGGCAGCACAGGCACTAAAACCCTGTCCCATGTCGTAACCGCCACTGGCACCACCCGCCTCTACGTCGAGGTGCTCCCCCGGATCGCCGGGGTCAAAAACTACTACCAGCTTCGCGTCCAGATCACGCCCGCGCCACGGGAGCCCGATCTCATCGTCGATAGCGTCACCCTCCAGGGCGGCACCTACCCCCCCTATCACCTGCCCTTCGTGTTCGAAGCCGTGGTACGCAACAATGGCCTCGATCCCGCTTTCAACTTCGAGGTCGGCGCTTGGTTCTCCCGCAACACCACCCTCGACGCCCAAGACCTCCCCATCCCGCCGCTCTTCGTCAACGAATTGGCGCCCTATGCCACGACGACCTTGCGCTTTGAGGTCCCCTTCCCCGATGAGATCGTCGCCGGCACCCAGTACGTGATCGTCAAGGCCGACAGCGGCGAAGTCGTCACTGAGACCAACGAAAACAACAACACCCGCGTCTCTTCGTCCTTCATCGTCGACACAGCGTGCGTCGTCGACTACCTCGAAGGCGATCCCGACAACGACGTCTTCGACCGGGCCACCCGCGTCGACGTCGCCCCGGCCCTCCAGCGCTGGGATGACCTCAATGTTTGCACGGCCGGCCGCGACGACTTCTACCTCGTCTGCGCGCCAGCCCATGAAGTCTTCAACCACGCCGCGGTCTACCAGATCGATCAGAGCTCCTCCTCCACCCTCGAGGTCGCCCTCTACCGCCGCGATCGCAGCGCCATTGGCAGCGCCTTCAGTACGACCGATGCCATCATCTCCGTCGCCGTGCCGCCCAACACCTGCACTGGTGACGCCGATTGCTTTGGCGGCGAGACCTGCATCGACAACCGCTGCCAAGACACCCAAGGTGATCGCTGCCTCTACATGCAGGTCAAGATCCGTTCGGCCGTCTCCTCGGTCACCAGCCGCGATTACAGCCTGGTCTTCGACCGGGTCGAGCCCAACCAGCTCGGCGAACCCATGAATGACGTCCAGAACACTGCGGTCCCCTTCTCGATGGCCCTGAACACCCTCGCCGCGGGCGCCGTGCACGCCCACGCGGGCGTGGATCAAGACTGGTATACCGTCGAGCTCAAAGCCGGCACCGCCTTCACGGCGCGCCTCCATGGCGGCGATAGTCGTCTCCGCCTCGATGTCGTCAACATCGGCACCACCGCCACGGTGCTCCCGGGCAAGGAGCGCGCCTTCACCGTACCCACCACACCAGCGTCACGCCAGGTCTGGTTCAAGGTCTACAAGAGCTCGGGCACCGAGCCGACTTCGGCCTATAGGCTCGAACTCGAAGGCCTCGAAGGCATTGACCTGGTGGTGAAGGATTTCCAAACCGACCTGGGCATCGTCGCCCGCAACGACGCCGTCCTCGCCTCGTGGACCCTGGCCAATGACCGGATGCTCAGCGCCGGCCCGGTCCACTACAGTTACGTGTTGAGCAAATTCGAAACGCCACACGCCAGCGATGTGCCCGTGGCGACTTACATCGAGACCTCTCTGCCAGGCTTTACCAGCACCTCGATCTCCCAGAAGGTCTACCTCGACGTGCCGCGCTCCGTCTTCGGGGACTTCAACTTCATGGTCCACGTCGACCCAGATGACCTCTATAGCGAAATCAATGAGACCAACAACACCGCCTTCCAGCCCCTCACCCTCTTGCACGACTGCTTGCCTGATGACCTGGAGCCCAACAACAGCATCGGCACGGCGACGTTGCTAACCCTCCCCGGCCAAGATCATGTCGACGACGCCCTCACGCTCTGCCCGAGTGACGTCGATTTCTACGCCATCGGCGTGGCGCCAGGGCACACCATCACCGTGCGCATCGATCAGATGGAGGTCTATACTTTCGGAGATCTCGACCTCTTCCTCTACGACGACAGCGCCAACTTGCTCGCCCGCAGCGACCAAATCCACACCCCCTGGGAAGAGGTGACTTACGTCTACAATGGCACCGAGGAGACCTTCTTCTATGTCCGTGTCGTGGGTTTCCGGCCCGAGTCATCCAACGTCTACCGCTTGCAAGTCGTGAGTCAGGCGCCATGAGGCGGGGCGCGGGAAGCGTCCCTGCACCGCGGCTCACCCTGACGCTGACCTGCCTGGCCACCTGGCTCGTCCTCAACAGCGCCTGTACCCTCAACGCTGGACAGCGGCGCAACCTCGAAGCGCGCGCGCGTTGGCACTTGGTCCAGGACTTCGCCGCCCGCGGCGATTATGGTGCCGCAGCCGCGCTGGCCAGCCCCCCGCCCAGCGCGGCCGTGGTGCGTTACCACGATCTCCTCAACACCCTCGAGCGACACCGCTGGCGCCGGGCCGACCTCAACCGCTACTGGACGGCGACGCGCACTACCCAGGCCATCCGCCCCTGAATTGCACCGCCCCAGACTTCTCTGGGAACTAACGACGTCCCTCGCGCGTCTTGGTGCGACCTCGCTTAGGGGAGATAGACGGCCGCCACGACGACGGCGCCCCAGAGCACCAGATTCAACAAGAAAGGCTTGTCTTTAAGCATCTGCTCCGTGGGACTCATGGCAGAGTGTTCTGGGCTGACCAATCGATGGAAGCGATAGAGACCAAAAGCGGTAAAGGGGACGGTGAGCACCAGGCGCGGCCAACCAAAGCCAAAGAAGGCTTGGGTATGCGGCGCCAAGGTGTAGGCCACATAAGCCAGGAGCGTCACGCTGCCCACGACGACCATCGCCCAATGCACATGGGCTTTGCGGTAGCGGCCCAAGACGGCTCGCTGCTTGGCGCCCGCCGCGCTGCCTCGCAGCTCATGCATGCGTTTGCCCAGCGCCAAGAACAGGGCCAGCGAGAAGGTGCACAGCACCAAGAATGTCGAAACCACCACAGCGATCGCCAGCGAGCCTGCCAAGACCCGCAACAAAAAACCCGTGGCGATGATGCTCACGTCGACGAAAGCGTAGTGCTTCAAACGCAGGGAATACGCCAAGTTCAGCCCAAAATAGAGGGCGGCCACCAGGGCGACTTGCCAGTTCAGCACCAGCGCGCCGCCCAAGGCCAGAGCCAAGGCCACGCCACAAGCGATTCTGGCGACGGCGACCGGAACCTGGCCCGACGCGATGGGCCGCTGCCGCTTCAGCGGGTGCGCACGATCAGCCTCGATGTCCACCAAATCGTTGAGGTAATACACCGACGACGAGATCAGGCAGAAGACGGCGAAGGCCCACAGCGCGCGCCACACCAGCGCCGGCTCACCCACGTTCAGCGAGAAAATCAACGGGGCCAAAACAAAGGCGTTCTTGACCCACTGGTGCGGTCGCGCGCTGCGAACGATGCCGCGCAGCATTTTAAGCGCCGTGGGTTGGGAAGGGGCTGTTCTTTCCTGCATGAGCTCAATCGCCAAGGGACATCGGTGCCGCCACCAGCCATCGGGCCTGCGCGAGGCCCTGACGCCAACGGCGCACCCATCACCTCAAAGGGCAAGGGAACCTGGCTCTCTACCCCAGCCGCCGCCCGCAGGTCAAGGTCCCACACCCCAAAGGGCCTAGACCGGGGCACCCACCCAGCCATCGACCGCTCGGGACGTCGCCCCACGATGGCCGCGCCCGTTTCCCGTGTCGCTCCCCTTCTCCGCGATCGGAGAAGCATTCATCCGTTGACACAGCTCCCTGGAGCTTTCTATAGTCCCGCGGCTTTCGCCTTTGCCCCGGGGTGGCCCCGGTGCGCCTCTGCGCAACGTGCGAGAGGTACAGCCGTCTGCGAGGTTGCTTCATGTCCGCTTTCGACATCGCCTTTTTGATCGTCTATTTCAGCGTCCTGGTCTCCCTCGGCTTCTATGGGACCCACCGCTATGTCATGGCCTACCTCTACCGCAAGCACCGCAAGGACATCCCCCATCCCCTTGCCCGCTTCGAGGAGCTGCCTCGGGTGACCATCCAGTTGCCCACCTTCAACGAGATGTACGTCGTCGAGCGCCTCATCGATGCGGTCTGCAAGATCCGCTATCCCAAAGACAAACTCGAGATCCAAGTCCTCGACGACTCCACCGATGAGACCGTCGCCATCGCCGAACGCGCCGTCGCGCGCAAGCAAGACGAAGGCTACGACATCGTCTACCTCCACCGCACCAACCGCCAAGGCTTCAAGGCCGGCGCCCTGGAAGAAGGCCTGGCCAAGGCTCGCGGCGAGTACGTCGCCGTCTTCGACGCCGACTTCGTCCCCCGCCCGGACTTCCTCGAGCAAACGGTCCACTTCTTCACCGACGAGAAGGTCGGCATGGTCCAGGTGCGCTGGGAACACCTCAACCGCGACTACTCCCTGCTCACCCAGGCCCAGTCCATCCTCCTCGACGGCCACTTCGTCATCGAGCACACCGCCCGCAACCGCTCGGGGCGCTTCTTCAACTTCAACGTCACCGCCGGCATCTGGCGCCGCAGCACCATCGGCGACGCCGGTGGCTGGCACCACGACACCCTCACGGAAGACCTCGACCTCTCCTACCGCGCCCAGTGTAAAGGCTGGAACTTCGTCTACATCAACGACTCCACCGCCCCAGCCGAGGTCCCCGTCGAGATGATCGCCTTCAAGACCCAACAACACCGTTGGGCCAAGGGCTCCATCCAAGTCGCCAAGAAAATCCTCCCCCAGCTCCTCCGCAGCCGCCTCCCCCTGAAGGTCAAGTTCGAAGCCTTCATGCATCTGACCAACAACATCGCCTTCATGCTCATGGTCGCCCTCAGCCTCCTCATGCCCATGGCCGCCATGCTCCGCATCGATCGCGGTTGGTACCAGAGCTTCTGGCTCGACATCCCCATGTTCGCCGCCGCCACCCTCTCGGTCATGTCCTTCTACATGTTGGCCCAAAAAGAGGCCCGCCCCACGCCCCTGTGGCGACGCCTGGTCTTCTTACCCATCGTCATGTCCCTCGGCATCGGCATGTGCATCAACAACGCCCGCGCCGTCGTCGAAGCCCTCGTCAACTACCGCACGGGATTCGCCCGCACCCCCAAGTACGGCGTCGTCTCCAACAAACAAGGCTGGCGCCACGTCAAGTACCGCTTCCGCGTCAACTGGCAACCCTGGCTCGAGACGGCCATCGGCCTCTACTTCACCTGGGCCGTCTTCCACGCCGTGGCCGCCCAATCGTGGATCGCCGCGCCCTTCCTCGTGCTCTTCGGCTCGGGCTTCCTCTACGTCGGACTCGCCAGCATCTTCCAACGCAACCGCTGGATCGCCCGCCTCTTTGAAGGTCGTCCCGCGCCGACCCCGCGCACCAACCCCTGAGCTCGGCTGCACTGAGCCCGCTTTGTTGCCACCCAGCGCCTGCACCTACGGGCTGGCGCCACATCATGCGCCTCTCCTTTGGGCGTGCGCCGCCTCGTGTCCGCGAGCAGCGGCCGCCCCCCTGTTGCTTCAGCAGCCACCCTCGACTAGCTTCTGAGCAGCGCGCCGTGCCCCTTCGCCCCGCCGTCTGCAACCGCCTATGTCCGGATCCCAGCACCACCCTGATTCAGATGACGCCCCAGCGGCCCCTGGCGCCGTGACGGCTGGCGCGGCCACGGCAGAGCGACACGGCGTCCCCGTATGCGAGGTCATCCTGGCGCCACCTGAGGTCGAGGTGCTCCTCGCCCTGCCAGAGCCCGAGGCACCCACCCGCGGGCGGGTGAAAGCCGCCATCGACGCCATCGACGCCCTCGACCCCCTGCGCCCACGACCCAGCCCCGATGACCCCTACGGGACCTTGGTCTTGCGCGGCAGGGTCTCGCTGATGCCCTTGACCCTCGGGGCCATGCTGTGCAGCGTCATCGGTTTCAGCGCGGCCATCCTCTTCTGCACCACCTACGCTCCCCAGTACATGCTCGCCTTTGCCGTGCTCCAAGCGGTTTTCCTGATACAGATCTGGTACTACCACGTCGGTTACCGCACCCAGCGCCGCTTCCTGGCCGCACGTCAGGCCATCTTCCTAGCCCTGCTGGTCACCTTCATCGACTGGATGCTCTACGATCTCATCACCAAGCCACCCGGGGACTATGGCGGCAGCGCCCCCTTTCTCTGGATTGCCATTGGCGCCAACACGGGCATCGCTATCATTATTAATGTCCACTGGCTCATCCTCGGCCGAGGGCAACGCGTGCGCCCCTTGACGCGCTTCGCCCCTGCCGCGCGTCCCGCCGTCACCGCCGACGACACGGATGCGCCCAAGACATTCGTGTCATAGTTTTCGCGCTGAGTGGCTGTATTTTTATCCAGTTATTTGGCCTTGTCACCGGGTTTTGCCCACCCCATCGCACTCTGAATACGTTATTCCAACGCCCCCATGGCCTGGCCACGCGCCAATTCTCTGGGCTCCAGAGCTTTCCCTAGCGCCACGCTGTCGAAGGTGGCGCACCTCTTGCAGAGTCGGCGGGACCTCGGCAGAACGGCGCTGGCCCCTCAATCGGCGCCTGCGGTTGACACTTCCGCATGAATGAATTAACTACTTTGTCGTCTTTTGGTGGTTCGCGGCGCTCTGTCATTTTGGAGTGCCAATCCTTGAAATGGAGTCGGTTGTCGACTCGTGTCCTACGTCCTTTTTGGAGGTCTTATGCTTCGCAGAATGCGCATTCTCGTCTCCCTCATCGCAGTCCTCGCCTCAATGGCCCTCGTCCTCAACGCTTGTGAGTTGGAAGAAGACGATCCTGAAACCTCAGACACGGTCACCCCCCCGAACGACACGGTGGACCCCGACACCAATGACACCACTGAGCCCCAAGGCCAGCCCTACCGCTACGTCCGCATCGACGACCTGAGCACCACGGGTACTTCCGCTGACGCTGGCGCCGACATCGACGCCATCATCCTCGCCAAAGCTGGCGGCGGCACCTTCTATGCCGAATCGGTCGAAGGCTTCGTGCACGGTGGCGGCGCTGGCGATGCCCTGGATCCTGCGAACGCCCTCAACGCCCCGAAGGCCTTCTCCAACTACCCCGCTACGGACTACTGCCGGGTCTCCTCCGTTGACAACCTCTACGTGTCCCTCGGCGGCGTGGGCGGTTACCTGATCGTGCGCATGGGCGACAAGATCGAAGCCAATGACGTCCTCAAGGTTTTGGAAGTGGGCGGCTGCTCCGGTCCTGGCTCCGATGGCAAGACCTACAACGCCGTCCCCGACGAAATCGAAGTCCAGATCGCCGTCTCCGGTGAGCCCACTGGCCAGTGGCGAGTTCTTGGCCGTGGCGTTGGCCCCGAAATCTCCTTCACCATCACCGCCGCCAACGTTCCCTTCGTGCCGATGCCCTAATCGCGCACGCGCGTTCTTGGGCTGCTTGCGGGCAGCCCGCACGGCAGCTTTCACGAGCTGCCGTTTTTTTTTGGCTGCGCGCCGCGCGGGTCGCCGACCCCAAGGATACGGGTCCTCATTCGGTGCCGCCGACAGGTGACGGGTTGCTAGCGCAGCGCTGAAGCCATGCAGGTGGTTCCCACCAAGGATCACCCCCTGAGTTTAAAGGCCACGCCATCGCGCCAGAATCGCGCGGGCCATCGCCCTGGGCTTGCCGAGGCAAAAACGACGTTTTCGTGTCCCGCCACGTTGACAGGGCCTCGCTGCGGCCTTAAAACGCGCGTGCACACCTGATGCTTCGACAGGCGGAGACGCCGCACGTCGGCATGACGGTTCCGCTACCAGAACGAGGAGAGCAGATGTCTATCAAGATTGGTATCAATGGTTTTGGGCGTATTGGCAGGACGGTTTTGCGCGCCGGGATCAACAACCCCGCGTTCGATTTCGTGGGCATCAACGATCTGACGGGTGCCGAGCAGTTGGCGTTCTTGCTGAAGTACGACTCGGTGCACGGCCGCTTTGACGGCGAGGTCAAGGTGGAAGGCGAAGCGATTGTCGTCAACGGCAAGCACATCCCCGTTTCGGCGCAGCGCAACCCGGCCGAGATCCCCTGGGCCCAGTGGGGCGCTGACATGGTGCTGGAGTGCACCGGCCTCTTTTTGAGCAAAGAGAAGGCGAGCGCCCACCTCGCCGGTGGCGCCAAGTGGGTGTTGCTCAGCGCGCCTGGCAAGGGTGACGAGGACATCACCGTGGTCTATGGGGTCAACCACACGCTGCTGAACCCCGAGACCCACAAGGTCATCTCCAACGCTTCGTGCACGACGAACTGCTTGGCGCCCATCGCCAAGGTGCTCAACGACACCTTCAAGATCGAACGCGGTCTGATGACCACGATCCACGCCTACACCAATGACCAGGTCATCCTCGACACGCCGCACAAGAAAGACCCGCGGCGCGGACGGGCTGCGGCCCTGTCCATGATCCCCACCTCCACGGGCGCAGCCAAAGCCGTGGGTTTGGTGCTACCCGAGCTCAAGGGCAAGCTCGATGGTCTGGCCGTGCGCGTCCCCACGCCGAACGTCTCTCTGACGGACCTGACGGCGCTGCTCGAGCGCGAGGCGAGTGTGGCTGAGATCAACGCGGCGATGCAGGCGGCTGCCGAAGGTCCGCTCAAGGGCGTTTTGCTCTACAGCACGGAGCCTCTGGTCTCGATCGACATGAACGGCAACCCGCACAGCAGCATCTTCGTTGCCGATCAGACCCGCAGCCAGGGCAAACTGGTCAAGGTCTTGTCTTGGTACGACAACGAGGTAGGCTTCAGCTACCGCATGCTGGATGTCATGAACTATATTGCCAAGAAAGTTGGCTAGCGCCCGCACGTCGCGGACCCCAGGCGCGCGTTGACAAGGGCGCGCGCTTAAAAATCCTATTCAGAGGGAGTTGCCCCATGGCATACCTAGACGGGATCAAGAGTATCGCCGATCTGGACGTTGATGGTCAGCGAGTCTTTGTGCGGGTGGACTTCAACGTCCCCCTCGATGGCCAGCGCATCACCGATGACTTTCGCATACGTCAGGCCTTACCGACGATTCAGCACATCATCCGCAATGGTGGTCTGCCGGTGGTTGCCAGCCACTTGGGACGCCCCAAAGACAAAGTCCAGCCTGAGTACTCCATGCGCGTCGTGGCCGAGCGCCTCAACGAGTTGCTGCCAGAGCGCGAGGTCATTTTCGCTGACGACTGTGTCGGCGATGGCATCGTGGCCCAGAGCAAACGTCTGGAGCCTGGACAGATCCTGCTCTTGGAGAATCTGCGTTTTCACGCCGGCGAGAAGAAGGGTGAAGAGGACTTCGCCAAGGCCCTCGCCGAGAACGCCGATGTCTATATCAATGATGCCTTTGGGACATCTCACCGCGCCCACGCCTCCATGGCGGGCATGGTGACGCATTTCGGGGCCAAGAAGGGCGCTGGCTTCCTGCTGATGAAAGAGATCGCCTTCTTGGGCGGCGTGGTCTACGAACCCCAAAGACCCTTCGTGGCCATCCTCGGTGGCGCCAAGGTCAGCGACAAAATCACCGTCATCGAGTCGCTCCTGACGCGCTGCGACCGCATCTGCATTGGCGGCGCCATGGCGTACACCTTCTTGGCAGCGCGGGGTGAGAACGTCGCCGCGAGCCGTGTCGAAGCCGACGCCATGGGCTTGGCTTCCTACCTCATGGACAAAGCCGCGTCTGCGTCCTGCGAGTTGCTGCTCCCTACGGACCACGTGGTCAACACATCCCTCGATGCCACGGAAGCGGCCCAGACGGTCACGGTCTTCCCTGATGGGATGGCCGGATTCGACATCGGACCGGCGACCATCGCCCAATTCGCCGAAGTCATCGGCACGGCGGGTGCCGTGTTCTGGAACGGCCCTCTGGGCGTCTTCGAGAACCCGCGCTATGCGGCAGGCACCTTGGCTGTGGCCGAGGCGATGGCCAAATCCAAGGCGGTCACCGTCGTCGGCGGCGGCGACAGCGCGGCAGCCATCCGCAGCTTTGGTCTCGACGAGCAGGTCACCCACGTCTCCACGGGCGGCGGAGCCAGCCTCGAGCTCGTCGAGGGCAAACCGCTGCCAGGCATTGAGATTCTACGCAACACCTAAAGGATGAATGAGCCCATGCGAGTACCCTTCATTGCGGGCAACTGGAAGATGAACAAGACGCCGAAAGAGGCGGAGCAGTTGGCGGGCGACGTCCGGCGGCTGGTGGCCTCGATCCGCAACGTGGAGATCGCCATCGCGCCCGCCATGGCGTGTTTGGCCCACGTGGTGCGCCGCGTGGATGACTCGAACGTCAAGGTCGCGGCCCAGAACGTCTATTGGGAAGCCCAAGGCGCCTACACGGGCGAGGTCTCCGTGGCCATGCTCAAGGACGTGGGCTGCTCCCACATCATCATCGGGCACTCGGAGCGCCGCGCCTACTTCGGTGAGACCGACGCGACCGTGGCCAAGAAAGTGCGCGCCACCCTCGACCAGGGCCTGGTGCCCATCATGTGCGTCGGCGAGACACTGGAAGAACGCGAAGCGGGCAAAACCTTGGAGGTGGTCTTCCGCCAACTCCTGGGCGGTCTCGAAGCCGTGCAGAACGAAGACGCCGCGCAAGTGGTCGTCGCCTACGAGCCGGTGTGGGCCATTGGTACGGGACGCACGGCGAGCCCAGAACAAGCCCAGGAGGTCCATCAGGCCTTGCGGGGCAAGCTGGTGGAGCGCTTTGGCGCGGCGATCGCGCAGGCCATCCGCATCCAGTATGGCGGCTCAGTGACGCCCGCCAACGCTCGCGAGTTGCTCTCCCAACCCGACATCGACGGTGCCTTGGTCGGTGGCGCGAGCCTCAAAGCCGAAGGCTTTTTGGAGATCATCCGCGCCGCTCAGCCCTGAGCGTTGGTGCCGTGACGCGGTCTCACGGCAGCACGAGATAGGAGCGGGCCCTCTTCCATCGCAGCGCCCCCTCTTCCCAGTAGGTGGACGCCAGCGGCCCTAGGTCGCCATAGGCCACCACCGGGTAGGGGCTCGGTGCCTCCCAGCCTGGAGGCATGGCGCAACGCCCCTCAGCGGCCAAGAGGTGCATCTGCGCGTGGGTCAAGGTCACCACGTTGTGGCGCAGTTCGCCGAGGGTTGCCAAGTGCTGGATCATGGCGTGGCTCAGGCGCCACATGGCGCCGCGTCGGCGCGCGAAGGGCAAACCGGCCCGATGCAGTCCCGACCACAAGGTCTCCCAGGCGCCGGGTACGATGGAGATCCCTTTGCGTTTGTAAACGAAGCGTTGTCCTGAGAAGCGCTCAGGTGGCACGCCGTAGTCCTCGGCGATGGCCGCCAGGACTTCTTCCATCGCTGGGTCTTGCCACGAGAGGGTTGGTGTCTCCTCCATCTCAGGCGTCTCGTCGGGCCAGCGCGGCCCCAAGGCGTCGGTTTTCTCCAAGCGCACGGCAAAAAAGCCCTCAGTAGGGTTCTCCCAGGGGCGAAGCCGCCAGGCATGGACCATGTCCGGGTGATAAGTCACCCCGTTCCAGGCGCTGCGACCGGGCTCTACGATGAGACCCGGCGGCGGCGCCACGGAGACGACCCGCATGGGCAGCCGCTGCAAGACCTGGTCGACCACGGCCTCATTCTCGTCCACAGTGAGAGAGCAGGTGCTGTAGACGAGCTGCCCACCGACTTTGAGCAGGCGGCAGGCCGCCAACAACAGCCGGTACTGCAAACCGGGCATGGCCGCAGCAGAGCGCCGGCGTTGGAAGCGATGGCCGATCTCACCGAGAAGATCGTTGCGCCCGAGGCCAGAGCAGGGCACATCAGCCAAGATCCGGTCGAAGCCTCCCCGAATAAAGCCTGGCAAGCGCTCACCGGGCTGATTGGTCAGGATGACCTGGGGTACGCCACAGCCATCGATGCGTGAAGCCAGCGCGTTCATCCGCGTCCCCGCCAGGTCATTGGCCCAGACTTCGCCTTGCCCCGCCATGGCCGCCGCGATCTGGGTGGTTTTTGAGCCCGGCGAGGCACAGAGATCCAGCACCCGCTCTCCCGGCTGGGGATCGAGCAGGGTGACGGGCAGCATGGAGGCCAAGGATTGCTTGATGAAGTGCCCAGCAAAATGGTGCAGGCAGCAGGTGGGATCGGGCTGGCTGGGGTCGACGGCGATGGCCAGCGGTAGGCCCGGGTGAACGCGAGGTCGGTAGCCGTAGGTCTCTAGGGTCGCCAGCACCTGGGGCACTGAGGCTCGCAGGGTGTTGACGCGGATGAAAGGCAGCACCGGCGGGTGCTCGAGGAAGGCCGCGAGCTCCTCCCCAAATTGTTGTTCCAGGTAGGCGACAAAAGCGTGGTCAAGATCGTCTCGTGGCAAAGCGGGCTCCCATAGCGCCGCAGTCGACGGCGCCAGTAGCGGTCAGGGTTGGACTTTCATTTTGCGGGATGATACCCACATCAGGAGCATTGGGTGCCGTGTTGGCATCCAAGACCGCGGCTGCGTCAGCCAGTCCGCAGAGAGGAAGGCATGTCTGCGACCACCATCACTCCCCCATGTGGCCTCTACCGGACCACGCGCCCTTTGCCAACGGAGCCCGAGGCGGTGCCCGCCGGCCGGCTGGTCATGTTTCACAACCATTCGGACCAAGGGCCGCCCATTTTGCTCCTGCCGCAGCACAACCGCCACAATCGTTGGTCCTTCCATGAGCGTGGCTTCCTCGTCGAAGACGCGGCGTTCATGAGCTCCCTCGAGGCGCTCAAAGCAGAGGGCTGGTACTTTCTCCGGGAACACTTTCATCCCAATCAGCAAGAGGTGGTCCCGCAGCGCCAACTGGTGCAGCTCGGGTACAACGCGCACGGCGAAGCGATTCTCTTCTTTCCCGAATTGGAGAAGGATCGCAACGCCCTGTTCTTCAGTGACAAAGGGATGAAGATCCCTGCCACCATCTACGCCCTCCTCGAGCCGCTGGCCACCTCCGGTCCGCAGGTGCCCAAGGCGGGCCCCGTCAAGCATTGAGCGCGCCTTCGGAGATCGCAGGCCGCGGGCCCGCTAGGGTGAGGGCGGCCGCGCCGGCCGCGGGCTGTCTTTAGCCAAAGACCGCCATGAGGACCCCGGCGGCCACGGCCGAGCCGATCACGCCGGCCACGTTGGGACCCATGGCGTGCATGAGGAGGAAGTTCTGCGGATCTTCCTCCTGTCCGACGCGGTGCACCACCCGCGCGGCCATGGGTACGGCCGAGACGCCAGCCGCCCCCAACAATGGGTTGACCTTCCAGCCCGAGAGGCGACACATGATCTTGCCAAAGATCACCCCGCTCGCGGTCCCCATGGAGAAGGCCACCGCCCCGAGCCCGAGGATGAGCAGGGTATCGACGGCCAGAAACTGTTGGGCCCCCATTTGCGACCCCACGGCGAGTCCGAGCAAGAGGGTGACGATATTGAGTAAGGCGCCTTGGGCGGCGTCGTGCAGGCGGTCGACGACCTTGGCTTCGCGCAGGAGGTTGCCCAGCATGAGCATACCGACCAGGGGCGCCGCCGAGGGCAGGAGCAAGGCGCAGAGGATGGTCACCGTGGTGGGGAAGAGAATTTTCTCGCGCTGGGAGACCTCGCGCCCCTTGGGCATGCGCACGCGCCGTTCTTTGGCGGAGGTCAAGACGCGCATGATGGGCGGTTGGATGAGGGGCACCAGGGCCATGTAGGAGTAGGCCGCGACGGCGACGGCGCCGAGCAGGTGTGGCGCCAGGGCACTGGCGACATAGATGGAGGTTGGGCCGTCGGCGCCGCCGATGATGCCGATGGCGGCCGCCTCGTGCAGATCGAAGCCGAGGGCGATGGCACCGAGGAGGGTGCCGAAAATGCCGACCTGGGCCGCCGCGCCGAGGAGAATGAGCTTGGGATTGGCGAGGAGGGGTCCAAAGTCGGTCAAGGCGCCGACGCCGAGGAAGATGAGGGGCGGAAAGACGCCGGATTTGACGCCCCAGTAGAAGACGTCGAGGAGTCCACCGGGCTCGGTCAGTCCGGTCCCGGGGAGGTTGCAGAGGATGGCGCCGAAGCCGATGGGGACTAAGAGCAGGGGCTCGAAGCGGTGTCGAATGGCGAGGAAGAGCAAAATCCCGGCGATGATGAGCATCAGGACGTTGCCCCAGGCGAGTTGTCCGATGCCACTTCCATGCATGAGGGCTTGGGTGATGCTTTCGAAATCGATGCTGGCCATGCAGAGGGGTCCTTATTGTTTGAAGCGCTGTTATTTTATGGGGATTCGATTTCGACGAGGAGATCGCCGGTGCTGACTTTCTGTTGGTGGGCGACGGCCACCCGTATGACCCGACCGCCCACGGGCGCCACCACGGCGCTCTCCATTTTCATGGATTCCAGGGTCACGAGCGCCGTGTTGGCGCCCACGTCTTGGCCCGGCGCGACATGGATGGCCACGACCTGACCCGGCATGGGGGCCAAGACGTGCCCGCCAGCCGCCGTGGCTGGGCCACGGCGGCTGGCGGGCGGTGGGCGTTCGTCCCGGCGGGGTGGGGCGCTCCCACCACCTCCGCCACCGCCTCCGCCACCGTCCCACTCCACCACGTGTAGCGTCCCCTCCACCACCACCTCGAAGCGCCCACCACCCTGCGGACGTACCTCCACGTCGTAGTCGCGCCCTCCCACACGTAACCGCATCAACTCACTCATCTCATTTGCCTCCCCGGCGCCATAGCGACAGCTCACGCCGCGACACCTCAGGCAACACCACCAGCGAACCTGGTCCACTGCAATAGAGGGCCACCGCCAGCAACGCCACCTCTGCGCCACCCACTTCGTCACGGTCCGCCGGCGCTGGCAAGGACGCCGCCGCTGACGACGCCACCTCCGCCCGTGCCTGGCCAAGCCACCGCAGCAACGCCACCACCCCCATCAACACCAGCATCACCACAAAGACCGCAATGACACCGGCGACCGCCAATACCAAACCATCTGACATGGCACTCCCTCTCTCGCCCAAGCCCTGCCCAGCCTAGAGCGGAATGTTGCCGTGGCGCCGCGGTGCTGCAGATAAACGCTTACCTGCCGTCATCGCCAACGCGCCCTCCAGCTCACACCGCAAGCACTCCGGGGCCACCACGTTGTCAACCAAACCCAGCGCCGCTGCCGCAAAGGGTGTCGCAAAACCTTCTTCGAAGGACGCCACATGCGCCCGACGCGCCGCCGCCCCATCCGCAGCTTCAGCAATCTCGCGCCTATACAAGATGTTCACCGCACCTTCCGGACCCATCACGGCGATCCGCGCTGTCGGCAACGCCAAAATGCGATCGTAGCCCAAGGAGCGACTGCACAGACCTATATAGGCCCCCCCATAGGCCTTGCGCAAAACCACGGCGATCTTTGGCACCGACGCCTCGGCATAGGCATAGAGCAACTTGGCCCCATGGCGAATGATCCCCGCATGCTCCTGGTCCACACCGGGTAGGAAACCCGGAACGTCCACGAAATTGACCACAGGGAAGTTGAAGGCATCACAGAAACGAACGAAACGGGCGATCTTGTCCGCTGCGTCGATGTCCAGAACCCCTGCCAAATGGGCCGGCTGGTTGGCCACCACGCCGATCCCCCGACCACCGATGCGCGCAAAACCAACCACTGCGTTCGGCGCAAAGTCCGCTTGCACCTCCATGAGTTCGCCTGCGTCCAGCACCCCCCGCAGCACCGCACGAACGTCGTAAGACTGGCGCAGATCCTCAGGTACAGCGACCTCATCCACCGCCGGTGGTGCCGCCGCTGCCTGCGGTGGTTCAGCCAAATTGTTCGCCGGCAAAAACCGCAACAAGCGCCGCACCTGAGCAAAGAGGGCCGCCTCGCTCGGTGCTGAAAAATGGGCATTGCCACTGCGCGCGCAGTGCACCGCCGCCCCGCCAAGACCCTCGAAGTCCACCACCTCACCGGTCACGGCGCTGATCACATCAGGCCCGGTGATGAACATCCGGCTCATCCCCTCGACCATGAAAACAAAGTCCGTCAAGCCCGGCGAGTAGGCGGCGCCGCCGGCACACGGTCCGAGAATCAGCGACAACTGGGGCACCACCCCCGAGGCCCGCACGTTGGCGCGAAAAATGCGCCCATAACCATCCAGCGCCGCCACGCCTTCTTGGATGCGCGCCCCTCCTGAGTCGTTGAGTTGAATGAAGGGCACCCCCGTCTCGGCGGCCAGCTCCGCCGCGCGCGCGATCTTGGCCGCATGCATCTCACCCAAGGATCCGCCGAGAACGGTGAAATCCTCCGCCGCGAGCATCACCCGTTGCCCATCGATGGTGCACGCCCCGGTCACCACGCCGTCACCGTAGAAGCGCTTCTGGTCCATGCCAAAGTCGACGGCCCGTGACGTCACGAAACGATCCATCTCGCAGAAGCTCCCCGGATCAGCCAGCGCCTCGATGCGCGCCCGTACCAGGGACTTGCCCGCCTTGGTTTGCTTGGCTTGCGCCGCCTCTCCGCCACCGCGCGCCAGCGCCTCCAGCGCCGACTCGAACTCCTTGCTGGACATGGCCGTCACCCGCCTTCTCCCAAAAGACCCGTCATTCTCTACCCCGAGGGGGGCACGCCTACATCACACCCTGAGCCTGCAACGCCGCCAGCGCCTCATCGCTCAAACCCAGGAGCCCGCCATAGATCGCAGCGTTGTCCTGCCCCAGCAGCGGTGCCGGACGCAACACCCCGTCGTCCATCTCGGAGAACTTGATCGGCACGCCAGGGACCAGCATCTTGCCAGCCACGGGATGAATCACCTCCACCAACATCTTGCGCGCCAAAACCTGCGGATCGACCATGACCGCCTGCACATCGTTCAGCGGACCGCTGGGCACCCCCGCCCCCTGCAACGCCGTCAACCACGCTTGGGATGTCCTGCTCACGGTCGCCGCGTTGATCAAAGGCTCTAGCGCCTCCCAATGCTCGACCCGCGCCGGGTTCGTTGCGAAACGGGCATCCGCCACGAGCGCCTCCAAGCCCGCCACGGCACAAAAACGGCGCCACAATTCGTCATTGCCACAGGCGATATTGATGAGCCCATCGGCAGTCTTCACCGTCGCAAAAGGCGCAATGGAGGGATGCCTATTGCCTATCGGCACAGGGCTCTCACCGGCCGCCACATAGCGCGAGATGGCGTTCTCCAGGATCGCCACCATACAGTCCAACATGGCCACATCGACCATCTGCCCCTCGCCGCTGACCTGACGCCGATGCAAAGCTGCCAAAATGCCGATGGCACAAAAGACCCCCGCAAAGATGTCGGCAATCGATGACCCCACCTTGGTGGGCTGCGTCGCGTCGGGTCCGGTGATGCTCATCATGCCGCCCATACCCTGAATGATCAGGTCATAAGCCGGCCGCTCGCTATAAGGACCGGAGTGGCCAAATCCCGACGACGCCGCATAGATCAGTCGTGGGTTGAGTGCACGCAGCGCCTCATGGGAGAAGCCCAGCTTGGCCAAGACCCCAGGCTTGAAGTTCTCCACCAGCACATCCGCCTTCTGCACCAAGCTGCGCAACAGCGCCTTGCCCTCGGGATGCTTCAGATCCAGAGTCACGGACTTCTTGCCTCTGTTGATGCTCATGAAATACGCGCTCTCGCCGCCCACGAAGGGCCCAAAGGCGCGGCTGTCGTCTCCCGTCTTGGGTCGCTCCACCTTGATGACCTCGGCGCCCATGTCCGCCAAGAGCATCGTGCAAAACGGCCCCGCCAACACTCGGGTCATGTCCAAGACCACCAAACCTTCCAAAGGACCCGCCATCTCTCCTCCTCGCGCCCGCTGGCGCCCATCGTTGCGCTGCCCGCCGCCCAGCTCGGCCTGGCGCCGGTTCTGCTCTTGTAACCACGAAATTTTTACTGGCGCGGTCCCCTTGCACCTCGGCCAACGCCAACTCTTCTGCGCGCCTCACCCTGGCGCAAAGCTCCCGGCAGCATAGGGGATGGGCCCTAAGTAAACAAGCAATGGCGTGCCTATGGGCCACCGATAGGCTTCGGACCAGCCCAAGCACCCCATGACCTCGCTGCCTCTAGACTCGACAAGCGTCCCATTTCGGTTTAGCCAATAGGCCTCCGCAGTGGCCGCGTAGCGCACCACCTGCATCGCCTCTCCACGTCCCCAAGGTCGCCCCATGTCTGCACCTGAGCTCTCCCCCACGCGCATCGCCAACACCGCCCAGCGCATCCGTCGCCGGGTTCTGGCCCACACCCTCAGCAATAACGGCGGCTATCTCAGCCAAGCCTGCTCCACCAGTGAGGCCCTCGCGACCCTCTACTCCGGCCTGATGCGCCTCGGCCCATCCCTCGCGCCGAGCCTCCCTCTTCCCTTTGCCCACGTCCCCGGCCCTGGGCGACCTTACTTCAGTGGCGCCCTCTACAACGGACCGCGTGAGGACCACTTGGATCGCTTCATCTTCTCACCCGTGCACTATGCCCTCGTCCTCTACGCTACCCTCATCGAATGCGGGCGCATGGGCCCTGAGGCCCTCGACCTCTTCAACACCGACGGCAGCACGGTCGAGCTCATCGGCGCGGAGCACTCCCCTGGCCACGAAGTCACCGCAGGCTCATTGGCCCAAGCCTTGAGCCAAGCCGCAGGGATCGCCCTCGCCCGCAAAATACGCCGCGCCAGCGGTCGGGTGTGGGTCTTCATGTCCGACGGCGAGTTCCAAGAGGGTCAGACCTGGGAAGCCATCGCCGCCATGGCCTTCCACGAGATTGACAACCTGACCATGGTGGTCGACTGCAACGGGCAGCAGTGCGATGGTGCGATGCAGCAGGTCATGAACATCGAGCCTCTCGCCGCGCGCATCACGGCCTTTGGCGGCCTGGCCCACGAGCTCGACGGCCACGATCCGGCGGCTTTGATCGCCGCAGCGGCCCAACCTTCCCAAGGACGCCCCGTCGCGCTGCTGTTGCGCACCGATCCCTGCCGCGGCATCGACGCCCTACGGCAACGCGCTCCCAAGCTCCACTACGTGCGCTTCAAAAACGACGCCGAACGCCAACCTTACATCGAACGCCTGGCCCAGTTGAACGAGGAGCTGCCGTCATGATCATGGTACCACGCCCTCACGCCCACAACCTCGTCGCCTGGGCCAAGGATCGCCCCGATGTCGTCGTCCTCTCGGCGGACCTCACCGCTTCCTGTGAAGCCGATCTCTTTCGCGACGCCTACCCAGACCGCTTCTTTTCAATGGGGATGGCGGAGCAAAACATGATCGGTGTCGCCGCCGGCTTGGCGCGGGAGGGCTACACCCCATGCGTACACACCTTTGCCGTCTTCATCACCCGCCGCGCCTTCGATCAAGTTGCCATGGCCATCGCCTACCCCAACCTGCGGGTGCGACTCTTTGGCTTCCTCCCGGGGATCACCACCCCTGGCGGCGTCACCCACCAGGCCATCGATGACATTGCCCTGATGCGGGCCATCCCCAACATGCATATCATCGAAGTCGGCGACGCCACCGAGGTCGAGTCGGCCTTGGATGTGGCTGACGCCATCGATGGTCCCGTCTACCTACGCATGCTCCGCGGCGAAGTGCCTCGCCTCTTTCCCCCCCATCACCCCCTGCAGGCGAACGGCGTCCGCGACCTCGGCGACGGTGACGACATCACGCTGGTGAGCAGTGGCATCTGCACCCAAGAAGCGATGGCCGCCGCCAAGGTCATGCGAGCGGCAGGCCTCACGGTGCAACACCTGCACGTCTCCACCCTCAAACCTTTCCCGGCGGACATCCTCTGCGCAGCCCTCCGCCCGCACCGCGGCCCAGTGCTCTCTATCGAAAACCACAGCATCATTGGTGGCTTGGGCTCGGCGTTGGCTGAAGTCATGGCCGAGGCCGCCCTAGCGCGCCCCCTGGTGCGTCTCGGTCTGCGCGATACCTACGCCCACGGCGCCAGCACCCCTTACCTCATGGCCAAGCTGGGCATCGACACGGCAGGTATCCTTGCGGCGGCAGGGGCGCGCCTGGGCGTCGACTTTTCCGACGCGAACCCTTGCTGCGACACGGACGCGGTTCCCGCCGCGAGTTTCGACGCCAAACCAGAGGCGCTCTGATGGCCACGCAACCCTCACCTCAGCCCGGTGCAAACAGCGCCGAGCAGCTCCTCGCGGCCTTCCCTGCCAGTGAAGAGCAGGCCCTGGTGGCCACCTATCTCATCGCCACCACCAGCCCGGAGCAGGCCCACGCCCGCGCCAGGGACATCTGCGTCGAGCAGACCGTGGAGTTCCCCGAAGATCTCATCACCTCCACAGCCATACGTGAACACATCCTGGGCCGCATTCTCAGCATAGACGACACTGGCGAGGGCACGCATCGCGTGCGCATCGCCTTCAACCCGAGCGTCACGGGTTTCGAGTTGACCCAGTTTCTGAACGTCGTCTACGGCAACATCAGCCTCAAACCCGGCATCCGCCTCCTCGACCTCGGCCTCCCCCGATCCCTCCAAGAAGCCTTTGGAGGCCCGCGTTTCGGCGTCGGCGGTTTGCGCAACAAAGTAGGTGTCGCCCAGCGCCCCCTCTTCTGCTCCGCCATCAAGCCCATGGGCCTCGCGCCACGTGAGCTGGCCACCATGGCCTCCGCCCTCGCCGCGGGCGGCCTCGATATGGTCAAAGACGACCATGGTCTCGCCGACCAGCGCTTTTCGCCCTTTGCCGAGCGCGTCGCGCGATGCGCAGAAGCGATCGCTGCGGCCAACGCCCAGCATGGGAGCCACACCATCTACTGCCCCAATGTCAGCGGCCCCCTGGAGACACTCCTGGAACGAGCGCACCTAGCCGCCACTGCCGGCGCTGGCGCGCTCATGGTCGCACCGGGGCTGAGCGGTTTCGATGCCCTCCGCATGCTGCGCGACGCGCCAGGGCTCGAGCTCCCCCTCCTCTGCCACCCGGCCTTTCTCGGCGCTTTCTCTGCCGCTCCCCACCATGGCCTCTCCCATGCCTTGGTTTACGGACTCTTGCCGCGCCTCGCCGGTGCCGATGTCAGCATCTTCCCGAGCTTCGGCGGGCGCTTCTCCTTTAGCCCTGGCGAATGTGCAGCCATCAGCGCCGCCTGTCGCAGGCCCTCGCATGGCCACCGTACATGGCCAGCACCTGCCGGGGGGATGACCCTGGCCAAGGTGCCAGAGCTGCTCGCTTTTTACGGCAACGACACGGTGCTGCTCATCGGCGGTGATCTCCATCGGCATGGCCCAGATCTGGCGGACAACACGCGCCGCTTCATGACGCGCGTCACGGATCTCTGTGCTTAGAGCTGGTTGCTCGGCCGCATGTCGCGGTGAACCCGCCGCACCGTGTAGGCGCCGCGCTCCAAAACATCGGCACAAGCTTCGGCGATCGCGACGCTTCGGTGCTGGCCCCCCGTGCAGCCGATGGCGATGGTCACGTAGCGCTTGCCCTCTGCCGCGAAATTCGGCAGCAGAAAGCCCACGAAATCTTGCGCCTTGTCGACGAAGATCTGGGCCTTGGGATCAGCAAAGACGTAGTCCCGCAGCGGTGGATCGAGGCCGCAGAGCGTGCGCAGGTGGGGCACGAAGAAGGGGTTGGCCAAGAATCGAACGTCAAAGACCAGATCGGCCTCGGCCGGAACGCCATACTTGAAACCAAAGCTCATGACGCTGACTCGCAGGGCGAGTCCACCTCCCTCGAAGCGATCATCCAAACAACGCCGCAGCGCGTGTGGACTCATCGAGGAAGTGTCGATGACCAGGTTGGCCAAATGGAGGAGCGCTTCGAGCATGCGCCGCTCTTCCTCGATGGCGTTGCGCAGGGGGCGATGGCTCTCCAGCGGGTGACGCCGTCGGGTCTCTTTGTAGCGCCGCAACAGCACGTCGTCTTCGGCATCCAAGAAGAGCAGCTCCGTCGGAATACCGGCAGCGATGATCTCCAGCAGCGCTTGCGGTGCTTCCTCGAGAAAGAGCCGGTCCCGGATATCGACCACCAGAGCGACCCGGCTGATCTCCGGGTGCGGCTCGAGGCGGTCAAGGAGCGCCTTGAAGAGCACGAGGGGCAAATTGTCGATACAGTAGAAACCGATGTCCTCGAGGGCATGCAAGGCCGTGGTCTTGCCGCTGCCGCCCATACCACTGACGATGACGACCCGTTCGAGCGACCTGTTGCTCCCTCCTGGGCGAGGGTTGTTAGGTCCCGGCATCTTTCGCCCCCTCCTCGAGGGGTAAGCGCAAAGGGCAATCAGAGGAGCGCTTAGAACATCTCGACGATAGCCTTGGACAGGAGCTCGACGAAGTTCCGGGCCACCGTGGCGCTGACTTCCATCACATCATCGTGGGAGAGACGCCCCACGTTGATGCCGGCCGCCATGTTCGAGAGGCAGGAGACCCCCGCGCAGCGGATCCCCATGTGATTGGCGACCACCACCTCGGGCACCGTGGACATCCCCACCGCATCGGCGCCGAGGACTTCCGCCATCCTGATCTCCGCTGGCGTCTCGTACTCAGGCCCGTGGAAAGCACAGTAGACCCCTTCGCGTAAGGTCAACGCCATGCGCTGGGCCGTCTGCCGCAAAACGTCGGACAACTCCCGATCATAGGCTTCGCTCATGTCAGGGAAGCGCGGCCCAAAACGGTCATCGTTCTCACCAATGAGAGGACCTCCCCCCATCATCAGGTTGATGTGATCCGTGATCAACATCAGATCCCCTGGCGCAAAAGTGCGATTCACCGCCCCTGCTGCGTTGGTCACCACCATCTTGGTGCAGCCCAATTGGCGCAGAACCCGGATGGGAAAGGTGGTGCGGTGCATGTCGCCGCTCTCGTAGAAGTGTACCCGCCCCTGCATGACCACCATCTCCTTGCCACCAATGTGACCGAAGACGAGATTGCCTGCATGGCCATGCACCTTAGAGACGGGAAAGCCCGGAATCTCCTGATAGGGGATGACCGTCTTGTCAGCCAGACCCTCCACGAAAGCTCCCAAACCAGAGCCCAGCACCACGCCCATGGTCGGACGATAACGAACCCGCTCCAGCACCGCTGCGGCAGCGCGCTGAGATTGGTCATAAATGCTATCCAAAGTCACTGTTTCTTCCTCATCGATAAAATGCATATTCAAGCCCGCGCTGTCGCGCATTTGCCAGGCCTTGCATAACAAACACGCGGCCTTTCGTCAAATTCCCGTGCCATCACGCCCCTCGCAGCCAAGATAGCCATCGCGCACGCTGCACTTGGAGCTGGGAGATTGACGCCTGAGAGGATGGACGGCTACACAATGATCGCGGTGCAAGGTGCACCATCGAGGCCAGCAGAGAGGAGTCGCTCATGATCCGGGAACGCCGTGGTGTCATTAACAGCCTCATCACAGCGCTTGCGACCAAGCCTTTCGTTCTCCTAGCGGGCATCAGCGGCTCCGGGAAAACCCAGCTCGCTCGGCGTCTGGCCGCTGGCCTCGCCGCCGGAGTCTTGGAAGAAGGGCGCTATCAAGGCCGACCCTTTGGTGGCGTCGCTACGGGCCCTACCTATCGCAGCACCTTGGTGCAAAACGGCATCGTCCCTGACCTCGAAGGCGAGGACGGCAACACCTATGTCGACGTCCGTGCCCTGGGCGATGACATGAGCGCCGCAGCCATCAAGGAAGCGGGGATCGCCCAGGTGGTACGTGACCGGGTCGCCTTTCTCCCCGTCCGCCCGGAGTGGTCTGACTCCCGCAAGGTTTGGGGCTATTACAACCCCCTCACGGGCCTCTATTACCCGACGGACGCCCTGCGGGTCGCTATCCACGCCTACCTCGAGTTCATCGCTTTCGGCCACGCCGCGCCCCGCCACTTCATCATCCTCGATGAGCTCAACCTCGCCCGGGTCGAGTATTACCTGTCCGACCTCCTCAGTCTCATGGAGTGCCCCTGCGAGATCATCGATCAGCAGTTCAGATTGGGTGAGTTGGCGCCCGTGCACCCCTTTACGCGCCCCTTGTGGACCCAAAGCGCGCCTCAGATCGATATGGGTTCGGAGACCTCGAGCCACGAGCAGCTCTTCATCGGCAGAATGGACAGCGACTGGCCCCTGGCCTATCACTACCTGGGCCTGGGATCATCGGGCATGGTCTTGCCGCGCCACAAGATCACTATCGATAAGGTCTGCCATGGCGCAGATTGGGCGCGCATCGTCCCGCCACGGCTGACCTTCACGCCCAACCTCTCGATCATTGGCACGGTCAATGTCGACGAGACCACCTTCAGTTTCGCTCCCAAGGTCCTGGACCGCGCCTTCGTCCTGGAGTTCAACGACATCGATTATGACGCCGTCTGCAGCACCTGGGCAGGCTACGACGCGGTACGCCAGGATCTGCTCTGTATGGCTGCCATCCTGCGCTCGGCCAACCTTCACTTCGGCTACCGTGTGGTCAACGAAATCTTGCGCTACTTGAGCAACAGCGCTGGCGGCTGGGACGTCCACGGTGACTTCCTCATCTCGGCCAAGGTGCTTCCCAAGCTGCGGGGAGGGGAGGACAAGCTCGGCACTGTTTTACCCCCCCTCCTGGCCTACGCCCTGGTCGGTCCTCAGGACTTGAGCCAGCTCCATCAACTCGCCACGGAGCTCCTGGACCTGATCGCCGCCGGCCAACCCTTCGCCCAATTGCTCGCCCACACTCAGCGTACTCACCCCACCTACCCCCTCAGCGCTGACAAAGTCTATCGCATGAACCGCCAGCTCCTCGACAGCGGACTCGCCTCTTTCTTCTGACCCAACCATGCCGAGTCCCCACTCTCTCACAGCGATAAGAGACGAAGTTGCCCGCATCCATGCGGTCTTCAACGCTGACGGCGGCCGGCTCTGGCGCGCCCTCGAAGCCATCCAAGACGCGCCACACAAGGTCTTGATGCCGCACACCTTGCTCGTCGCTCCAGGCGAGGCCACGGCCATCTCTTCCGAGTTATTGGCCAACTCCACCCTCGAACCCGATGGCATCGCCATCACCCATCGGCGCCGCGACTTTGTCGCCCGGGGCGAAAAGTGGCGCTTTCTCAAGGTCTATGACGAGCAGAACCAGATCTCCTATGACACGCCCCCCAACCGCTTCGTCCGCCACTTTCTCCGCGCCGTCATCAACCACCTGCGCCAGCTCCAACGCCAAGTGACCCGGCTCAACGGCAGAGGCTGCGCAGAGGTGCGAGGCGAGCTGGCCCGACTCTTGGCGCGCTTGCGCGCCCTCATCGATACCTCGACCGTCCTGGCGCAATCCGCTCCGCTACTGGTGCTGCCGCTCGACGACCTCTCCCTCAATCACGATCCGCGTTACCGCATCGTGCTCATGGCCTACCTCGACTTGGGAGTTGCCTGACGTGACGCCGTCCATTCAACTGCTCCTCATTCGCCACGGCCACGCCCTGCCGACCATGCGCGGGATGAGTGACCGCGAGCGTGTCCTGAGCCCGACGGGGGTCGCTGAGGCGCAGCGCCTGGCGGATCGCTTTCAGGCCCACGCCTTGTCTGTCCACTGTGCCTATGTCAGCCCTGCACCGCGCGCCTTCGCCACCTGGCAAAACGTGGCCCACGTTTTCGGCATCAACGCGAGCGTACGCAACCCCCTATATGGTGCCTCGCCGGAAGAGATAGTCTCCATTCTCCGGGAGACACCCCAGCAATGCCGTGGGGCGGCCGTGGTCGGACACAATCCAGGCCTGGAGTGGTTGGCCTCCTGGTTGAGCGGTCGCACGGTCACCTTAGCGACAGGGAACGCGGTCGCCTTGATCGGCGCCACGTCATGGGAGCGCCTCGCTCTTGGAGGTGGCCAATGGGAATTGAGCGCAAGCTTCCCCTGACGTGGATCCAGAAAAACAATTCCGAGGCTTATATTAGGCAGCCCGGCGCTATTCTCTGCCCACGCCTTCGGGCTGGTGGATTGGCTGAACCACCTGGGTGGTGTCACCACCGCCCTCGATGATGGTGCTGTGATCCACAGCGACGAAGCTGGTGTAGTGCGTCACGATGCCGTGATCCATGCCCAGGCGAGTGATCTCGTTGCGAAGCTTGTCTTGCTCATAACTCGAGACGTAGAACATGTCGCGCTCCAGTGACTCCACCGCCGAACGCGCCCACAAGGTTCCCAGGACTCCGCCGTGCTCTTGCCCTTTGGCCAAGCTGACCTGCACAGGAAGCTCCACCGTCTGGCCTTGGGCGCGGGCGCGCAGCGTCACTTGCCCGCTGCCGGCGCGCTTGAAGCGGCCGTGGACCACGATGGGCCGCGTCACCATGAGGTCTGGCAAGCGCGCTGGATAGACGCGCTCCACCTCGAGGGCACCAAAATCGAGTTCGACTTGAGACCAAATGGGGTAGTCCACGATCTGGAAGAAGGCGTCGACGGCTTTGCTCGGGTCTTCCCTGTTGTTGGCGTAGAAGTTGGTCCCCTGGCCGATTTTTGCCAGCTCATCGATGAGGTAGCGGTTGACGCTGGAACCCACACCAAAGGCAAAGACCCGCGCCCGGGCGTGCTGCTTCTCGATGGCGGCCACACCATCGGCGAGGCTCTGGAGCACCTCCGCTTCGTTGCCGATGAAACCATCGGTCATGAAGACGATGACCCGCGAGACGTTGGCGTCGATAGGAGCGTTGACCGCCTCCATGACGGCAGCCATGAGATTGGTACCCCCGCCACCGCGCATGTTCTCGACGAAGTCCATGGCCTGAGCCAAGTAATGCTGGTTGGCCGGCATCGCCTCATCAAAGAGTCGGGTCGACCCCGAGGCAAAGGTCACGATGTTGAAGGTATCCACGGGACGGAGGCGGCGCAGGGCGTCGGCCAGCGCTTCCTGGCAGAGCTGCAAGGGCACACCACGCATGGACCCGGAGACATCGATGACGAAGACCATCTCCCTGGTCCCCACCAAAGCGTTCACATCGCGGTCTGGCGGCTGGATGATGAGCGTGAAGAAGCCCTCCTTGCCTTTCATCTCGCTGAGCACGGCTGCCTGAGTCTCAGGCGCAGCGACACGATAGCGCCACACGAAGTCGCGGTTGGGCAGCGTCTCATGCTCTGCCAAGCGCAGGGAGACTTTGCCACTCCCATCGACTTGGCTTTCGATATCGTGGGTCAGCGCTTGGTGCGACAGAATGGGCACACCAGCGTCGGCGACGAGCGAGAGTGAGATGTCATGACCACTGCGGGTGCCCTGGCCGAGGACCGGCGGCCGGGTGCGGCTGGGTCCAGAAGAGGGCACGTAGCGCGGCCCGACGACCATGGGAAAGACGAACTCGTAGTCGCCATTGTCATAACTGAGATCCTGCACGTACTGCACATCGATGCGGATTTCTGTCTGCGGGGCGATATTGGCCACCGACTGGGTGAAGATGTTGGGCCGCTCTTGCTCGAGAAGGGCCGCCACTTTGCCAGCCGCCTTGGCCTCTTGGTACATGGCTTGCGCCACGGCCCTCTCTTTGATGACCCCGCGAATGACACGATCGCCAATGTGCATGCGCATGCCATCCACGGCGGCGTTTTCTGGCAACGGAAAGACGTAGACCGCCTCAATCACATTGGCGAATGGGTTTTTGTAGCGCTGCTGCACCTCGACGCGCGCCACGGGACCAGAGATCTTGACGTCGACGTGGGTATGCTCCAGGGGAACCCTGAGGCGCCCGCCCTCGAGCAATTCTTGATGGCGCTGGCGATCGCTCTCGCTCAGGAAAGCGACCTCTAGGTGGGGCAGGTGGCCGGGTTCAGTGTAGACCGGGCCCAAATTTTCCCACTCCCCTTGCAGCTCAGGCCACGACTCGTAGCGAAGCCCAGCCGCAGCGACCCCCAAGCCATCCTCGGGCACGGCCACCGCTTCCGCGTCATCTTTCGTCGACGTCGGACTTGGCGGTGACACTGCAGCGCCAGTCCCCCCACGGCTGGTGCGGCGACTGTCGGCGTCCACGCGCCCCGTTGCCACACCCTCGCCACGCTTGGTGCCCACCTTATCGCTGGCCCCCACGGCACGCGACGGCGACTTGGCGCGGAATGTCTCGTCCCTGCTCTCTCCTGCCACTCTCTCCCTGTTTTCCTCGAAGACGCCGGCGTCCTCGATGAAAACGATGGCTTTTCCATCACCGTCTCGACGACCTAGGTCCCGGTCGTGGGCAGCCACCCTGTGCTCCTGTTCAACGGGAACGGGATCCTGATTGCCCCCTTTGTCGCCTAACGTTACGGATGAGTCCTCGACACTCGAGGCCGGCCCGGCGCACCCCGCCACAAAGACCATCAACCCAATCACGCTGAGTTTGGATCGCATCGCTTCCTCCATTCGTTCCACAACCAACCACTGATGACATCGCGTCAGGGTCGATTAACTTACACCCATTGCAACGGCACCGCTATTGTGAGCGCGCGTCAGAGAGGGCAACCCGTGCTCACCTCCCGCAAGGGTCAGCGCCAGGGCTCAGGTGGGCGTCGCCTCGCGCACAGCGCCAATGAAGAGTTGCTCGAGGAGGCTGCGCATGGGAGCGAATGTTTTTGCAGCCGTGCTGCGCAAGGCATCGATGAGTTTGAGCGCAAGCTCTGGGTCCGAGGTCTCGAGCATTTTCAGCAAGCCGTGGGTCAGTTCGTAAACCGTTGCCTCTTCCTTGGCGCGAGCGCCAATCATCCGCGGCCCGGGCAAAAGCAGGGACAACTCACCGAAGGACGCAACCGGTCCCAGCATGGCGAGGGCACGCTCCCGCCCATCGATGAGCGTGAAGAACTCAATATGTCCCAGGGCCAAGATGAAGAGGGAGCCTCCCACTTCTCCAGGCCTGAAGACGAGATCTCTCGGGTCGAAGACATGGGCCTCGACAATCTGCGCCAGCTTGCCCAAGTCGTTGTTCTCGAGCCGCTCAAAAAGAGGACAACGGCGCAGGGTCCCCGCCACCATCCTGACGTCCATCTCGTTGCGTCGCACAGGTCCTCCTCAAGCTCGCCACACCTAACGTACCTCGCTTCAGAGCGCCTCTGTTTCCGAAACGAGGGTCGCCTCGTTGGCGCGGTCTTCGCTGTCGAGCTTCTCGTCCTCGCCCGCAGCTTCTTCCTCTTCCTGACGATCCGCCAAATCGGGTCGTTGCCAGCCGCTGGCTATGCGCGCGTTCACTGCGTCCTCGACAGTGTCCATGCCAAAAGCCGCAAAGGAGAGCCGCTCACACTGTTCCTGGCGCAGGATATTGCGAACCCGATAGCCATCAACGGTGCGATAGAGATGCAGCAAGGCGAGATCGCAGTGGTGCTGACGCGATTTCTCGACTTCCTGCTCGAGCAACAGCCAGGCGTTCATCTCATCGAGCTTGATTTTGACCAGGCGCCAACTCGGTTCGGCCGGCAAAAAGGTCCCAGACAGGGCGTCAAAGAAGGACTCCCAGCTCCCCACGCGTTGCCTCATCTCGCCTTCGGGCCACATCAACTCGTAGAGAAGACCGTGCTCACTGCGCACACAGGCTGACGACCACCGTTTCCAGAAGGCATAGGGCAAGGTGTCGGCACTCACGGCACTGCCCACATCCACGCTCGAGCGGGCCAAATGGGCCCGCGCTTTGTCCATTTTCAAGCAACAAGCTTTGTACTTCGCGCCGCTGCCACAGGGACAGGGGTCATTGCGCTGCAATGTCATGATCTGGCTCCTTGCCATGGGTGTGCAACTCAGTGGCAGTCGCGGCGCCCGATGTCCACGGGTCCACAATCTGCCGCGCCTACTTTAGCCACCGCATTAGCCGCGACGCAACGCCTCAGGCAAGTGGAAATGGTGGCGCCCCGCAGACCGCCCCACCCGCTGCATGGACGCGTCGCTGCCCAGATGATACATAGCCGACAAAGGTGGCGTGACGGCATGCCACGTCCATCGCCCGCGCCTTGTCGCTTTTGTTGAACTCCGCCTTGAAGTGTGCCTCTTATGCAAACGCTGCTCTTTACGCTCCGCTGCGCGACCAAACGCTGTCTCTTTCTCATCGCCGTCATGGTCTCATTGACCCTCATGGCTTGCTCTACAGGTGGCAAGACCGTATGGGATGGGCCGCCATCATCTGAAGCTGAAGCCGCCTATCGCGAGGGTCTGTCGCGAATGGAGCGCGGTCAGTTCATCGAGTCGACCAAAGTCTTCAGCGAGATGCGCCTGAAGTACCCTTACTCGAGCCGCTGGAGCACCTTGGCTGAGCTGCGCCTGGCAGACATTCTCTTTCAACAGGGGCGCCACGCCGTCGCTGCCGTGGCCTATCAAGAGTTTATCAATGGTCACCCCAGCCATGAGGAGGCGGCCTATGCCATGTACCAGATCGGCCTCTGCTACTATGAGCAGATGCCGAGCGACATTTTCTTGCTGCCCCGCCCCTGGCAGCGGGAGCTGATCAGTGCCCAGCAAGCCGAGACCGCTTTCCGGCGCTTCTTCAGCCGTCACCCGGATCACCCTTTGGCCGACGACGCGCGTGAGAAGACGCTCGAGATTCGTACCCGCCTCGCCATGCACCACCTCTATGTCGCCGAGTTCAACTTCCGACGCAAGGCCTACCATGGCGCCATCCTGCGTCTGACCACGCTGCTCAAAGATTTTCCCGAGGCAGAGGTCATCCCGCAAGCGCGCTTCTTGCTGGCCCATGCCTACCTCCAAGAGAACGACGCCGTGAGCGCCGCCGAGCAGTTGCAACACATTGTCGCGGCCCACCCAGACTCCTCTTACCACTCCAAAGCCGCACAATGGCTCCGGGAGAACGCTGTGGAAACGCCAAACCCATGACCGAACTCGTCCTCTCACCCCTCAGTCTGCAGCTCATCGACCTGGCTTTGCAGGAAGACCTCGGCGCGGGTGATGTCAGCACAGCGGCCATCTTTTCCAGCAAAGACCACAGCCGGGCCCGACTCCTCGCCAAGGAAGACCTGGTCCTGGCTGGTGCTCCCGTCTTCGATCGGGTCATGCGCCGCGTCGCAGAGCTCGTCGGGCTTAGCGCGCCACACCTGGAATTCCACTGCGCCGAAGGGAGCGCGGTCAAGACAGGCACCACCTTGGCGTCCATGCACGGCCCGACCAGCGTCCTCCTGCGCGGAGAGAGAGTGGCGCTGAACTTCCTGCAGCACCTCTCGGGGGTGGCGACGGCCACCCATCGCCTGGCCACCCTTCTTGGACCCGGGATTCGCTTGGTGGACACGCGCAAAACCCTCCCTGGGATGCGGGAGATGCAGCGCTATGCCGTGCGGATGGGGGGCGGATTCAACCACCGTTTCAACCTGGGCGCCGGCGTGATGATTAAGGACAACCACATCCACGCCGCGGGCAGCATCGCAGCAGCCGTTGCCAAAGTGCGCCTCGCGTCACCCCACACGTTGCGTGTCGAAGTGGAAGTGCAAAACTTGGCCGAAGTAGAGCAAGCGCTCCAAGCAGGCGCCGACATCATCATGCTCGACAACATGGACGTCGAGACCATGCGCCAGGCGCTCACTTTGATCGACCACCGTGCCTGCGTCGAGGTCTCTGGCAATGTCAACCTCGCCACGGCACCTGCTTTACGCGATCTGGCCGTGGATGTCGTCTCCTGTGGTGCGCTGACTCACTCCGTCAAAGGCGCGGACATCTCCCTGCGCTTCGACGGGTGTTGATCAACCGGTAGCCAGCGCGCCGCGGCCACATCCGTTGTCGTCGTATTGCTCGAAGGAAATCTCTGGGTGGGTCCCATGCCGGGTTCGCAAGCGGCGCACTTCTTCGGGACGCAACTGCCCTTGGACCGAGAGGCGCAGATGGTGCCGACAATAGGTCAGCCCAAGAACCACGGCGTAAGCGCTCTCGCCACAGATCTCGCAAGCGCCGCTAGCCACCGTCGCCGGAAACTTCCTACCAAGAAAGGGCTCTTCCGCGCTAACCGTGGGCGTGGACTTTTCGTCCCGTCCACGCACCAATGGCTTGGCAAGGGGGCGGTTCGGCACGGTCCGTGTGGCGTCACAGAGATCCTGGGGCCAGATCTCCCCCGAGGGAGGAATTGGGATAGGCTCGGGTGTCGCCAGCCACTGCTCCAAGCCGAAGGCTTGCATGGCCTCACATAGCAAGCGAAAGCGTTCTGGCATACTCAACCCCTCGTAGAGGCAAACCTCACGGCGGGCAACGACCGCGAGGAAGGGACAACGGGGGTCGTCGTGGAAGACGACACGCACACCTGCTCGTTGTGCTTGGCGTTTGAGCAACTCAAAATGTCGGTCTTTCATGAGCCCACTCCTTCTCTGAGCATTGCTTCGGCGTCGCCATGAGGTCTGCCAGCGCCTCGCACTACACAGCGGTGTGATCTCTTTATCGGCACTTCCAAGGTAGAAATTTACCGAGAGCGCATTTTTTCAACGTCCTTCCCACCAGGTCGCACCTCGCACCCAAGGCTTGCCCCCCGTTCCCACTCATGGCCACCGAAGCGGCGTGGGCAAGTGAGGCCATCCCCTCAGACCACGGGCTAAGGGCTTGGGGTCGGGGACGTCGCTCTCGACGCCCGGACCGCCTTGGAAGATGACACTTCGCAGCAGGTCTCTAGCCCAAGGCAAGCCCGTCGCCATAGAAAAACAGCGCCGAGCTACTATTTGTAGCTCGGCGCTGAGGAGTGGAGGCACTCATCAGGGCTTAGCCCTGGTAGGCGGCCGCCTCTTCGGGGGTGCGATCGCGCATGGAAAGAGCCCCGGCAAAGCATTTCTTGGTGCACAGGGAGCAACCAACGCATTTCTCTGGGTGGAACTGAGGTTTGCGGTCCTCTCCCTCCAGGGTCACACCAAAGTAGGAACAACGGGTGCAGTTGCCGCAGGAGACGCAGGCGTCCAGGTTGACCTCGGGGATTTGCTTGTCAGCGCTAAGATCCATGAAGTCGGTAATCGGTGCCGGGAGGGCACAACCGATGAGGTCTGCCATCGACTTCATCCCCAAACGCGCCATCATGTGGCTCAGACCGCTCTCCAGATGGCTGATGATGTGCACGCCCTCCTTCATGGCCACAGTGCAGAACTGCACGCTGTTGCAGCCAAGGGCCAGGAAATCCGCTGCGGCGCGGTAGTTCATCGGGCCGCCGTTGCCCGAGACGGGGACCCCCAAGCCAGCGACAGAGGCCAAGGTAAGGTTGCTGATGGCGGTCACGCCAAAGCCACTCAAGCCGACCACCACGCCCTCATCCCACTTGCCCTGAGCCCCATCCCGACGGGGTCGGAAGGCCAGGCTCGGGAAGGTGTTGGCCAAAGTGACGCCCGCTTTCTTGCCAGGATACTTCGCCAACACCTCGGCAACCGCCGTGACGATGGTCGCCACAGAGGTCACGGCCGCCGTCAACTTGAAAAGCTTGGGGACGTCGGCGCGACTGGTTTCCATGAGCCAGCCAATGATCTTCGCGGTCATGTTGGCGCTCTGGGAGACGATGTCCCCCTCTGTTCCATCTCCGCCCTGGGGGCAAGACAGGCTGAACTCGACCACACCCGCGCCAGCTTCTTCCAGCTTGCGCATGTTGTCCTGCCAAACCAACTTGTCAGCCGCGTCGTTGCCGCTCAAAGGACCCCCGGTAGAGGCACCGATGAGGCGATCTGGATACTCCGCACAGAGGCGACGGATCTCGTCGCAGACCCGGCTCAGCGGATGCTCCGAGACGTTGTCGCAGTTCCCGTAGGTGGCAGCATCGATGGTGAACATGTAGCCGGCCGGAATGTGAATCTCCACACCATCAAAGGCCGTTTTCATGATGCCGCCAGCCCACCCGGCGTCCAAGGCCCGTTTCATCTGCTCATAGCCATCGCTGGGCGGTGCCGCAGACAAGATGAAGGGCGAGGGGATCTTGCGTCCGAAGAAGTCTGTCTCGAGAGAGACCGGCAACATGGCATAACCCGGTAGCACCTCGGTGCTCTTGAGCGGATGCGCCTTCGACAACGCAACGACCTCACCACCGCGCAAGAATGTGTCGATCTGCGTGGCCAGGTTCTTGCCGGAAGCAGAAGCTTCGACCACCGAAGAAGGGCCCGCCCAGCCATCACCGGCATAGAAGAGCCCTTTCTCCTCGGTCAGGGGTAGTTCGGCACGGTTTCCAATCGCGATGATCACGTGCTGAATGTCCGCGCGGACCTGCTCCGTACCCGCGATCTCCGTCACGAAACGCGGATGGAACTTCTGATCTTTGGCCAGCCCAACCCGCATGGTGCGCAAGCCAGCGATAGCCTCGCCCTCGACATCGATGGCGACAACCTTGGTGCGGCCAGTGATCTCGACGCCACTTGCTTCGAGGTGCCCCCTCTCGTTAGGCGTCAAGGGTAGCTCGCTCCATTTCTCGAGCGCGATGATCTCCACCGCTTCCGCACCATGCTGTAGGGCGCTGACGGCACAATCCACGGCAATGGCCCCGCCGCCGATGATGGCGACGCGCCCCTTGAACGCAAAGGCCGCGGGATCGCTCAGATAGGCATTGCCATAGACCGCGCGTTCTTCACCGCTGATACCGAGCGCCATGGGCGCATGCAGGCCTGCAGTCACCGCCACTGCGGCAAAGCCCTCACTCAACAAGGAGCGCGGGTCTTCGACGCGCGTCTCCAAACGAAGATCGATTTCAGCGTGGCTCATTAACCATGCGATATCTGAGTCCAGCACCTCAGCAGGCAAACGGGCAGGTGGGATCAGAGCGGCCGCACCACCTAAACGAGCGCCACGCTCGAAGAGCGTCACGTTGTAACCGCGCTGCACTAGGAACGCCGCCGTCGCCAAGCCCGCCGGGCCACCACCGATTACGGCCACGCGCTCTGGACGTTTCTCCGCCGCACTCAGCTTGGGCATCACGCCCAGGGCTTTGGCCTTGGCCACGACATAGGCCTGGAGGCGAGGGATCTCCAGCGGTCCATCGCCAAAGGTTCTGTGCGTGCACTTGGCTTGGCAGTAGGTGTCGGGGCAGACGACCCCACAAATGCCACCGAGCGGATTCAGGGTCATAATCTCTGCTGCAGCGCGCTGAAAGTCTTCAGGCGCTCCACCTTTGGCTGCCATTATGAAGTCGGCAGGCGAACAGTTGGCTGGGCAGCCCACTTGGCAAGGCTTCTCTTCGCAGAACTCACACCGCGCCGCCTCACATCGAAACTGGGCATCTGTCATCATCGCATAGTCTTTCACGTTCCCCTCTCCACACACTTCGACATCTGTTAGTTTGCTCACTTGCCAACGAGGTCTTTGATGCGTAATCAACCAAGGTCGGCCATCAAGCCCGGACATCCTGTATGAATGCGACGCCCTAAGCAAGCTCTTTTGCCGCTTTGCGACGTATGGCCGCGTATCGGCCAAAGCGCGCAGTAGACTAACAAAAGCCGTGTCAATCATCTACCTCAACAACGCGACCACTGCATTTCCACGCTCACCAGAGGCGCTCAGGGCCATGCTCAGTGCCCTCGACCTGCCCCCCCGCGATGTCCGCCATAGCAGCAACGACCAAGCGGAGATCACGGCCTATCGACAACGCACGGCCTCAGCCCTAGGCATTGCCCAGGAGCTGATCTTCTTCACCCACGATGCCACCTTCGCCCTCAACGCGGTACTGCGGGGCGCCTTGCGCGCGGGCGATACTTGCTTTGTCGACAACCGAGCGCATAACGCCATCACGCGAACCCTCCATGCGCTCCCTGCAGTGGCGACGCACTACCTCCCTCTACATAGCGCCGACGACCTCGACCTCGATCTCCCAATCCTCATGAATGCTTGCCACAGCAAGCCACAGATGTTCTGTTTCACCCACGTGTCGAATGTGAGCGGAGCCGCTTACCCCGTTGCGACCCTCATCGCTACAGTGCGCGCCCACAGCCCAGCCTCTGCCATCTGTATCGACGCCTGTCAGAGCGCAGGCGTCCTCGACTTGAAGGAAGCCCTAGAGGCAGACTTCATCGTTTTCTCAGGCCACAAGTTTTTGCACGCCCCACCGGGTGCGGCCGTGCTGATCGCACGGCGTCCACTTGAACCCATCGTCTTTGGTGGCACGGGAACTCACTCGGCAGACCTCGTCACCCCCACTCACGGACGTCACTTCGCCGAAGTAGGCACCCCCAATTTGCCGGCCATCGCCGGCCTAGTCGCTGCCCTCGAAGACGACCTTGCCCATCGCGAGCAATACGCTGCCGAGCTACAGTGCATCATCGCCTACCTCTGGGAAGCCCTCAGCCCTTGCGCTTCCTTCCGCCGCCTGGGCCCCCCCCCGAGCGCAAACAGAGGCGCCGCGCTGGCCCTCCAATGCTTGGACGCGCACCCTGAGCTCGACCTCCTCCCTTACCTGCGAGCCCATCACATCGTCGCGCGCGCGGGCCTCCACTGCGCGCCACATCAACACCTGCAGCTCGGACTGCCTCAGGGTACGCTGCGTTTGAGCCCCAGCCGCTTTAGTACAACGGAAGAGCTCGACCAGGTCGCCCGTGTCCTCGCATCCTTTACCACGTCCTGGAGCCAAAGCACGGTCATGATTGGCGGCCCAGTTCATGACCACGGGCCAACCATCGCCCCAGAACCAGGCGCCACCAGCGCCGAGTGTCGTCTCATCTTCAACGCCGTGCGGCCCTGCGCCGAGGCTGCTGGAGCAACGCAGGTGGAAGGGAGCCTTGCGGGAAGCACGGCGAGCATGCGCAGGGCCGCCCTCGAGGCCCTTGGGTGGCAGCTTCAGCCCATTGGCCCTCATAACCTCTTTGCCCGTCGTCCCCCCCTCCACCTCTACCTGGACACAGCCGGGGCCTTTACCCTGAGTCGGGCCCAGACAGAACACGATGCGCGTCAGGCCCTCGATGAGCTCTGCGCCTGGATCAACGGTCACAAAGGAAAATAGCCCATGCCAGCTTTTTTTGGTCAGCCTCGATCGCACATCATTTTCGCAGCCGACCTCGACACTTACGATGAGAATGCCGCCGTCCTGGAGAAAATCGCTTCGCACGTGGACGTCATCAAGGTCAACTGCCCCCTCCTCTATCGCGAGGGGCCCCAGGTCATGGCAAGACTCCGCGATTCCTTTGCCAAACCCGTTTTCGCTGACATCAAAATCGCAGACGTTCCCCACACGGATCGCGCCATCATTGATATCGTCCGCCAGAACGGCGGCGCGGCCGCAATGGTCCATGGCTTCGTCGGCCCAGACGCGCTCGAAGCGTGCTTGGATGCAAGCCGCGGTGAGATCGGCATCATCGTACAGCTCGAGTTGACCAACCCAGGTGGCCGTCTCTTCACCGCACCACTCGCCGATGACATGGCCGCCCTCGCCGCATCTCTCGGGGTCTATGGCATGCAGGCACCCGGAAATCGGCCCCAGAGGATTCAGCGTATCCGACACATCGTTGGCGCTGAACCCGTGCTCGTCTGCTGTGGAGTCGGCGCACAAGGCGGTCATTACCGTGAGGTCCTAGAGGCAGGAGGAACCTACGCCATCATCGGACGCGCCATCTATCTGGCCCCTGACCCTCGGCAAGCCGTGCTCGACATCGTAGGTCAGCCCACCTGACGTGGGCGCCCCCCCAGGCGTTGCCGCAACGACTCCATATCCAGCACCGAGTCCGCGTCGGCATCAAAGTCTAAGAGACGTTCAAGCGTCAATGACCCCGCCATGATCGGTGGCCAAGATGGTGGCGCCGCAATGGGGCCTCTTTGCGTCGCCATATGCCGTCGATCAGACCAGAACCCCGCGACATAGGCCTCGGCGCTGATCAGGCGAAATGCCGGCGGGGCACCTAAGCCCTCAAGGCAATCAAAGCTCTCACGCAAATAATGATGCGCCTCGCAGGGCAGAGGCAGTGTCGTATCCAGATCCCAAATCATCCACTCAGTCCCCCCAGACCCAGCGATTAAAATGACGTGATAGTCCCAGACGACCACCCCGTCTTCGCGCTGCGATAAACGCTGCCGGCGGAGGGCGACACACGCCTCTCGATTCGACACGAAGGCCACATGCGCCAGCTCCCCTGCTACGTGCGGTGATTGGCAAAGATGCCAGATGTTTTCCTCGCAGTACTGCGCTTGATATTGAAAGGCTTCTCGCTCCATGTCGTTCGTCCTTCGCGCACTCTCGCAGCCGAACCGCCGCCGGCGAAGAGGCCCAATCCAATCCTCGCAACTTAGCACGCGTCAATCACAGGGGACCACAAAATTTGCCCCACCCTGCGCACCGTGTTAGCCAACTTCAATCGCTGTGCGTCTATGGATGGACGCGCATCCTGAACGGACGAGTTTTTGTCCGCGCCTCAGAGAACACGCATGGATGAGACCATGGCGATCCGCAATTCCCAGCGTTCACTTATCGGCACGGATGCCACAGAGATACTGAGCGCATCACCATGGCTTGAACCAAGCTCATCCTGGGTTAGTCACCCCCAGAAAGTTCGCCGAGCTCGGCCTAATAAGCTTCCCGAGCTGTGCCCAGAACGCCCTCACGACGCCCGGGCGAAGACGCGATGGCTCACGGTCTTGCTGCGCTTGATTGTTGTCATCGCGCTGCTCGGAGCGACCGTCGCCGCTCTCAGCCTCTTGGTACGTTCCGAGTGGTTCCTGCGCAAAAGGATCGATCCCAAGCTCGAATCCATGGGCGACAAGCTCCACGGGACCTTTCACTACGATGCCATCCGGCCAGCCGGACTCACGGGCATCATCCTCGAAGGCGTCGCTTTCACGCCAGCCTTCGAAGACCCTGAACAGATGCCGGGACCAATCCGCATTCAGAAGCTCGTCATCTATCCCGACATCGCCGCCATGCTCACGGGAGATCTCCAAGCGAAGCTCCTTGAAGTTTACGGTATTCACGCAGAGCTCTGGCTCGACGGTGGACCTGACAACCGGGGACACTGGCCATGGCTAGAGAGCATTGCCGAAGCCTGGAATAGCTCCACGGGCACGTCATCCGGCGGAGGCACATCTTCAGCACCTTCGCGCTTCCCTGACATCCATATCATGGGCGGGCGCCTCGATCTGCGCGCTCCTAACGGGACCATGCCCCACTTGGGCCTGCGGGTCGACGACCTCTGGGTGCGGCGCCAGCAACAACAGCTCGAAGTCGATGGCGCGATTCATGTGGATGGGCTGGGCTACGCACTGCTCTCTGGCGACGCCAGCAACCGCGTTCGCCGTGCCGGCGTTGTCGTTAAGCTCGTCGACGCACCTGATCTCCTCGGCATGGCCCCGCAGCAGAAACGCATTCGCGAACTCGTTGGCGAAAACAGCCGCCTCGAGCTCGGCGGTGTCGCCTTTCGCTGGCCACCCGCCTTGGTCTTGCACGATCTCAAATTGACCGACACCCACATCGGCGTGCCTGGACAAGACGCGGCCTACATTGAGTCGCTGCAAGCCTCGCAGATTGTGGTCACGATTATCGACAAGCAAGCAGACGTCAGCATCGAAGACCTGGAGGTCGCCGTACGCGTCGGCTGGATGGAGCGCCTCGCCGCCTCCATTCCCATTCGTCTGCCCCAACTGGCCATCGGCCTGGACTACGGAAAAAAACGCATCGGAGCCGCCTTCACCGTTGGCAACGCGGAACGGGGCAGCCTCACCCTCAACGCCGCCCTCGATCTCATCGCTTTCGACCTCGCCGTGAAAATCGACGCCGACCACTTCGATGCCGGGCCCATGCTGTCCTTCATTCCTTACACGGGTCCCGTAGACTTTCACGCAGGCATCATCGACGGCAGCGCCATGTTGCGCTTCCCCCTCAGTGAAGGCTTGCTCTACTTCGACGGATTCCTCAACTTCAGCCGTGTAGATACCACCATCCCTTGGGTCTCTTCCTTGCCCCTCGAGAACCTCGATCTCACCCTCGACATCAAATCCCTGGTCGACCTCCATGAGCGTCGACTCAACATCGAAGACGCAACCCTCGCCATCGGTGAGCTGATGTTTGTGCTGTCGGGTACGGTAGAGCAGACCGGGGAGGGACGGCACGTGCTCATCAAGACCACGCTCTCTGGAGAGAACCTGCGAGCCGAGCGAGCCCTTGACAGCTTGCCCACAGGCTTCGCCCCCGCTTTAGAGGGCTATGTGCTCGAAGGTGAGTTTGGCTTGGCCTTTGACCTCGACCTCGACACCCGCGCGCCCGAGAGCATGCGCCTCAGGCACCACTTTGACATGTCCAAGCTGACCGTGGTTCACCACGGACCCAAGGCCGACATCCCCCTCCTCAAAACCAATGCCTTCGCCGTGCGGGTCAACGCAGCCTCGAGCGCGACCCTCATTGGTCCACAAGAAGCGGGCTGGACCCCCTACTTTCGTGTCCCCAAGTTCTTACCTGCAGCGCTCATAGCCGCAGAGGACGGGGCTTTTTATCATCACGACGGCTTCGATCAGCGCGCGATCCAATCTTCGCTCATCTCTAACCTCCAGGCAGGTCGCATCGTGCGTGGCGGCTCCACCATCAGCCAACAGGTCGCCAAGAACCTCTTCCTCAACCAAGATAAAACCCTATCGCGAAAATTTCAGGAAGCCTTCCTGACTTGGCAACTCGAAGAACACATCGACAAACAGAGGATCATCGAACTCTACATCAACTTGGCGCACTGGGGACCAAATGTCTACGGCATCAAAAGCGCGGCAGAGTATTTTTTCCGCAAAAGAGCCAGCCGACTGAGCCTCCGCGAGTGTCTATTCCTCGCGTCGATTCTGCCTAACCCAGTTCGCTTCGGCCGACACTACGCCGAGGGCTACATTCAGTCGGATCGTCTCAACAAAATGCGCTCCGTCCTCTTCGTCTTGCACAGTCGCGGGCACGTCGATCGGCAAACCTATGAACAAGAACTCCATGCCATCAATCGCGCCAATATCTCGAGCAGCCCGCGTCCCAAAGTGCTAGCCGCCGCACCTTCGGGAGCCGAAGACCCCTCCAACGACTGATGCGCCCTCAGAGCATTTGCTGGCTCACCTGGAGTGCGGCCTCTCTGCAGGTAACGAAACGATAGTGCCGAGCCAACATTTCCAAGGACCTCTTCATGGTCTCTTCCTTGCGCTCGATGCTGTGGCGCAAGTCTGGCTGCGCCTGGCACAGCGCCTCGGTGTAGCCATCTTTGGCCGGATCGGCCAGGTCAATCCCATGCAGCTCCAGCCCCAAAAAACTACGGTGAAAAGACATGGCTCTCTGTAAGAGAAAGGGCGCCCAGCGGGGACCCGCGAGAATCAAAGAGGTGCCGATCACCGGAAAGCGCGAGCAAGGCAAAACGCAAATGGGTAACTCGACCAGAGCCCGCCTCGTCTGACCTCTGCCTCGGCGGAAGATCGCCCCAGCACGCGGCAAATAGGGACGCAGTGGGGTCAACTGCGTTCGCGCATCAACCATCGCCGAGCCACTCTTTCTGCCGCGCAGCCGAATGAGAGCCATCGCCAAGGCTTTGGCGACGTAATAAGGCGGGCTAGGAAACACCGACGAGTCATACGCAAAGTTCAGCGCCTCGAGACAGTCGAGGACCTCATCACTGACATTGTACCCAGGCGCGCGAAAACCAACGGGGCGGATGCCACAGGCGCGCTCAATCTGGTCTTGCGCTCCCGCAATCTCTTCGTGGATGCCGGCCCAACCCAAGCGGGGCAAATCGTACACATGGCGCCGACTGTGATTGGCCACTTCGTGCCCCTGCGCCACCACACCTCTCAGCAGCGCAGCATGCTGAGGGTCCTCGACATCATCGCCGACCACAAAGAACGTCGCCCGCACGCCAAAGGAGCGAAAAAGGCTCAAGAGCCGCTCCAAGGCTGCATGATAAATCGGATCATCGCCGCGATGCGCGGCCAAGCCATGGATCTTGGTGTAGCACCCCACCGCGTCCATATCCACGCTGATGGCACATACTGCATCACCCATGACGGCCTCTCAACGGTTGCGCACCCGAATCACCCATACCAACCGCGCAACTCCCTTCAAAACAGCGGGCACACGCTTGATGAGCTTCACCGAGGGTGCGCGCAACTCCTCCAACTCGACAGGAATCTCAATCATCCGATGACGTTCTCGCTGCGCCCGGATCACCAGCTCACTCGCAAAGAGGTCCTTGTCGACCACACAGCGGCGACTCACTGGTAGAATCCGTTCTCGCTTGAAAGCCTTGAGGCCGTGGGTGTCCGTCCCCTGGAAGCCCAATCCGATCCGCAGCAGGGTGTTAATCACCCCTGTGGCAAAACGCCGCAAAGGAGGCCGTTTGTCTCGCGCTCCCTCCATTGCCTTCGAACCCACGACGAAATCGTAGTTGTTGTCCACGATCTCGATCAAAGCACGCCGGTAGAAATCTGTGTTACAGAGATCGATCTCGTCGCAGATAACGATGTCACCCCGCGCCTCCTCAATCCCCTTGCGCAGGGCCTTGCCGTAGTTCGGCTCATCACAGTGCAAAATCCGCAACTGCGGGTGCCGAGCCTGAAGCTTCCGGGCCAATGTCACCGTGTCGTCCCGCGAGCCGTTCTCACATAGAATCAACTCGTAACTAAAAGAAAACTCGTTATCCAGCCGCTCGGTCAAACCGGCAACCGCCGCATATAAAATGGCCCCCTCGTTGTACACGGGGATCACAATCGACACATCCGGTTTCTCTGGTGCCTGATAGTTTACAGCCACCTGTGGTGATTCATGCATGATCATTCCCAAGCAACGTCTCTGTCAACGAAGGCCCTGCACCGCAGAGGGACACTAGATGGCGTCGGCACCTCAACAGCCAAACGTCTATAGCAGATCACCCGATGAGCGGCAAATCAACC
>Ga0334883_1000849_pt1 | contig 50260 bp, 42 predicted proteins | sample GraSluR1_MG_6_FD_207230 | JGI IMG/M metagenome (GOLD analysis project Ga0334883, IMG submission 207230) | Sludge microbial communities from methane-producing bioreactor in Wageningen University, Netherlands - Granular Sludge_09_05-R1 | ecosystem: Engineered > Bioreactor > Anaerobic >...
TGAAATCACGAAAAAGCCTGCCGCAGCAAGCTGAACACTTAGGAATATCTATTTATCCTATGTTGTGAGGGGCAGTTCGGTTTCCCAGCTTTGCAGACACATACCGACCGAACTCAGCAGCGCAGACGAACACATTTTGAAAGCAGATCTGTGTGTGAAAACGCTTGATAAACAGGTACAAAACAACTGCCTATGAAAAATCTATCTCAGATGTTACTCAAACTAAATTTTGAAAATACCTCTATCAACTAATATAATTTATTCATAGCATTTCATCTCATACGTATTTAATTACTTTTTTTAACTTTGAAAAAAACACAAACTTATGCTACCCAGTAAAATACTAAACATCTATCCCAAAAGCGAAGAAAACTTAAAAGCATTAGTAAGTTTCTATTTTGATGAATACGATATTAATCAAGAAGGTGCTGTAAAAATGCTTATTGATAAAACTAGTTTGTCACTAAATCAATTAGAACATATTCTTAAAATGATTTCAGAGGCATTTTATCCGATTTTCAAAAAGCACCTTAAAGGTAAAATTGATTTAACTAATCTAATTGCATATGGCTTTGCTGCTTTTACTCAAGAGGCATACTCTGACTCTGAAAGCCATAAACGACAAATGATTACGTTAGAATTTAAACATTTTGTTGAAGAAAAAAACTCGAATTTATAGTACCCACTTTTCTGCCAAAACATTAAAATTTGTATCCTAATATTTGATTAACTAGTAAATTGTTTTGACAGTATTTGCTAATTACCTAACCAAAATCTTTTATTTCAAGCCGTATTCAAAAGCATCTTGCAATTTTCCCAAAACTTTATTAGTTTTGAGACGAATATTCACTTATTCAATATATTAGTCATGAGAAATAAATTGCCGGAAATAAAATGAAGTTGGGAAGCTTTCATAGGGCTGAATGCTCCAATGTATCAATGCTGAGAAAGACATTGCTGGCTATTGTTTTTTTATTTGTAGTATTATTGGCATTCGCTCAAAAAGAGATTCATGTATCAGGTGTTGCCGGAAAAGCATTTATTTATGCTGATGTAAGTCCGAATCAGGCAAAGAAAGTTGCGTTAAATGAAGCAAAAACCAATGCATTACGCAAGGCAGGAATAGAAGAATCTATTGCTTCGTATCAGGATTTGTTCTCCAGCGAATCGGGTGAGAAATTTGACCAATATTTCAACTCAGCCATACAAACCGAAATAAATGGGGTTCTCAAAAGTTATGAAATCGTTAACGATACGATGTATTGTGTTAGCAAATCCCAAATTGTGTATGAGGTAATTATCGATGCTTGCGTTATAAAATACGACACAAAGCCCGATGCACAATTCTCCGCAAGCGTTACCGGATTGAAAACTGCCTATATGAATGGTGATAAACTCAGTTTCAATCTAGAAGTTACCCGAGATTGTTATTTAACCATTTTTAATATGGCTGACAGTTCTGTATCGGTACTCTTCCCAAACAATTACGAAGAAAGAATTTTGCTGAAAAGCAAACAGACTTATGAGTTCCCGTTCAAAAACGGAATTAAATACCCATTAAGAACAAAAAGTAAAATCGAAAGTAACCGCTTGATTTTTGTTTTTACCAAGAAAGAATTACCTTTAATTAAACTGATGAAAAAAGAAGATTTAAAAATGGAAGACATTTTTGAATTCATATATTCCATCAGTCCCGATATGAGATATGTTGAGAATGTTGCGTTCACTTTAATTAATAATGAGTAATATTGAATTGACATGGTACGACTACTATTTATAATAATCGGGGTTTTAATTGTTTTGGCAAGTGTTGGTCAATCGCTTACTCCGGTAGTGGTTGCTACTGGCGGCGGAACCTATCAGAACAATTATGCTATAATAGATATAACCATTGGAGAAACTGTAACTGAGACAATTGGGTCCGACGATTATATTCTAACGCAAGGCTTTCAGCAAGGCCATTTTAGAATTACCGACATCGAAACAATTCTGACAAAAGACGTTGATGTTCAGGTTTTCCCAAACCCAACCAATGGCCAGTTAAACATCAGTTTCTTTTCGGATGTGTATATTGAATATTACATTCATTGTTACTCAAACGATGGAAAACTAATTCTAAAAAAGCTAACATCTGGCAGTACATACAACGACATGATTAACCTATCGCAGATGCCTCCGGGAACATATTATCTCGAAATTGTAAGCACAGATAAAGCCAACCGAAAAACCTGTAAAATTATTAAAGAATAAGCGATGAAGAATATACTTCTATTTATTTCACTTTTGTTAATGGCGAGCTTGTGTGTTGCTCAGGCCCCCCAAAGCTTTCGTTATCAGGCAGTGGTTCGCCATCTAGATGGGAGCATTGTGCAAAACCAAATAGTAAGCTTGCGCATTAGTATTTTGCCCGACTCTCCTTTGAGTAATTCGGTATATTCGGAATGGCACCGGCTTGCCACCAACGAATTTGGCATTGTAAATATTAAAGTGGGCGAAGGCACTAATATCATGGGAACATTTAGTGCAATAAATTGGGGAGCTCACTCCTTTTTCTTAAAAACTGAATTAGATATATTGGGAAACGATAATTATATTTTCATAGGCACTACAGAATTGTTATCGGTTCCTTATGCATTGTACGCAGCAAATGCCGTGAATGTTGACGATGCAGATGCTGACCCCGAAAACGAGATTCAAGTGCTTAGCTTTAGTAACGACACATTGTATTTACAAAACGGAGGCTGGGTATATTTAGGCCATTACCTCGACAATACCGACCAGCAAACACTAACATTAAGTGGCACAACATTAAGCATTAGCAACGGAAACACGGTTGTATTTAACGAAGCTGTCGATTTAGACGGAGACCCTACCAATGAATTGCAGTTTTTAAGCATTAGTAACGACACTATATATTTGACAAATGGAGGCTATGTAAAACTGCCGGAAACTTTTGACGGGAATTACAGTAGTTTGATAGGCGCTCCTGTGAATGTGAGTTTTTTTAGTAATGATGTTGGGTATATAACGAACCCTAATGATAATGACTTTGATCCATCCAATGAAATTCAAATGTTAAATTGCATTAAGGACACTTTGTCGATATCAATGGGGAATAGTGTCCCATTACCCAAAAACTCTTATCATGGAATAATTAAATTTGAAGAGAATTCAACTTGGGTCGTGCCGGAAAATGTCTATTCAATTAGTATAATTGCAATTGGAGCTGGGGGAAATGGAGCAACCATACAGCAGTATGCAAAATATGCTAATGGAGGAGGAGCAGGAGGTTACATTGAAAGTGTTGTCGCGGTTTTTCCTGGTGATCTTATTGTATTAATTGTTGGAAATGGAAATAGTGAGGTGTATTATCAAAATGAAATAATATTGCTTGCAACTAAAGGTGACAACGCTCCGCCTGCTTCAAGCCAAATGAATTATGATTTAGCACAGGGTGGGGATGGCTTTTCTTATATTGGTAATGGCTTTAATTCAAAAGGTTCTTGTGGAGGTTATGCTATGCCTGTTGGTACTGCCTATGAAGGTGGAATTGGCGGAAAAGGTTTTTATAATTATGGGAATGGAGGTCATGGGCAAGGAACCCTTGGTGGGCCAGATAGTACCATTGGAACAAATGGCGCAATAATAATAAAATGGTAACTATTAATATATGAAAAGAACAAATACACTTATCTTGTTTATTTTTGCTACAATACTTTGTTTCGCCCAGGCCCCCCAAAGCTTCCGCTATCAGGCAGTAGTTCGTCATCTAGATGGGAGCATTGTGCAAAACCAAATAGTAAGCCTGCGCATTAGTATTTTGCCCGACTCTCCTTTGAATAATTCGGTATATTCGGAATGGCACCGGCTTGCCACCAACGAATTTGGCATTGTAAATATTAAAGTAGGCGAGGGCACTAATATCATGGGAACATTTAGTGCAATAAATTGGGGAGCTCACTCCTATTTCTTAAAAACTGAATTAGATATATCGGGAAACAATAATTATAGCTTTATAGGTACCAGCGAATTACTGTCGGTGCCTTATGCATTGTACGCAGCGAATGCCGTGAATGTTGATGATGCAGATGCCGACCCCGAAAACGAGATTCAAGTGCTTAGTTTTAGTAACGATACATTGTATTTACAAAACGGAGGCTGGGTATATTTAGGCCATTACCTCGACAATACCGACCAACAAACACTAAGCTTAAGTGGTACAACATTAAGCATTAGCAACGGGAACACGGTTGTATTTAACGAAGCTGTCGATTTAGACGGAGATCCTACCAATGAATTGCAGTTTTTAAGCATTAGTAACGACACTATATATTTGACAAATGGAGGCTATGTGAAATTGCCGGAGACTTTCGATGGACAGTATAGTAGTTTAATCGGAGCACCGACGAATGTAAGTCATTTCAACAACGATGCGGGTTATCTTATTAGCCCCAATGATGCAGATGCAGACCCTACCAATGAATTACAAATAATTTCAATACATGGCGATACCATTAGCCTTTCGAATGGCGGTTTTGTGAGGCTTCCAACAGGCCAAAACCCGGGTGATATGAGGTATTGGAATGGGACTTCGTGGAAGTTGATTCCCGGAGGACAAGAATCGCAGGTATTAATGTGGCGCAACAACAAACCGCAATGGTGCGATATTTTTCATGTAGGGTCTATGGGCCCAGCTGGAGGAACAGTGTTTTATGATAAAGGTTTTTACTCAGATGGTTGGAGATATTTGGAAGTTGCGCCTTTTGAAACAGAAATATCTAATTATACGTCACAATGGGGGTGTAGTGGAACATTAATATCAGGAGCAGATGGCCCCAATATAGGAGATGGAGAACAGAATACTACTGACATTGTAAGTGGTTGCTCAGAAATTAATATTTATGCAAGGATATGTTTTGATTTAGTATATAATGGTTATGATGATTGGTTTTTACCTTCGAAGGAAGAGTTGGTTTTACTTAGAAATAATTTATACTTGAAAGGATGGGGAGTTCTATGTGTAAATTATACATGGTATCATTCTTCCACTGAAATTAATGAAACTCAATATTATAGTTATAATCTGGGTAATGGAAGTTTTGACTGGAGAATGAAGTTCTCGACTGGTAGTGGTGCAACTAGGGCAATAAGAAAGTTTTAAAAATGAGAGTGATAACTAAATATTGTGATATTATTCTAAAATTATTCTGCATAGTTCTTATTTTGAACAGTTGTGAAAGAATAAAAATTGATAGGATAAACAAAGCTACAACAGGTGCGAATTCAAATCAGAATAATTATTTGATCATTCAATCAGCACTTCTCGATTTTGCGACTGACAATAACATCAAATATGGTCATTGTATAGGCTTAAATCAGTACCCGGATATTATAAGTAAAGTTTCAGATTATACTGGCAATCAAAGAATAATTTTTTCGGATACCTTAACCGATTTGGTTCATAACCAGTTGTATTATTACAGGCCTTACATAAAAAATGATGCAGAAATAACCTACGGAGAAACGAGTAGTTTCATTGCAGTGTTTAACCCTGAAGTAGTAAGTTTTTCAAGTTTTCAGGCCAGTGTTTTAGAATATAATAAAATGATGTTTGCCTGTATTCTAGATGGCAAAGGATCATTCAGTATCGAAAGTTATGGATATATGCTTAGAAACTCTACTAGGCAAACCGAGTGGATTACTAGTGAATATAACGGTTTGTATCCCGACCTTTACTCTGATACTGTAAATGGAATTATTGCCGGAGATATATACGAATTGAAAATTTTTATTAAACCGGCTAACTATGTAAAAGTACTGTCAGAAACATTTCAGATAACTATTAACCTTTTACAAGTTACTACAGGTTCACATATGTTACTGAACAATAATTCAGTACGACTGTATGGAGAAATCATCAAAGGTTCTTTGCCGGTAAACGATCATGGCTTTTGTTACAGTTACACCAATTCGAACCCCGATTTAAACGATATGTCGTTTTCGCTGGGAGAAAACACAAACCAACAATTTCATGCAAATATCACTAACCTTGCGCCTAATCTTACTTATTATTACCGAGCATACGGAATGGAAGACAACCGCATTACTTATGGAGACATTGAACAATTTATTATAACGGAATAACATGAGAATTGCATACACCATACTGTTCCTGTTAATTGCAACAATTGGGTTTTCTCAATTTTACCAGGAAAATAAAACCAAAATTGAAAATGTTTCAATTACTTATGATGGAGCATTTATCTCAGTATTCTACGATATAACCAATTGTTCAGCATCAGATGTTTTTTTTGTAAACATCCAATTCTATTATGAGGGAAAATCGGGTCAGGAAATTAAAGCCAAAACTTTTTCGGGCGACATTGGGTTTGTGCAATGTGGTTTGCAGAAAAAAGTGAACTGGGACTTTAAAGCCGATAGCATTTATTTTAATAAGGAGATTTATGTTAAAATTGTAGCAGAACCAAAAATAAAAACAAATTTACCTGTCCATATTGCGAAATCGTTGGTTTTACCGGGATGGGGAGATGTAAGACTTAGTAAAACATACTTGCCTTTTGTTTACAGCCTTACCGGATACGGTTCTGTTGCCGCAGCTTTTGTTCTCAACAAACATGCAGTAAAAAACTACGAAAACTACACAACAACCAACAATGTCGATTTGGTTGACTCCTACTATAAGAAGGCTCAAACATTCAACACATTATCGTATATCGCTGCCGGTGTTGCCGTTGCATCATGGGTTGCCGACATAACCGGAATAGTTATTAAATCGCAAAGAATTAGAAACCATAAAATTGAATATGATAATTATTATTATCAAAAAACACAGGAGCAAAAACTGATTGCTCAAAGCAATTCAAGATATATAAATACAACCGAGGCCGTGATTCCTCCCTATATTAAAATCCATGAAACTACATTAAAGTTTATCGACGAAGGCGGAAACCAGTGCTTGAATGCAGGTGAAAAGGCGGTAATTGAGTTCAGCATTCGAAACATTGGAAAAGGTGTTGCAAACAATTTAGTGCTAAAGTGCAATACAGATGCATTTGTCCGTGGATTAGAATATCAAAAAGAAATCCCCTTAGGAAACTTGAAACCAAACGAAGAAAAGCTTATTGCAATACCTCTTAGGTCTTCGATGGAAATCCCGACCGGACTTATTACATTGAATATAGAAATTGACGAAGCACTTGGGTTTAGCCCGGAACCGGTTTTTATTACATTTGCTTCGAAAGCTTTTCAGGAACCACAAATTGTTATTGCCGACCATAAGTTCACCATAGAGGGAGGAGGTAAGGCCGAAAAAGGTAAAGTTATCAATGCTGAGGTTATTGTTCAGAACATTGGTCAGGGTATAGGCGAAAAGATAAATGTTGGTTTTGTGTTGCCGGAGAATGTGGTCGAAATAGGCGACAGAATTTTTTACATTGAATCGCTCGCCCCCAACGAAAAGAAAATTGTCAATTTTGAATTTATTGTAAAAAGGAATTTTGTTGGTAATGAGGTTTCGGTTTTGGTTAATCTTGGCGAAAAGTATGGCAAGTACTCGAAGAAGAACAATGAATTTTTGTTTGAGCTTGACGAAATGCTCGATAAAACCCCGATTGTTGTTCAGCCCATTAACGACGACACGCAAATTACAGTCGCCTCTTTCAAGTCGGATATTGACCAGAATATACCTCTTACCGGAAAAGAAAACACAAAGCTGTATGTTTTAATAATTGGCAACGAAGACTATAAATCGTTTCAGACAGGGTTGAAAGCTGAGGTGAATGTTGATTACGCTATCAATGATGCCAGGACATTCTATCAATATGCTGTAAAGACGCTGGGTGCTCCTGAGAAAAACATTGAGATACTCGAAAATGCAACATCAGGGCAAATGCGGCAGATAATTACCAAATTCAATACCATTGCCGAGATTGTTGGGAAAGATGCCGAAATCATTGTGTATTACGCGGGCCATGGCCTGCCCGATGAAAAAACCAAAGAGCCCTACCTCATTCCTGTCGACGTTAACGGTTCCGATTTAACCAATGCAATTTCGCTGGATTATTTGTTCGAGAAGCTCACTGAATACAAAGTAAAACGAGTTACGGTTATTTTGGATGCTTGCTTTAGCGGAGGAGCGCGAAATCAGAGTTTAATTGCCAACCGTGGGGTAATTGTTGAGCCCGAAAGCGGCGAGCTTTTTGGAAATTTGGTAGTTTTCAGCTCCAGTGCTGGTTCCGAATCAAGCAGTAGCTATTCCGATAAATTTCATGGCTTATTTACCTATTATTTCTTGAAGAAAATGCAGGAAACCAGTGGTCGGATAAGCTACAAAGAAATGATTGATTACCTCGAAAACACAGTAAAGCTTGAATCGGTAATTATTAACAACAAGCTTCAAACCCCCAATGTACAATTCAGCAAAGATGTTTCCGGCGAGTGGGAAGAATGGAAGTTTGTGGAGTAGAATAAAGCTTGAGAATTTATTTATGAATATTTCAGAAATCGAAAAAAACAAAAAACACCTTATATCAGGCTCTGACCTTCCTAAGTATTTATTGGATGAAATTTTTAATTATTTACCTAAAAAAGAGAAATTAATTGGAGTTGAATATCGAATATTTTGTTGGTTAATATCTCAATATCATTACCCTTGCGATTTGGAATTGGATTTACCTAAGATTGCTAATCCCAAAGCAATGGAAGAAGAAGAATTCGTTTCAAAATATGTTAACTCGGATAGACGGAAGGAACTTTACTCTCACTTAAAAGATTTAGCTATCTGCATTACTGAAACTCACGGCATTAAAAAATTTAAAGTACTCATTGGCGGAAGTTATACTGATCAAGAAACCCCAATGCCCAATGACTTAGATGCTGCATTATTGGTTCCGCAAAATGAAATTGGTGAATACTATTGCAACGAAAGGTTCTATCTATCTGAAAGACTATTAGCGCAAATCGGTTGTGATTTAAACCTGCGTGGTAAGCTAGATTTTGCTTTTGTTTCAATAGACTCAACTGTAAAAAAATTTAGAACATATAACAGACTGGTACTTCTTAGTAACCTAGCTTTAAAAAAAGATAAGGACAAGTTGTCAAATCAAGATAACTCCTTTGTACTTGGAGAAAATAAATTCACCCTTCGTGATGTAATTGAGTTAGATTTTACTAAAGAAACAAACACCAAAGATTCGTTCAACATTAAGGTAGATCAAGATTAAAGATTTAATTTAGTCGCTTGAAATTTTAAATATGGCAATTAAGAAATCAGAATTATACAGCTCCATTTGGGCAAGTTGCGACGAGCTGAGAGGCGGAATGGATGCAAGTCAGTACAAGGATTATGTATTGACTTTGTTGTTTGTAAAATATGTATCGGACAAATACGAGAATGACCCCGACGGATTAATTGAGATTCCCGAAGATGGCAGTTTCAAAGACATGATTGCTTTGAAACACAACAAAGAGATTGGCGACAAGATGAACACCATTATTGGGGCATTGGCAAAAGCCAACGACCTTGTGGGGGTGATTGATGTAGCCGACTTCAACGATGATGAAAAACTTGGAAAAGGGCAGGAAATGGTTGACCGCCTGACCAAGCTGATTGCCATTTTTGAAAAACCTGCGCTTGATTTTAGTAAAAACCGTGCCGGTGGCGATGATATTCTGGGCGATGCCTTTGAATACCTGATGAAAAACTTTGCCACCGAAAGCGGTAAAAGCAAAGGCCAATTCTATACTCCAAGCGAGGTAAGCCGTGTATTGGCAAAAGTTCTGGGAATTACCGACCCTAAAAACTCAACAACCTTTTATGACCCCACCTGTGGTTCGGGTTCACTACTCTTAAAGGTAATAGACGAAGCTGATGGCAAAGGTTCTATTTACGGACAGGAAAAAGATGTAGCAACCGCCGCATTGGCTCGCATGAACATGATTCTGCACGGTATTGAGGGACACGAAATCCACCGTGGACAAAGTACCCTTTCAGACCCGTTCTTCAAAAACAAAGACGGCTATCTGAGAACCTTCGATTATGTGGTAGCCAATCCGCCTTTTTCATCGAAAAACTGGGTAAATGGTTTCGACCCGCAAAACGACCTTTACGGACGCTTTGAAAAGGACGAAGAAGAAAGTGCAAAAACAGGGAAAGCGATATACAAAACGCCACCCGAGAAAAACGGCGATTATGCTTTTTTGCTGCACATTCTTAAATCGCTTAAAAGCACAGGAAAAGGTGCTTGTATTTTACCCCATGGTGTTTTGTTTCGTGGAAATGCCGAAGCCGAAATCCGTAAAAGCTTAATTCAGCGTGGATATATCAAAGGAATTATCGGATTCCCTGCAAACCTCTTTTTCGGCACGGGTATTCCTGCCTGTGTAATAGTATTGGATAAGGAAGGTGCCGATGTACAGACGCATGTCCATGCGTCTCCACGAGGCATTTTCATGGTTGATGCCAGCAAAGGCTTCATCAAAGACGGTAACAAAAACCGGTTGCGTGAGCAGGACATCCATAAAATTGTGGATGTTTTTACCAAACAAACCGATGTACCCAAATACAGCCGTTTGGTAAGCATCGAAGAAATAAGCGACCCTAAGAACGATTATAATCTAAACATTCCCCGATATATCGACAGTCAGGAAACCGAAGATATTCAGGATATTGAAGCACACTTGTTGGGTGGAATACCAAATGCCGACATTGATGCCTTAAATGAATATTGGGAAGTGTATCCATCGTTGAAAGCTGTATTGTTTCAAGAAAGTGATAGACCAAAATATTCCAAATTATCAATTGATAATTGTCAATTAACAATTAGAGAACATCCCGAATTTACCACCTTCACACAGCAAATGGATGAAGTTTTTAAAGGCTGGAAAACCAAAAACACCGAAATATTAAAATCGCTCACCAAAGGCTTAAAGCCCAAAGAAGTTATATACCGCCTTTCGGAAGATATTCTGGCAACCTACACAGGCCATGCCCTGATGAACAAATACGATGTGTACCAGCACTTGATGGACTACTGGAACAACATTATGCAGGACGATTGCTACTACCTTGCCGTGGAAGGCTGGAAAGCAGAACTGACCATTACCAAACAAACCAAAACCGTAACCGAATGGGATTGCGACCTGGTTCCAAAATCTTTGGTGATTGACCGCTATTTCTTAGCCGAAAAACAAGCCATTGAAAAACTTGAAGCCGAGAAAGAAGCCATTGCAGCAGAAATTACCGAACTCGAAGAAGAACACAATACCGAAGAAGGGTTATTCGCCGATGTTCCCGATAAGGTAAACAAAGGGAATGTGCAAAAGCGATTGAAAGCAATTGATACTCCAAAATTAAAAACTGAAAATGCCGAGGAAATAAAAGTATTAAAGGCTTATTTAAAATTGATTGATGACCAAACAGCTTTAAACAAAAAAATAAAGGAAGCCCTTGCCGAACTCGATAAAAAGGTAATTGAACGCTACAAAACCCTTACCGAGGACGAAATAAAGCAACTGGTGGTTGAAGATAAATGGATGACCGTATTAGAGCGTAACGTAAAAACCGAAATGGAACGCATTAGCCAGCGCCTTACCCAACGCATCAAAGAATTGGCAGAACGCTACGAAACACCATTACCAAAACAAACTACAGATGTAGCCGAATTGGAAAATAAAGTTACTGCTCACCTTCAAAAAATGGGATTTGTATGGAACTAAGAGAAGGTTATAAAAATACTGAGGTGGGTGTTATCCCTGAGGATTGGGAAGTGAAATCCATAATGGGTATTACTACTGATATGCTTCAAGGAGTGAACACCGCTATTGATATTCCAGAATATGTTGAAAGTGGTTATCCAATGTTGAAAGCAAACAATATTATCGATGGAGAGGTTAATTTTTCAACTTCTGACCATATTTCGGACAAAACATATCAAGGATATAGTGATAGATTTAAAATTAAGAAGGACGACTTTTTATTTTCAAATATTGGAGCAAGATTAGGAACAGGTTCATTGATGAAAACAAGCACAGAGTGCAGTTTTGCTTGGAATGTTATGAGAATAATTCCTAATCAGAAAATAGTTAAACCAGAGTTCCTTAGCTGTATAATGAACTCACCTGCATTATTTAAGGAAATAAAGAAAAACGAATCGGGCTCTGGGATGGGTTTTGTTCCTAAAAATGTTCTTCAAACACTTACATTCCCAATTCCAACAAATTTAATCGAACAAACCGCCATAGCCACCGCCCTAAGCGATGCCGATGCCCTGATAAACAGCCTCGAAAAACTCATTGCAAAAAAACGCAACATCAAACAAGGGGTAATGCAACAATTGCTAAAACCGAAAGAAGGTTGGGAAACTAGGACACTAAAAGAATTGGCAAGATATAGAAGAGGTAGTTTTCCACAACCTTATGGACTTGACAAGTGGTATGACGATACTAATGGATTTCCATTTGTACAAGTATTTGATGTTGATGATAATTTTCAATTGAAAAATGAGACGAAAAGAAGGATAAGCAAAGAAGCACAGGATATGAGTGTATACATTGCCAAAGGCTCAGTAATTATTACTTTACAAGGTTCAATTGGCAGAATTGCGATTACGCAATATGATGCTTATGTGGATAGGACATTGTTGTTCTTTGAAAGTTTTATTGTGCCATTTGATAAGTACTTTTTTTTGTTATCAATTTTTAATCTGTTTGAAAAAGAAAAGGAAAAGGCACCAGGTGGAATTATTAAAACAATTACAAAGGAGGCTCTTTCAAGTTTTACGATATCATATCCCCAAATTAAAGAACAAGCCCGCATAGCCACCATCCTTTCCGATATGGATGCCGAAATACAGGCATTGGTAACCAAACTGGAGAAATACCGCAACATAAAACTGGGTATGATGCAGAATTTATTAACTGGTAAAATAAGATTAGTATAATGGATAAATTCCAAAATAAATACCGCATACCATCGGCACGATTGCAGGGGTGGGATTATTCGCAAAATGGGGTGTATTTCATTACCATTTGCACAGCTGGTCGCGAATGTTTATTTGGGGATATAATTGTAGAAACGTACGACGTAGAGACGCACGGTTTGCATGGTTTGCACGTAGAGACGCACGGCCGTGCGTCTCTACAAACCCAACAAATAATCCAACGCACGGGCGTTGCCTATCGTTCGCCAAAATCAATTTCATCGTTTGTCGCGGGATTCAAATCATCGGCGACCAAACATATTAACGAATTGCGAGGAACACCAAAATTACCTGTTTGGCAACCCCGTTTTCACGACCATATAATCCGCAACGATGCCGAATATCAACGCATCGCAAATTATATTGATACCAACCCCGAAAATTGGGAAACAGATAATTTTTTCAAATCAAAAGAATCATGAGCAAAGTCGGCGATAAAGAACGAATAGCCCAAAACCGTGTGGTTAAACTGTTCCAGGACGAACTGAAATACCGCTATTTAGGAAACCTTGAAAAAGAAGAAAACAACAGCAATGTGGATGAAACTTTGCTTACTGCTTTTCTTACCAAAAAAGGATATACCAAAAATCAAATCAGTAAAGCCCTGTATGAGTTTTACAAAGCGGTAAACATCAACACCCACGACGACTTGTACCAGGCAAACAAAGAGGTTTATTCACAGCTTCGTTATGGTATAAAAGTAAAAGAAGAAGCGGGCGAAAACAAAGAAACGGTTTATTTGATTGACTGGAAGAATCCGCTCGAAAACGACTTTGCTATTGCCGAAGAAGTTACTATAAAAGGTGTTCACAACAAACGCCCTGACATTGTTATTTATGTAAACGGAATTGCTTTAGGTGCATTAGAGTTGAAACGCAGTACGGTTTCAGTTTCCGAAGGAATCCGCCAAAGCAACGACAACCAAAAACATATTTTCATAAAACCGTTTTTCACCACCATTCAATTGGTTATGGCTGGTCAGGATGTAGAAGGTTTGCGTTATGCAGGTATCGACACATCCGAAAAGTATTATCAAAAATGGAAAGAAGTTAGCGAAGAATTTAATCCAAATGATACTTATCTGTTAGAACTAACAAAATCCATTCGGGAGCAGGCAGCAAAAACCGAAAACCTCTTGGATAAAAATGTCATTGAAATGCTCAACAAAGAGCGTTTAATTGAAATAATCCACGATTTTGTAGTCTTCGACCGGGGTCAAAAGAAATTCTGCCGACCAAATCAGTATTTTGGAATTAAAGCTGCTCAGGAAACACTTCGCAACAAAGAGGGCGGTATTATCTGGCACACGCAGGGAAGCGGAAAAAGTTTAACCATGGTTTGGCTTACCAAATGGATTAAAGAATACAACCCCAATGCCCGTGTTTTAATTGTAACCGACCGTGACGAACTCGATAAACAAATTGAAAAAGTTTACAAAGGCGTAAGCGAAGATATTTACCGATGCAAACCCCGAAACGGCAAAAGCGGTGGTGCTATTCTCATCGATAAACTCAACGACACAGAACCATGGCTTTTATGTTCACTCATCCATAAATTCGGCAACAAAGAAGAAGCCGATTACGATAGTTACCTCACCGAACTTAAAAACAGTTTACCAAAAGATTTTTCACCCAAAGGAGACTTTTATGTTTTTGTAGACGAGTGCCATCGTTCGCAAAGCGGTGACTTGCATAAGGCTATGAAACAAATAGTAGGCGAAAAAGCAATATTTATTGGTTTTACAGGCACGCCACTGATGAAAACCGATAAACAGAAAAGCATCGAAATTTTTGGCAAATACATTCATACATATAAATTTGATGAAGCGGTAAAAGACGGCGTTGTGCTCGATTTACGCTATGAGGCAAGAGATATTGAACAAAAAATCACTTCACTCGAAAAAATTGATACTTGGTTTGATACAAAAACAAAAGGCTTAACCGATTTTGCCAAAACCGAACTGAAAGAAAAATGGGGTACAATGAAAAAGGTATTCAGCTCAGTTGGGCGTTTACAAAAAATTGTAGCCGATATTCTGCTCGATATGGAAACACGTGAGCGATTACAAAATGGCAGGGGAAATGCTCTTTTGGTTTCCGACAGTATTTACAATGCTTGTCGTTATTACCAATTATTTCTGGAATCGGGCTTTACTCGTTGTGCCATTGTAACATCGTTTGCCCCCTCACATGCCGACATTAAAGGCGAAGGTGAAAATCACACCGAGAAAATCATGCAATACGAAATTTACCAAAAAATGCTCAATGGTAAATCGCCCGAAGATTTTGAAGATGAAGTAAAAAAACGTTTTATCGATGAACCTGCCCAAATAAAACTCCTGATTGTGGTAGATAAACTACTGACAGGTTTCGATGCTCCAAGCGCTACTTATCTATATATCGATAAAAGTATGCGCGACCACGGTTTGTTTCAGGCAATTTGCCGCGTAAACCGTTTAGATGGCGACGATAAAGAATATGGATATATCATTGACTACAAAGACCTTTTCGGAAGTCTTGAAACTGCATATAATGACTTCACTTCAAAAGCATTTGAGGATTACGATAAAGAAGATGTGGAAGGATTGCTTTCCGACCGTTTGAATAAAGGAAAAGAACGATTAGACGATGCACTTGAAACAATTCGGGCATTATGCGAACCGGTTGTACCGCCGAAAGGCACAAAAGAATACATTCAATACTTTTGTGGAAATACTCAAATTGAAGCCGATTTAAAAGACACTGAACCTCGTCGACATGCACTTTACAAAGCAGTTATTTCCTTGATTCGTGCCTATGCAAATATTGCAGACGAAATAGAAGAAGCAGGGTATAAACCAAACGAAATTGAAAAAATTAAAGCCGAAGTCAAACATTATGAGAATGTCCGTAAGGAGATACAATTGGCAAGTGGCGATTATGTGGATTTAAAACAATACGAACCGGCAATGCGTCATTTAATTGATAGTTACATTGGTGCAGAGGAAAGTAAGAAGCTATCTGCTTTTGATGATTTTAGTCTGGTTGAACTTTTAGTAAAAGATGGTGAAGAAGCATTGGACAAACTGCCCGAAAGCATTAAGAAGAATAAAGATGCAATGGCCGAAACCATCGAGAATAATATGCGAAAAGTGATTATTGAAGAAAGTCCAACCAATCCGATTTATTATGAAAAAATGAGTGTTCTTCTCGATGAACTGATAAAAATGCGTAATGAAGAAGCAGAATACTATGAAGAATATTTAAAGAAAATTATTGAACTGGCTATCAAGATTAAAAAACCTGAAAAAGGTGGCGAATATCCAACAAGCATAAGCACACAGGGGAAAAGAGCTTTGTATGATAACTTGGACAAAGATGAGCCTTTAACACTAGTCATGGATAGTGCTATAAAATATGGTAAATATGATAATTGGGAAGGAAATTTTGCTAAAGAGAGACATCTAAAAAATAAAGTGGTAAAACCTGTTTTAGAAGATTACGACAAAGTAGAAGTTTTAGACCCCATTTTTGAGATTATCAAACAGCAAAACGAGTACAAATAGAAATGGAAGAAGTTAAAGTTTTACATATTACTTCAAATTTATCCATTGATGTAGTTCGAAAAGACATCAAGAATATGCATTTGGCTGTTTATCCGCCAACCGGTAGGGTTCGTATTGCAACACCTTTAAATGTAAACGACGAAGCTGTAAGACTTTTTGCTATTTCAAAAATTGCGTGGATTCGTAAACATCAGAGACATTTTAAAGCTCAGGACAGACAATCGCCCAGAGAATTTAAACAACGAGAAAGTCATTATTTTCAAGGCAAACGGTTTTTACTGAGAATAACAGAACATGAAGCCCCCGCCAGAGTTGAGATAAAAACAAAAACGTATATTGATTTATTTATCAGACCAAACAGTACCATTGAACAAAAGCAAATTGCTATCAATGAATGGTATCGTGTAGAATTAAAAAAGCTTATTCCTGATATTATTGAGAAATGGGAAAAGAAAATCGGTATTAGTGTGGCGGAGTGGCAGGTAAAACAAATGAAAACTAAATGGGGTACTTGCAATATTGAGAAAAAACGGATTTGGATAAATCTTGAATTAGCGAAAAAACCAATTCATTGTTTGGAATACATCATAGTTCACGAAATGATTCATTTCATTGAAAGGCATCACAACGATAGATTTATGGCTTTAATGGATAAATATATTCCGCAATGGAAATTTTTTAAAGAAGAACTAAATAGATTACCAGTAAGTCACGGAGAATGGGATTATTAACCCCCCCCCCCATCACCCCTCCACCTGATAGAGTCGGTCGATGTGTTGCATGTCCTGACCGATTTTCTTGTCGAGGAGGCGGGCGTAGATGCGGGTAACGTTTATCGAGCTGTGACCAAGCATCTTCGAAACGGTTTCAATGGGCACATCGTTGTTCAGGGTTACCGTGGTGGCAAAGGTGTGGCGGGCAAGATGACTCGAAAGGTTTTTGCTGATGCCGCACAGGTCGGCTACTTCTTTTAGATAAGCGTTCATCTTTTGGTTTGAGCTTACCGGCAGTATCACATTTTTCAACACACAATGCGGATGCTCTTTGTACTTATCGATAATGCTTAAAGCTGCCGCCATCAGTGGAATGCTGCTCATGCTGTCGGTTTTCTGCCGGTTGATTTTTATCCATTTTTTGCCGTCGGATGCCGTTACAATGTTTTGTGGCGACAGCCGAATCAAATCGGCATGGGCCAAACCGGTAAAGCAGGAGAAAACAAAACAGTCGCGCACCTGGTCGATACGTACATTATTAAACTTTTTATTGATTATCAGCTTCAGTTCTTCCTCGGTGAGGTAGCCGCGATCAACCTTTTTTATGCGAACCTTATAGCCCGAAAAAGGGTCTTTGTTCAAATCGCCGTTGGCCATGGCTATTCGTATCACTTTTTTCAGGCTCTTCACATACTTCATGCTGGTATTGTGAGCAATGCCTTTTCTTGCTTTCAGAAAAATCTCGAAATCGCAAACAAACTCATAATTCAGTTCGCTAAGGTACACATCTTCTTTTTTATAGTTATCCCGGATAAACTCGCGGGTATGCTTCAGTGCCGTATCGTAGCGCAACACGGTAGAATGGGTGAAGTCGATGCCAATAAGCGAGCGGATTTTATCGTTGTGCAGGCTGTAGATGTCGAGCAGCTTTTTCCCTTTTCCCGATTTCGATTTGCCCAGATAGGAATCGCGCACCTCCACAGCAGTAAACGGCAGGCCTTTGTCGCGGAAGTTTCGGTAATGTTCATACACTGCCGATTGGGTTGTCATAAGAAAACGGTTCAGCTCTTTGGCATATTTTTCGGGGCCTTCGGCCATGCCCGCCTTAGCATTCCAGTAAGCCAGATTTACTGTTTTATGAAGCGACAGCGAGGCATTTTCGCCATTAAAAGTGATGCGTAAATACAGCGGCGATTCGCCCAATTTGTTTGTAACTGTTTTCTTTGCATAAAACATCATCGTAAAAGTGTTTCTTTTTTCCATAAAAATACGTGTTTTAGTTCAACAAAAATACGTCATATTTTGGAATATTCTGCTACGCAAAGTGCTGCAAATCAGTGCAAAAGAACCCAATTTCGTTACCATTTTTCTGAACCCCCTTTTGGTAACGAAATGGTAACGAAAAGGGGTGGAAAAAGCGGTTTTTTGGGTGAAATCAGGGGAAAGAAAAAAGCCTGAATTCTCTCATTTTCAGGCTTTTACATCTTTTTGCTTACTTGCTTGGCGGTCTGGACGGGACTCGAACCCGCGGCCCTCGGCGTGACAGGCCGATATTCTAACCAACTGAACTACCAGACCATTTTGGTGATGCAAATATACACATTTTTTATTATCTGCAAACGTGAAATCATTTTTTTTAAAACAAAAAAACAAAAATCCTGATTACAGTTTCAATATCTTTTCTGTCAACAATTTAGTTCCTAAGAACCTGCAAAAATACATGCCCCTAGCCCATTCGCCAACATCAATACGATGAGTTCCATTTTCAAGTAAAGCCTCATACATTAACCTGCCGCTCATATCGCTGATAATAATTTTTCCGGTTTCATGTGCATCGATACTGATGTGGCCGGTACTTGGGTTTGGATACAGCGAAATGGCATCGGCCACCGGCATAGCGTTTGCAAGCATAGCATTATCGAAGCCAATAACGTAAAACTCGTCGAAATAAAAACCATCGAGGTTATTCGACTGATCTGACCAAAAATGAAAGCGTATTTTTATAGTTTGCCCCAGATAATTGTTAAGAGATGCTTTATCGGTAAGCCAATCAGAAACAATTCCGGTATACACAGGCTGGCCTTCGTCTTGGTCGTCGCTACCCACCCGCGAATGTTTCGTGCAAAGCGGATACCACGAACTTCCGCCATCGTTCGAAACCTGAATCTGGCAATAGTCGTGTGTATTTTCGATGGCATACCGCATTTTCATACTTAAAAAGGCATATCCGTAATTACTCAGATCGATTTCCTGGTTTAGTTCCAGATAATCATTCATAAACAAACTGTAGTTGCCATCGGGCGATTCGGTAATAGAAGCGTTGCCGGCGTAAAAAACCTCGTTAGAAACACCCCATGCCGAGCTGCCCGACCAGTTGTTCATAGTTTCGCAGTCGTCGTAAAACAATACCGTGGCAGGCCCCCTGAACTTATACACCGTGTCGTTAAAAGTGAATAAACCATTGTTCACCGAAACCACCCAGGCCACTTCGTCGCCATAGGCAGCCCAGCAGAAGTAAGGAACAGCTGCTTCGCGTGTTTCGAGCAGGCTCATGGCCTCGAAAATGAAATTCGAAGTACCAAAGCTGATATTATTGGTAAGCGGTGTAAATGTAACCGTAAAATTGGCAGGAACATCAAGCCCGATGCATTGCAGCGTGAAAGGAAGTTCGCCATTGTCAAAGCCTATAATGTCGGGACTCACATCGTCGAATTCGTGAAAGGCATTGGCAAAGTGAGCCATATTCAGGTTCATGCGCACAGCACCGCGGCACAAGTCTATAATTTTTGCGGGTGCCGGCCAAAACCCATCGTCCATGGTGCCAATCTCGCCGGTCATCGACAAAATTTTAGGTTTCTCGTCCTGATTTCCGTAGCTGTAGTCGTCGGCATCGCCATTGCTTTGATATCCGTAGGTTTCGCCCACATTACCATAGCGATAGTGATTGTCTTCGGTCATTTTGTTGCATACCTTCAGAAAAAGCAGCGAATCGGGCGTACTCTGGTTGATATAGCTCCAGGGGTATATCAGCATATTGCCATAGGCATGCCAATTGATTTGCAAAAGAAAATTGTGCGCCATCAGGTACTGTCGCATGGCCGCCGATTCGGGTTCCGAAAAAGCCGCTGTACCCCTATACCAGGGCGAGGCCACCAAAGGCTGCGAACCAATGTTATCGTAACCCCAGGCAAAGCTGTAATTCCGATTCAGGTCGATGCCTATTCCTGTGTTGCCAATAAAAGGCGTTACCACCCTGCGGTTCTTTCGCCAGTTTCCACCCCCGTTTGGGTTTGAGGTTTGGTTATACACATAGCCATCGGGATTAACCACAGGCACAAAGTGCAATTCGGTGTTGTCAATCAGATAGGTGATTTCGGGATCGCTACCATAGTTCTGCAAAATATGAAACATAAAGAATATAAGTTGCTGCAGCGAACAGGGTTCACTCGAGTGATGAATAGAAGTGTACAGCACCTGTGGTTCGCCTTCGTTCACACCCGGGTTATCAGAGATAATATAGCTGTATATGGGTCTATCTTCGATAGAATTACCAATTATCACTTTTTCGGTAATCAGGTTCGGATACCAGGCCCGCATTTGTTCCAGCGCCGCATAGGCTTCGTCGAGCGTGTAGTAACCGGCCATGCTGCCCAACGAAAAGCCGTTGGGAATAGGATAATTCTGCACCTGATTGAAGCATGAGTTAAACACCGGGTCTTTCGATGGGTTATGCTCACGTTGCAAATACCACGATTCTGTATCGGCAATAAGAACTTCGCAAGGAATACCGGCATCTCGTATGCTTACATAATCGGCATATTCGAACTCACCGGTAAACACACCATCCTTTTTCAAAAAGCCATGCACCGGCCACACGCCAAGCTCATAAAACATAAGCATGCCCTCACTTCCGGTTTCAATATTCAGCCGGCACACACGCTGCCCCATTCCATACAGAGAAAGCACCAACAACAAACAACTTGCGAGAATTGATTTCATAATTTCAAAACATCATTTTATTCTTTGCAAAACTATCGATTTAGAAACAGTAAACCAACACAATCACAGTTTTTATAACAAAATGATTGTATGAGAACGCAGCTTTCGCCAAATCAATGATAAAATGACTTCGGCATATTGCCGAATATTTCTACATTTGCCCCCTAAACAAATGCAATGCACCTTGCCGACCGCAATATTTACATGCTATACCTGATAAAGGTGGCCAAGTGGTTTATGCTGGTAATGCCCATTATCGTGCTTTTTTACCAGGACAACGGGTTAAGCCTGCGAGATGTATTGACGCTTCAGGCAGTATATTCTATCAGTATTGTGGTTTGGGAAATACCCTCGGGATATCTGGCCGATTTGTGGGGACGCCGCAACACCATGATAGTGGGCAGCATTCTGGGTGCGGTAGGATATGTTATTTATTCGTTTACCGCGGGTTTCTGGGGCTTTTTTGCAGCCGAATTTGTACTGGGAATAGGTATCAGCCTTATAAGCGGTGCCGATTCGGCAATGCTTTACGATTCGTTGGTTGAGCGCGGTCGCAGCAGCGAGTACATGAAACTTGAAGGACGTGTAATATCGATCGGGAATTTTGCCGAGACTTTTGCAGCACTGGGTGGAGGTTTGCTGGCCGAAATAAGCCTGCGCACACCATTTATTGCACAGTCGTTTGTGGCAGCTATTGCAATTCCGGCCTCAATCATGTTGTACGAACCTATGCGTACACGCATGCAAATTGGCGCGGGCATGCGGCATATTTGGTCGATAGTAAAACAATCGCTTGTTACCAACAAGGCATTGCGACGAAACATTTTCTACAGCTCGGTAATTGGTTCGGCAACACTGAGTATGGCCTGGTTTCTGCAGCCGTATTTTGCCGATGAGCTCGGCATGAGTGCATCCGAAATCGGTATTGCCTGGTTTGTGCTAAATATGATTGTGGGGCTTGCCACACTGGCTGCCTATCGCATCGAAAAGCGCATTGGAATTACTGCAACTCTCTTAATCATTGCCCTGTGTATTCCCGGAGGCTACATTCTTATGGCATTTATAAACTCGTGGGCAGTTATTGCTGTTATTGCAATGTTCTACGTGGTAAGAGGCATTGCAACACCGGTGCTTAAAGACTATATAAACCGCATTACAACCAGCGATGTTAGGGCTACAGTGCTGTCGGTGAGAAATTTTCTCATACGCATCTTGTTTTCGATTTTGGGCCCATTTATCGGTTACTTTGCCGATGTATATTCGCTGCGGCAGGCTCTGGCATTGGCCGGCGTACTATTTTTGGTGTGCAGCCTTATTACCGTGTTCTTCTTCATAAAATCGTTTACAAAGCAAAAAAGCAAATCGGTGTAATGTTAATTAATCGTTATTACAATTGTTATTTTTCATATTTATATTAATTTCGAAACGGAAATTAAGTTATAAAACTTAAAATATTGCTGAAATGCCCAGAGTGTTGGTAAGCCGCGATGATTTGCTGAAGGCCATAAAAAGGAAAAATTTTCTGTGGAAAATGATTTGCAGCGCAGCCATGCCTGTGTTGGGGCTTACAAAGCTGAACAAAGCCTACAACCTCATGTACAGGGCATCTACCGAAGCGTTTATCGATGCCATGTTTCAGTGCAACAACAACACACTGAAAGTTTCACCCGAAAAGCTCGACATGCTTCCGGCCGAAGGCAGTTTTGCCGTGGTGAGCAATCACCCTTATGGGGGATGGGATGGTGTTGCCCTTATAAAAACCATTTCGGAAGTTCGGCCCGATATTAAATTTCTGGTTAATTTCCTTATTGGCCGCATAGAACCCTTAAAACCCAATATCATCGAAGTGAATCCGTTTGAGAACCGCAAACAGATGAAATCGAACTTTCAGGGTTTAAAAACTATGCACAGACACGTCAGTCAGGGCCATCCTATCGGCTTTTTTCCGGCCGGCGAAGTTTCCACTTTTTACAGGGGTAGCCGCAGGGTAATGGACAAGGCATGGCAAGCCAATATCGTTAAGTTTATTCAGAACAACAAGCTATGTGTTGTGCCCGTATATATTCCGGGAGGTAATTCGGCATGGTTTCACCGTTTGGGAAAAATTCATCCCCTGTTGCGCACCATTCGTTTACCGGGCGAATTGCTCCGCCTTACCAATACCGAAATATCGCTGCATTTCGGGAAACCGGTAAATCCAAGTATCTACGGCATAATAAAAGACACAAAAGCCCTGGGTAGTTTCCTGAAAATGCGCAGCTATGCCATTGGCGAAGATTTGAAGCGTCAAGAAAACAACAATATTACCGAAACCGGGGCACCAGTTATTGATGCCATCGATATTGAAGCACTTAAAACCGAAATCGACAGCATTCGCAGCCAATGCTTTTTGTTTCGCATAGAACAGTACGAATGCTTTCTGGCACAAAAAAGCCAAATACCGCAAATGTTTACCGAAATCAGTCGCTTGCGCGAAGTAAGCTTCCGCGAAGTAGGCGAAGGCACAGGCAACAGTGCCGATTCGGATGCATTCGATGAATACTATCGCCACCTGTTTGTTTGGGACAACGAAAACCAAAAACTGGTTGGGTCGTATCGCATCGGCTTCGGCGAAGAAATCATGCAGCAATACGGACCCAACGGGTTCTACACCTCTACCCTGTTTACATTTACCGATAAGTTTCACCCGCTAATGCATAATGCGCTCGAGTTGGGGCGTTCGTTTGTTGCCGGCGAATACCGACGTAAATCATCGGCATTGTTTATATTGTGGAAAGGCATAGTGTACACCCTGATGAAAAACCCGCAATACCGCTACATTTTCGGTCCGGCCAGCATTAGCAGCCATTACAACGAATTCGCAAAAATTCTAATGGTAGAATTTTTTAAGCGCTATTATGGCGACAGCGAAATCGAAAAACAGGTGGGTTGCCGCAATAAGTTCACCTATACGATGTATCGCGATTTGGCCAATATTCTCGACTATTGTGGCAACGACATCCGTAAAATCGACCGTGTGGTTGAGGAATTCGATGCTTCGGGATGGAAAATACCCGTATTGTTCAAGAAATACCTCAGCCAGGGTGCACGTATTGTTGCCTTTAATGTTGACCCCGAGTTTAACAATGCCATCGACGGATTGATACTTGGCGATATTAAAGATATTCCTATCGAAAACATTCAATCGTTTGCCAAAGAAATTGAAGCACCCGAACTTCTCGAACGCTTTGCGTAACTACCAATGACGTATTATTGAATTTGGAAATTTGGGAATTCAGAATACAGGAGACAGAATACAGAAGAGGCTTTTCGTTGGACGATAGAAAACTGCTGCTCCGAGAAAATAGTAATATTCAAGTCGGAGGAGAATATTGTTTGATTGCAAGCCACCCACTTCTGTATTCTGCATTCTGACTCCTGTATTCCGATTTTAGACATCACGTCATTTCACATTGCTTTTAATGCCCCAATAATTAGCCCTCAGGGTGACAAATTCAATTACCGCTTCGTTACTACCAATGACGTATTATTGAATTTGGGAATTTGGGAATTCAGAATACAGGAGACAGAATACAGAAGGGGCTTTTCGTTGGACGATAGAAAACTGCTGCTCCGAGAAATAGTAATATTCAAGTCGGAGGAGAATATTGTTTGATTGCAAGCCACCCACTTCTGTATTCTGTATTCTTACTTCTGTATTCTGATTCCTGACTCCTCGCAATTTCACATTGCAAATATTGCTCTATTTATTAGCATTCAGGCCGTTCAGTGCCATCGATATTTTATCGAGATTTTCGACAAGTTGTGTCCGGTTCAAGCCAAAATTCAAGCGCATAAAACTGCTTCCATCGGTACCATACATTATACCGGCCGATAAACCGACACCTGCCTTTTCTACAAAAAAGCGATTCAAGTCTTTATCGTTCATATTCAATGCCCTGCAATTGAGCCATGCAAGAAATCCGGCTTCCGGTTTCATAACTTCAATTTCGGGATGACGGCGGTGAAAAAAATCACAAACCAAATCGCGATTGGCTTTTAAATAATGCATAAGATTGCTATGCCATTCCCCACATTGGTTGTAGGCCGTTTTAAAGGCTACCGTTCCAAAAATATTACCACTACACAGATGAATAGTCTCCATCAGCGATTTCATTTGATGCCGAACTGATGCATCAGGAATAATCACAATTGAGCTGTTGAGCCCGGCTATGTTAAATGTTTTACTGGGCGACTGACACACAATGCTATATGGCAGATACTGCTCTGGGAGGCTGGCGTAGGGAATGTGCCGATGTTCGTCGTAAACCAAATCGCCGTGAATTTCGTCAGAAACCACTACTACCTTGTATTGCAACGATAATTCGGCCAGTCGCAGCAATTCTTCACGCGTCCAAACCCTGCCTCCCGGATTGTGCGGATTGCAAAACAGCATCATTTTTACACCCTTACGAAACTCCGATTCCAATGCCTCAAAGTCGATATAATAGCGACCTTCCGACAATATCAACGGGTTGAGAACAAGTTCGCGTTTATTGCCTTCTACAACATCAAAGAAAGGATTATACACCGGGGTTTGCACCAGCACTTTATCCCATATTTTGGTAAAAGTTTGCACTGCCACTGCAAGTGCAGGAACAATTCCGGGGCTAAAAAAGCACCAGTCGCGCTCCACATGCCAGTCCTGCTTTTTTGCCACCCAGCCGGCAAATGCTTCGTAGTACGAATCGGTGTGCAACGAGTAGCCATAAATGCAATGATTGGCGCGTTGCTTTATGGCTTCGACGATACAAGCAGGTGCCTCAAAATCCATATCGGCCACCCACATGGGGAACACATTGCTATCTCCAAAAACCTCTTGCCTGTTGTCCCATTTCACCGAGGCTGTGTTTTCGCGATTGGTTATTTTATCGAAATCGTACATTTGCGATTTTTTTTGCGCAAAAATAGTGTATTTTTGATGGTATAAAAATATGTTACGCGCATGAAAAAATTGATTTTATATATAGTGTTAGCGGCCCTTGTTTCGGCTTTTTTTGCAGGATGCGGACAAACCGACGAAGATCTGGTTCAGATGGAAAGTATATTGGGCAATTGGCAACCACTCGACAGCAACGGCGACATTATCATTGACGTACCTCTCTACACGTTTGAAACCGACAACAATGGCAGTTCGAAACTATTGAGCACCACCGATACTTTTAAATGGGAAATTCGCCGCGGTCAATTAAAGATTTACTACGAAACAGCCCCGTCGTATTATATTGGCTACGACCGCTACAACAGCCGGAGTTTGATGAAGATTCTTGAAGTAAACCAGAATTCATTTAAGGTTACACAGTTTTACAGCGACGGTTTTCAGCGCGAGATTACATTTCACCGCTACAACATTGATGAGTGGGAATAATTGCCGCAAACTCACAGCATCCCTCCCGCCCTTTTCAGAGCCGAAACACCAAATCGTTTACGAATAGTATCCATAGCCATGTAGAGTTGCACCAGTTCGGGGGTGTCGTCGAAAAGGTCGAGTTGCTGTGTGCCGCGCACCAGTCCGCTAAGTTTTATCCCAACAAGTCGTATGAGCATACGTCGCGAATAGAGACGGTCGAAAAGGGCAAGTGCTGTTTCTATAAGCGTATGATCGAACGAGGTATAGGCAATGCGTTGCTGCAAGGTGTGGGTATTGAAATCGGAATAACGAATTTTCACGGTAACACACGAGCACAACCACTCATCGTTGCGCAGTTTGAAGCATAATTTCTCGACCGATGCCGACAATAATGTTCTGATACAGGCTACATCGGTGGTGTCGCGCTCAAAAGTATGTTCGTGGCTTATCGATTTGCGCTCGCAATATTGAACCACCGGACTATAGTCGATGCCATGGGCTTTTTCCCATATACTACGTCCGTTTTTACCAAGCACCTTCTCCATCATTTCGGGAGGTATCATTTTCAGGGTTCGTATATGAGCTACACCCATAGAGCGTAACATACGACAAGACTGTTTGCCAAGCATAGGGATTTTTTGTATCGGCAGCGGGTCGAGAAACGAAGCTATCATGGGTGCCTGCACATGCATTTCGCCACAGGGCTTCGACTCTCCGGTGGCAATTTTCGCCACGGTTTTGTTTACCGAAAGCCCCATAGAAACAGGCAGGCCCGTCTCCTTCATTATGGTGTTGCGCAACTCGTGCACCCACTTCAGGCTGCCAAAGAATTTATCGAAGCCTGTGAGATCGAGATAATGCTCGTCGATACTGGCTTTTTCGTAAACAGGAGCTTTCTCGGCAACAATATCGGTAACCATACGCGAATAGCGGGTGTAAGTGTCCATGTCGCCACGAATAATAATGGCATCGGGGCACAGCTGCTTTGCCATCTTTATTGGCATGCCCGAGTGCACAGCATATTGACGCGCTTCGTAGCTGCACGCAGAAACCACACCGCGGTCGGAACCGCCACCCACAATCACCGGTAAATTCTTCAAACGACTGTTCATAAGCCGTTCTACCGACACAAAAAAGGTGTCGAGATCGAGATGGGCAATATTTCGTTGCATAAGCATATTGATTAATATTTAATCGTTATTTCGCCTATAATTTAGTCATTTTAGAAATAAAAACAATACAATAAAAAATGTGATTTCCGCTATGATGTCAATAGAAGAATGAATCAATATTTTTTTTTGAAATTTTTAAAACACATTAGTATTTGATTTGTTAACTTTGAGGTCGGAAACACAGAATATAAACCCAACAAAAGAAAAATGAAAAAATTAAAACAATTCTTCAGAATATTCCTGATAGTGATTTTAGCTGCCATAGTGTTGGTTTTTGCTATTCAGAATCTGGAATCGGTAACCCTGTCGTTTCTAACGATTCACTTAACCATGCCTTTTGCCATTGCCATTGCAGGCATATATGCACTTGGTGCAGTTTCGGGTAGCATGCTCTATAACTTGATTAAAAAGTTATTGCAGAAAGAAGAAGAAAAGCCGGCACAGAATGAGTAACTATTGTGTTGACTTGCTAAACATACAATAAAAAGGCAAATAACATGTTTCAATAAAAACACCTATCGGCTATGAACTATAAAACCCTGAGAACACTGATTGGAAGCCTGAGTTTTACTACAGCTCTGTTTGTATTCCAGGCCTGTTACGGCACTCCGCAAGCTGCGGGCAACGATTTTTTGGTAGAAGGCTGCGTTACTTCGAGAAGCACCGGAGAGCCTGTTCAGCACATGCGCGTAGGCATCGACGGTGAATCGCAACACCAATATACCGATGCCGAAGGTAAATTTTCGTTCTACACCGTAAAGAGGAGCGATTTACGCCTGGTAGTTGAAGACATCGACAATGCCGACAACGGCAACTACAATGCAGCCGACACCCTGATTGCTGCAGAAGGAAACTGCATTTATTTAGACATAAGTGTAAACCCTAAATAGACTTGCAACAGCTAAAAAGAACACTTTTTGCAAAGTTTCGTGATGCCGAAACGCGACTTCACGAATTGAATTACCTGTTCTGGGAATGCACGCTAAGATGCAATCTGCAATGTTTGCATTGCGGAAGCGATTGCAGCAGAAACAGCGATTACATCGACATGCCGGTAAATGATTTTTTAAATGCCCTGCAAACAATACAACATATCCCAAAAAATTTCACTGTAGTATTCACCGGTGGTGAACCTCTGATGCGCAACGATATTGAAGAATGCGGACGACAAATCAGAAAACTGGGTATGCAATGGGGCATAGTGAGTAACGGCGTGCTTTATAATGAAGCGCGCCACAACAGTCTACTGAATGCAGGAATGGGAGCGCTTACTATCAGCCTCGACGGAATGCAAAACAGTCACAACCATTTAAGAAGTACCGCGGGCAGCTTCGAAAAAGCGACAAGGGCTATTGAAATGGCAGCAAAAGCACCTCAATTGAACTTTGATGTGGTAAGCTGTGTAAACCCGATGAATATACACGAACTTGATGCAATGCACCAACTGCTCGAAAGCCTGAATGTGAAATCGTGGAGACTGTTCACCATTGCTCCTATTGGCCGGGCAGCAAACAACCCCCATCTGATGCTGACTGCCCGACAATTCGCAGTGCTGATGCAGTTTATTGTGCATGCTCGCAGCAGAAAAGGTATGAATGTACAGTTTAGTTGCGAAAGTTATGTTGGCAACTACGAAGCTAAGGTTCGCGATAGCTATTTCTTTTGCCGTGCAGGCATAAACATTGCATCGGTGCTTATCGACGGGTCGATATCTGCTTGTCCGAATATCGACAGAAGTATGGCTCAGGGCAACATTTACCACGACAATCTGCAAAACATTTGGGATGCGAAATTCCAGGTGTTCCGAAACAAAAGCTGGACGCACAAAGGTATTTGCGCCTCTTGTTCCGACTATAAGCACTGCAGGGGAAGCGGAATGCATCTGTATGCAGGGAATCCTCCTGAATTGCTTCAATGCCGTAAACTGTAACACGTAAGTAATGCAGCAAGCGTGGACGCTTGCTGCATTACATGAAGGGCGTGGACGCTTCTCTTAATCAAACGAGAATTCGGGAATAGGATAAATATTGTAATCGCGATAGAGCCGTAGTTTCGCCAGATTTCGCATTATTGGGTCAGATTCTGTATTATCAATATTATTGAGGCTGTCATTAAACACCTGCTTAAATTCGTCATCGGCAATTCTTATGCCCCACGGGATAGAAAAAACATCGAGCGCCTGCCGGCCTTCTTCTACCACCCAACGATACGATTCACCGGGCAAAAGATTGATTTCGCGAATATTCACCGTTTTTACAGGTGTATCCATGAGCAATTCAATCAACACGGTATCGGAGTGTAATGAAAAAATTTTCAAATACATATCGAACATAAACTGGGCTTCGTAGGTAAACGAAAACACCGAGTCGACAATGAGAACATTGTTTGAGGGAATGCGTGTAATTACATCAAGCGGTTCCATGGTCTTGTAAACGCCTCCACTAGTATGTTTTTTTTTCTCGTCAGAATACATCGAATTAACCACATATGCAAAAAATGCCTGAGTGATATTGCTGTTTTCTGATTTTGAGTACAAGGCTTTCAATTTCTTCAGGTTATATTCCCCCTTACTGTTTATAGCCATTGGTATATTGTTTTCGTTTACCACAATAGCATATGCATTCTCTTCAACACAAAGCACTGTTCCCTGAGCAATAGGCATATCTCGCACAGGCTTCTGAATCTTTCCTTTCTCTTTGAAATGCACATTACCGGAGTACATATACAAAGAAATACTGCTCGTTTGAGCTTTTATTGCAGAACCGAAAAGAACCGAAATCAGTAAAATAACAACAAACAGATAGTTTTTTTTCATGTTTTAATTATTGGTGTCGGCAAAAAAAAGCCACCCGATTGCTCAGGTGGCTGATACTATGATACAGTTAGCTACATCTGACTAAATGGAGGAATCGGATAAATATTACTATCGATATATACCCTAAGCTTCATCATTTTGCGCATTTGTTCGTCTTGACTCTTCTTTTCGGCTTCTTTTAGTTTTTTATCGAGGTCTTTTTTAAAGGTTTTATCGGGAACTGTAAATACAAAAAGCTCAGTTCCGCTTTGAGGTATTCCTGAAGTTTGGGTAACAACCCAAGCGTAATCTTTACCGGCTTGCAGATTTTCCTGTTCAATATTTACAGCATAAACACTGTCGGTAGTAGCAATATCGCATATGATTTCCCAGGTTTCGATATCGAATATCTTGAGGTAGAGCTTTTTCTGATTCGGATTGCTAAACTCGAATGGCGCCGTATTATCAACAATTACAGCAGCGTCAAAGGGGTTTATCATGATATCTCCAACGGCACGATACACACCACCGCTACGCCTGTTTTTGTCGTTACTGTCGAGCATACTGCTGGCAATATAATTAAAGAACTCCTCGGTAAGGTTGCTGTCTTTCATATTGGTGTACAGCTTCTTGATGTCGCCCACCGAATAATCGCCGGGTTTATTGATTCCAAGAGGCACCTCCGATTTATTTATGAGTACCACATAGGCGTTATCGGGAATCATAAGGGTTGCGCTTTCGTCGAGAGCCTGATCGCGAACCAGTTTGTCGGTTTTGTTCTTGGCTTTAAACATCGGATTACCCGAGTAGTAAAACACTTTGTATTCGCTGCTCTGCCCCATCAGAAACAATGCACTGAAGCTGAGTACGCCGGTAAGCATGAATGTTGCAATACGAGAAAATAGTTTTGTTTTCATAGTGTTCAGAATTAATTTATTATCATTTTTTTTTAGTTTTTCAAATTCTATTGTTTACAAATATAATACCTAATTCATTTAGACCAACATTTTTTTTATGTCATCAATGCATTGATATTGTTTATTTACAAGCAATAATCATACTTAAAGCCTTGGTAATACAATGTTTTAAATATTTTTATTACAAACATATATATTCTTCAATGCAATTCGCTTGTAAACAAAATGATAACATTTCAAGAACTTCAAAAAATCAAACAGTTTACATCTTCTACTGTAAACAGTATCCTTTTTTTCAAAATAGATTGCTTCAACTACCGGCTTATTATGTTGTTTGGCCGGGTTGGAACAATTTTCGCAACTTACTTGTAAGTTTTCGACGCATCAAAGTAATACGACTTTCTTTCCCTTCAAAATCGATATGCTGAGTTAAGTAAGTACGAACTCTAAGTAATTCAAATGTTTCCTGAACCAAATACAACACCTCTATCGACAGAATAATAGCAATAACAGCCGGCACCAAATCTATCTTAAAACTAAAAGTATCGAAAACAAAAAACATAAGCCACAAAACTATAACCAGACCAATAAACTGAGTTGGTTTGGTTATCACATCGAAATAGTCGGTTTTGTAAACATATATGTAACAGAAAAACATTAAAAACAACTGATTCACCAGCAGAGCAATCAGATAATTCGTCCATGCCGGCCAATGATCGATATAGTCTTCGTTTAGAATCATACTAAGTATATGGGCGTGTACCTCTACTCCTTTGGCACATGCGTGCCCTGTAGGCGAACGTTTCATGGGAGTGAAATGAGAGTCGATGGTATCGAATTCGGCATGTAAATCTTGTTTCACATATCCCATCAACACAATTTTATCTCTGATTCGTTCGAGGTTCTCGTTTGAGTCGACAATATCTTCGGCTTCGAAAAAGATGAATGGCATAGAACCACCCCTGAAATTGATAATTTCTTCGCGCATGCCGCGTTTCAGGAATCTCTCATATTTCACGGTATCATACAGTCGCATAATTTCGGTAGTAAAGGCATTGATTTGAACCTGTTTAAAGCCTTTGGCCGGTTGCTGAAACATTACCTGATACAAAAATGCTCGTTTCAAATTTTGAAGCTCCAACTGCATAGCTGCGCTGTCTGCCGAAAAATCAACTATATCCCAGGTCTCTTCCTCTCTTGCATCGCCGTCGGAGTCGTCATCTGAGGTGTTTTCGGGTTGCGGTTGTTTCTGCAGCATCAAATTGAAATCGTTGAGCAGAGCGTAATAGTCGTTCAGTATTTCGTGCGCCAATTTATTGGTAATAGTGTCGTAAGCAATAATATACTTTTCGTAATCGCGCGTTGTTTTTGGATAGCTTTGAAACTCGAGGTGCCCAAACGGGAATTCACCAAAAAACTCGTTACTTCGCTTATAGCCTACCAGCTCGTCGGTTTCGTCATCGTAAACACCAAACACACCCAGCACTACATTGTTTTTTTGATTCAATGCCTGCTTCAATGCAAAATCTTCGAAACCCTTCCTTTCGGCAAACACGGCATCTACGGCAATTACACGTGGTTCAAACTGTTGCAGCACATTTATCTGCCTCGCAATATCAAGCCTGGTGTAAGGATAGCCGCCAATATTTACAATATAAATATTGGTATCGGGCGGCACCACCTTGGCTCCGAATTCCGAAAAATATAAATCGGTGTAATCGAAATCGTTAAATATTTGATCGAGAGGATTGAATTCATCGAATGCATCGATAATTGTCCATAAAAAGTATGCCGTGAAAATAACACACAAATTAATGAAAAATGCAGCACCAATGAGGCTGTAGCGTCTTTCTTTCTTCTTTTTCAAGTAATTCAGGTTTTAGTTAAATATCCTTACAAATTTATACAAAAAAAGTATAACGACAATAAAAAAACTGTGCTTTTAGTGGCACAGCTTTTCTATTTCTTATATTACGACACCTACACTGCTCTGAGTATCTCGAGCAAATGTTTCCACCACTTCTCAACCGAAGCAATTTCGATTTTTTCTTCGGGAGTGTGCACATTGCGTAAAGTAGGCCCAAACGATATCATATCGAGGTCGGGATATTTCTCGAGGAATAGTCCGCATTCAAGGCCGGCATGTATGGCCCTAACCACGGGTTTCATTCCAAAGAGTTTTTCGTAAGTTTCTACAGCCACCTGAAGCACTGCCGAATTGGGATTGGGCGCCCATCCCGGATATCCGTCGGAATGTTCTACGTCGGCACCCACCGATTCGAACACGCAATGCACCATATCGCGCACATATTTTTTACCGCTTTCGAGCGAACTGCGCTGGCTGGTAGTAACTGTAATACGTTTTCCACCATCGGCATCCATTTTAACCGAGGCCAGGTTTGTGGATGTTTCCACCAATCCTTCGATGGCAGGGCTCATGGCAATAACGCCATGCGGACAAGCCATCAGCGACATCAGCAAGTTTTGTTGATATTGCTTTTTAATATAATACCGGGCAGGCTTCGACTCAGCAATGCTAATATCGAGTTTGGGTTCGGTGCGATCAATCTCGTTATGAATGGCCTTATTGAATTTTTTATAATCGGCAATAAACAGTTTCTCGTATTTTTCCTTGAAAACAACCGTGGCCACAGCTTCGCGCGGAATGGCATTTCGCTTATTGCCCGCATCGATATGCACCAGTTTTACAGGATATTTTTGGTTAAGATCGTATAGGAACCTTGCCAATATTTTCACCGAATTTCCAAGTCCTTTATGAATTTCGTCGCCGCTGTGTCCTCCTTTTAAGCCCGAAATTTCGATAGAATAGGTTTGGTACTTCTGCCCCATTTCTTTGGTCGAGTATTCGAAATACGCCAATGTGTCAACCCCTCCGGCACAACCAATAAACATTTCGCCTTCGTCTTCCGAGTCGAGATTCAGCAATATTTTTCCTGTAAAAAAGCCTTCTTCAAGTGCAAATGCACCTGTGAGGCCTGTTTCTTCGTCAACGGTAAACAAACATTCTATTTTTCCATGCTGCAGATTATTGCTTGCCAAAATAGCCAGTTGCGCTGCCATCCCAATACCATCGTCGGCACCCAGGGTAGTGCCCTCTGCCATAACCCACTCACCTGCAACAACAGGGCTGATAGGGTCACGGTCAAAATCGATTTTCACACTTCCAAGTTTTTCGCAAACCATATCCATATGGCTTTGCAACACAACAACAGGCTTATCTTCGAAACCGGGAGTGGCCGGCTTGGTAATAAGTACATTTCCTGCCTTATCTTGCTTGGTTTCCAAAGCATACTTGTTACCAAAATTCATTAAATATGCAATAATTTTTTCCTCTTTCTTCGATGGTCGAGGCACCTGAGTAATTTCTTCGAAGAACTGCCACACAAGTTTGGGCTCTAAATTTCCTAATACTGCCATTGTAGTTAAATTAAATGGTTCAACAATTTTTTTCAAAAATAGAAATATTAATCTGCAATCTTTACTAAATTTGTGATAATTTAACATGCCAATGAAGCATACCTGTTATATTGTGCTAGTACTACTCGTAGTATCAATAAGTTTTAATTCGTGTAACAACAAAAAAGAAAATGTTTTTTACGGTAACATCAACGATGTTATTAGTGGCTTGCCGGTTGCAGATGTTGACATACTTATCGAAATGCGTGAAGTAAGCTCCTATGGAGCTGTTGCGGCCTACGAAACCATTGGAAGCACTGTGAGCGATTCAGAGGGTAGTTTCCGTTTCAGCTGCGATGCAGCCCGGGCCGTAAATTTCAGACTAAGCTTCAGCAAACAGGGGTATTTCACCAAAACTTTGATAATAACGCCTGTTGACGTAATTGGAGAATATCAGGCATCAACCGCTATGGGCATGGTTTCGCACCTGATGTTTACCATACAGAATGTGGCACCTTTCAGCAACGACGACGTGCTTCGCTATCGACTTAGCGGTTTGGCAGATGGATGCGACGATTGCTGCGACGATGCTTTACATTCGTTCTACGGCGCAGCCGATACACTTACCATTTGCCCTATTGTTGCCTACAACGATATTACTATCGAGTATTTCACTTTTATCAATGGGGTGTCGTCGCAGTTTACTCAGCAAATTACGGGAGAGCCAGGCGATACTGTAAAAATTGTGATGCGATATTAACCAGCATATGAATTCAGCCACAACATATGTAATTATTGTTAGCATGCTAATTTTCACCGGCATTGCAACCCAAGCTCAGCATCAAAAACAACTGTGCATATACCCTATTGAATCGGGAGGCATGTCGTACCTGATTGTTAAACAAGATTGCTGCATATTGGTTGATGCAGGCTCACATGGCAGTATGAAAAAAATAGATAAGGCTATTATGCGGGCAGGTATTTCGTACCGCGACATTAAATACATTGTGGTAACCCATACGCACTACGACCATGTGGTTAATCTGGCCGTTTTAAAACAACTTACCGGAGCCTTGGTCATAATGCACGAATCGGAGAAAATGCATATTGAATCGGGCCTGACTCCCCTGCCCGACGGCATGACTGCTGCCGGAAAATTCGGATTATGGATTACACGTAACTTCCGAAAACACAAGACCATAGTAGAACCTGTTGCACCCGATATTTTGGTGCAAAACAACTATAAAATCGGGAACACTGGGTTCGAAATTAAACACACACCGGGGCATAGCGACGGGTCAATATCATTAATTTTAAACGACACTATTTGCTTTTGCGGTGATGCAGCATTTCGCGTATTTCGAAATGATTTGATGCCCATAACCGGTAAATCGAAAATCGAAATGTTGCAAACCTGGGATGAATTACTCGCATATGGATGTCGTTATTTTTATCCCGGGCACGGAAAACCATTTACTTGTGCAGAACTTTTGCAATCGATTGAAAAACACCGAACCAGCGCGAAATAATTAGCTTTGCATTTTTTAAGACACACATTATGATAGCATCGATGACCGGTTTCGGCCGAACAAAAATGAATTACAAAGGAAAAAACATCAGCATCGAAATTAAGTCGCTGAACAGCAAGCATGCCGATATTTCGATACGCTTACCCAATTATTACCGCGAAAAAGAATCGGAAATACGCGATACATTGGTGGCCGGATTGCAACGCGGAAAAATCGATTTTGCCATGTTTGTGGAACTTACCGGTGAAACACTACACAGCGAAATTCACTCGGGTCCTGCATCAAAATACATTGATCAAATGATTGCACTTTGCCGGCAACATGACATTACTCCGGGTGCCGAAATTGTAACAGCAGCTATGCAGATGCCCGAGGTAATGCAATCTACCGCCGAGAGTCTCGATGCCGAAGAATGGAAAATCATCGACGATGGCATACGGCAGTGCGTAGCGCAAGTAGTTTCATTCAGAGAGCACGAAGGTGCTGTTTTGGGCAAAGACTTGCTTAAGCGGATAATGAATATCAGCCAGTTGCTGATGCAGGTAGACCTGTATGAAGCAGAACGAATTCCCCGCATTAAGGAACGCCTTATGCAGCATATGAACGAAATGATGCGCCAGTCGGAGACAGAATCAGGACGACTGGAACAAGAACTGATTTATTATATAGAAAAATTAGACATTACCGAAGAAAAAATTCGCTTACAAAAGCATTGCGACTATTTTACAAGCACCATCGAAAGCGAATTACAGGCAGGCCGTAAGCTAGGTTTTATATGTCAGGAAATTGGTCGCGAAATAAACACACTGGGGTCAAAAGCCAATCACTCCGAAATACAAATGCTGGTGGTACAAATGAAAGATGAACTGGAGAAGATAAAGGAACAATTGCTTAATATTTTGTAGCATAATTATGCTTTCGGCAGATATCATTTATATTCTGATTATTGCAGTGGTAGCTGCCAGCAGCGTGGCCGAGTTCTTTCTATCGCGCCTCAATCATTCACATGCTGGCAGACCCATACCCAGTTTGCTCGAAGGAATTTATGATGACGAAAAATATCGCAAGCAGCAAGCCTATACTGCTATAAACTACCGTTTTTCAACACTACAATCGTTTTGTATGCTTGCGATAATCATGTTGATGCTCTTTACAGGTGGTTTTGGATTTTTAGGAGTTGTTGTCGAAAACATCAGCAACAATCTTATCATTCAGGCCATTATTTTCTTTTTTATGCTGGCTTTGGCCTCCGACATAATAGGCATCCCTTTTGAGATATATGACACTTTTGTTATTGAAGAAAAATTTGGTTTCAATAACACTACAATAAAAACTTATATTGTCGATAAAATTAAAACGTGGCTACTGTCTGCTATTGTTGGTGGTGGCTTGCTGGCATTAATAACCTGGATTTATTACCAAACGCCCGAATACTTCTGGTTGCTGGCATGCCTGGTGTTTGTTGCATTTTCGATTATGATGAATCTGCTGTACTCCGACCTTATCGTTCCATTATTCAACAAACAAAAACCACTCGAAGAAGGAGAACTAAAGCAATCTATCGAAGATTTGGCATCTAAGGCCGGTTTCAGCATCAAAAGAATCATGGTTATCGACGGATCAAAACGTTCGACCCGTGCCAATGCATATTTTAGCGGTTTGGGACCCCGCAAGCGGGTTGTTTTCTACGATACACTGCTCAATACGCTCAGCCACAACGAGGTGCTGGCGGTTTTGGCACACGAGATTGGCCATTATCGCAAACGACATATTGTTGCCGGCATGGTTATTTCCACCATAAGCATGGCTATCACCCTGTATATCATGTCGTTGTTCTTGCGACTACCTGTTTTTTCGGAAGCACTGGGGTTTTCCAATGCCTCCTTCCATTCCGGATTACTGGTATTTGCATTCGTGTATACTCCTGTTTCTGCCGTATTATCGGTATTAAGCAATATCGTAAGCCGCCGCAACGAGTTTAGTGCCGATGAATGGGCGTCTCGCCTGCGTCCGGCAGGCCACCTGATTTCAGCCCTGAAGAAACTGGCCTCACTAAACATGGTGAACCTTACCCCACATCCACTCTATGTGTTTTTCAGCTACTCGCATCCCCCACTGCTTCAACGCATTGAAACATTGCTGCACAATGATGCAAAAAACAAAGAAAAATAAATTTCGTAAATGCTTGTTCGAGAAAAATTTTAGATTAAATTTGCAATCGATAAAAAATGAACTAACAATATGGACGACTATCACGAAGCGGGCATAAGTATTAATCAGGATTGATGAAGTGGTAGTAATAGCCCTCCTTCAATCCTAAAAGAATGGAGGGTAAGAAAATGATCTCGTATTGGCAAATTATCAGCAACGGAATTGCTCCGGTACCCGAGTACACCAAAGAAAGTATTATTAATGTAGTAAATCCTTCACCCGAAGAAATCAATGTTCTCACATCTACTTTCGGGTTACCTGAAGACCTCATTGCCGACATCCTCGACTTAGACGAACGAGCCAGGATTGAGTTTGAAGACGACCTGCTGTTTATGATTCTAAGGATTCCTGTTATAAACAAAGAAAATGGCATTCCTTTTACAACCATTCCTATGGGAGTATTTATTAAAGATCAGAATATTTTCGTGGTCTGCCAGAAAGAAAATCAGGTAATCAACGGTTTTTTTAACAAACAGATGCGCCGTAAGTTTTTCCCAAACAGCAAAGTCGATTTGGTGCTGTATCTGTTTTTGCACGCCAACAACCTCTATCACCACTATCTGAAAGAGATTAACACACAGACCAATATTGTTGAAAAAGATCTGGAGCGCTCTATTCAGAATCGCGAATTGCACAGCCTTCTGAAACTTGAGAAATGTTTGGTGTATTTTACCACTTCGCTCCGCTCGAACGAATATATACTGGCAAAACTCAAAAATTCATCATACATCAGAAATAACGACTTCACCGAGGACCTGCTCGAAGACGTGATTGTGGAGAACAAACAGGCTATAGAAATGTCGAACATATACAGCGACATACAAAGTGGTATGATGGATGCATTTGCATCGGTAATATCAAACAATTTGAACATTGTGATGAAGCGCTTAACCTCGATTTCGATACTGCTAATGATTCCCACTTTGGTTGCAAGCCTTTACGGGATGAATGTGCCCAACTTTCTCGAAGATTCGAAACTTGCCTTTGTAGGAATTGTACTGGCGTCTATTCTAATTTCGATAACCGGCTGGTTTATATTTAAAAAGAAAGCCTGGTTCTAAAGGCTTTTTGCCTGATATTAGGCAAGTTACAGAATTGTTTAGAAAATTTTAACGAAAATCTTTGAATTTTCGTTATTTATTTTACGGAAGGCATACAACTATTTCATAGCATAATGCGTCTTATAATCGAATAAGGCAAACAACAATGAAATATTACAGCTATGAAACCAACCGATAACATTCCGCTGCTTAAGATGAGTCTCAATTACGCCTTAGGGGTAATCGATTTCTCGGGAGAGCTTGAAGAAGCTCATAAAAATGTAATAGCAAAAAAACTGCTTGAAGCAGGCTTTGCTATCAGTTCCAATTTGTATCAGGCCAAAAAGGCAGAACGACAGGCCGATTATGTGTATAATATAAAGGTTGCACAAAAATACACCGACGAAACCTTGTATTGGTTAAGGCAGTGTTTGAAAAGTGAAAACTATCCGAAAGATCCTGAATTGGTGATGATGGGGCAAATGCTTTTACAGCAAATCGAAGATTTATTGCAGAACTCACGGACAGGAGTTCAGAAAAATACTTAATGTGCTGTGCGAGGAGCATTAAGTGCGTTTAGAAAGAGGCCATGACTATCACCAGCGGCCTCTTTCTTTTTATAGCAGATATGTGTCGAGATGTAATGTGTAATAAAAATTCCCGAAAATCATAAATTGGTTTTGATATTTCGCGATAATGTGTACTTTTGTTGGCCGAAAAAATGGAGAGATGCCAGAGCGGTCGAATGGGGCGGTCTCGAAAACCGTTGTCCGCTTTCCGCGGACCCAGGGTTCGAATCCCTGTCTCTCCGCCAAGTCACTAAGCAAATGAACGTAAAAGCCTGATTTTCAATGAAATCAGGCTTTTCTTTTTCCTCCGATTTCTGCAAAAAACAGCGTTTTAGGGGGTTTCTGGGTGTCCTAAAGGTGTCCACGCCAAACTCAAAATTCATGGACACCTTTTTCGGTTCTTTTGCACTGATTTGCAACACTTTGCATTTTGATTTTAATGTTTTTGTACCGTACTTTGTTTAACATTTTAATGCAAAAAATTATGGAAAACCGTCAAACTTTCAGTGTCCGTTTCTACCTCAAGAAACACCGCGCCTCCGAAGGCGAAGCCCCTATTTACATGAGAATATCATTAAACAACCGTCGGGTCGATTTTTCGATGCAACAAAAAATAGCCGAAGATCTATGGATTGAGAAAGTTGGTAAAGCTTCCGGTAGCACAAAGAAAGCCCGGGACCTGAACATTCACCTTGACTCGATGAAATCGCTCGTGTATCAGCACTATAAAAGCCTCAGAGAGTCCGGCAAGGCTTTCACCCTGGAGACCGTGAAGAACGCTTTTCTTGGGATTGAAGAGGAAGAAGATAAAGGCCCCACTGTGTTGGAGAAATTTCAGGAGCATAACGATAAAATCAGATTGCTCGAAGGTATTGATTATGCCCCACAGACAATCGAAAGATACGACACCTCATTAAAACACACCCGTGACTTTATCCGCTTCAAATACAAACGCGATGACCTGTATTTTACAGAGCTCAACAACGAGTTTATTGTTGACTACGATATCTACCTGAAGACCCAGCGTAAATGTGCCCACAACACTTCGCTGAAGTATATCAAGAACTTTAAAAAAATTGTGAATCTTGCCATTATAAACGGTGATTTAAAAGCGGATCCGTTTGTAAACTTCAAGATGAAATTAAAACCGGTGGACCGTGGCTTCCTGAACGAAGAAGAATTAAACAGAATCATTACAAAAAAAATGGCTACCCGACTCGACCAGGTGCGCGACTGCTTTGTATTCTCCTGCTTTACTGGTTTAGCCCATGCCGATATTTACAGTCTTACCGCTGAAAACATCGTTACCGGAAGTGATGGTGGTAAATGGATAAAAATCAAGCGTAAGAAAACGGCAAACCTTAGCAGCATTCCCATTCTAAAAATCACCCAGAAAATTCTCGACAAGTACAAAGACCATCCGGAATGCATTATCAACAAACGCCTACTACCGGTAAAATCAAACCAAAAGATGAATGCCTACCTCCAGGAAATTGCCGACCTCTGCGAAATCGACAAACATCTTACCAGTCATTTGGCTCGGCATACTTTTGCAACTACCGTAACACTGAATAACAACGTCCCGATTGAAACCGTTTCAAAAATGCTGGGGCATTCGTCCCTCGATATGACTCGGGTTTATGCCCGGTTACTCGACAAAAAGGTTGGCCAGGATATGATGCATTTGGAGGGGAAGTGGGATTTTTAGGGTTGAAACAAAAGGGCTGAAAGGCCCTTTTTTATTAACGGTTGGGTATATGAAAAGTTGGGCATTTCGGAACGATTCGCTGTCAAGCTGCACAAAGTTAAGTGCGAGCTAAGCACTTGAATATTAGCACTAACTGCCCAATTTTTTATATACCGTGTTACCAACTGGCCTTCTTTCTTTTCAAGCGACATACCTTTTAAATATTCAGTCTGTTCTGCCATTTCGTTTTTGTCTGTCGGGTTGTGCGTTTGCAAAGTTATATTTTTTCGGGAAGGTATTTTTTGTTTTTTTGGGGGGAGGTAAAAAAGCACACTCTTTTAAAAGCTTTGGATTGCAGCGTTGGCTGGTGTGGCTTTTAAATGTGTGTGCTTTTGTGTGATGGCGCTTACAAGTACTGATTCAATTCTGTCAAGGTTTTGTGCATTTCTCTTTCTAATTCAAGTAATGTATTGACACTTTCATAATATATTGAAAGTTCAATAAGGTAGTTAATCAAAGACATTTCACCTTTATCCAATGCTTTTTTTAATAACTCGGAATTATCAAATAACACAAGGTTTGAACGATAATCACTTACGTTTTTTTGCAACCCAAACACTTTTTCATGTAAGGCTTTAAGTTGAGTATAGAACTGTATTTTATTATCAGTAGCAATACTTTCTAAAGCAATGGTATTTGCCTTTTCGTAATTCACCTTGTTTTTGTTTTCCCATAATGGAATTGTCAAACCTATTGTAATACCCTGAAATTGTTGTCCTATGACATTTTCACTCATGTACCCTGTTTGAAGCTTTGGTAAACTCATAGAAAAATTCAACTTTGTCTGCTTTTGACTAATTTCTATCTCCTGCTTTAACCAACTTAATATAGGATTGCTCTGTTCTGCTAAAACATACCATTTTTCAAAATCGGCAGGTATTATTGGCTCTTGAAATACGCTATCAGTGAAATTAATTAATTGACCACCATTTAAACGAGTTAATTCCGATAATAAAGCAATTCTTTCAATCTCTATTGATTCCAACTCTTTATTAATATTCAATAAATTCAACTGGGATTTGTTGTATTCTAAAATGTTGGTTTCGCCAATATCGTATTTTGTTTTGTAAGATTTTGCAATACTTTGAGCATGAACTAACCTTTTTGATAATTCAGATTTCAATGCATTGGTATAAACTAAATCAATGCAAACTAAACGAGCTTGTTTTAACAGCGTCTTTCGTTGCTTTTGATATTCAAACTCTACTTGTTCATTTTTCAAATTTGAAATCTGATTTTTATACGCATAAGCTGTGGGAAAGTCAAAAGTTTGCTTGATGCTTACATCTGTTCTATCTCCTATTACAGACGGATTGCCCCATAAATAGTTAAATTCTACTTCTGGGTTTTGCAGGTAAATACCAGTTTTGTTACCGATTTTATCCGCATCTGCACTTTTTCGCAAAGCTGAAAGTGTTGTGTTGTTCTTTTCTATCACATTTAAAACATTGTCAATGCTATTCTGAGAAAAAAGAGTTGTATTAAGCACAATCGTGCTTAATACAATAAATATTATTTTTTTCATTTTTTTTCATTTTTAAATTCAACACAACCATCATTAAATTCACAGTTTTTCATTTCCAGTTCAATCTCGATGGTTGTGTGTTGAATATTGAAATTGTTGGAAATCGCTCGTATTTCGTTTTTAATACTTTCTATTTGGGGTTGCTTGATTCCACTCTCAATTACTACATGCAAAGTCATTACATTTCGTAACCCATCAATTGACCATAAATGAATATGATGCGCTGAATTAACAAGTTTGATTCTTAATATTTCATATTGTAGCTTATTTACATCTATGTTTTCTGGGGAACCTTGAAGAAGTATCTTGAAGGCATTTTTCATATTCTTGTACACATTGCTTAACACCCAAATTGTAATCCCTAAAGATAATATTGGGTCAAGTATAGGTATATTGTAAAACAACAATACTATACTGGCTATCAAAACAGCAATCCAACCTAAAACATCTTCAATAAAATGTAAATAGACAGCTCGTTCGCTTATAGTATTCCCCTTTTTTAATCGTAAAGCAGCCACACCATTTACTATTATCCCAAAAACAGCAAGTAATAACATACCCTGTGCATTTGATTCTTGTGGGTAAATAATTCTTGAAATACTTTCTTTAATAATAAAAATGGAACTTGTAATAATTGCAACAGACATAATTATTGCACCGAGCAAAGAAAAACGCTTATACCCATATGAATACTTGTTATCGCTTTTTTGATTTGATTTTCTTTGCAAAAACCAAGAAATAGCCAATGATAGACTATCACCAAAATCATGAACAGCATCTGAAATAATGGCAATGCTATTTGTATATATGCCGCCAACCAACTCAAATAATGCAAAAAACAAGTTTATGAAAAAAGCTACCCCTATATTTTTAGTAGCAGCATCGTGAATATGATTGTGTGAATGCTTCATAAATTGTCATTTTTAATGATTCCACGATTATTTAAAATGCTGTAAACTATTGGTACAATATAAATATTGAGCAATGTTGATGTAAGCAAACCACCCAAAATTACTTTTGCCATTGGACTTTGAATTTCATTGCCTGACAAATTGCCTTGTAATGCTAGAGGAATTAGAGCAAGTGCGGCTGTGAGAGCAGTCATTAATATTGCGTTCAAGCGGTCTGACGAGCCTTTGGTAACAGTTTGATACAATGAAACTCCTTGTTTTTGTAATTTCTGATAATTTGAAATTAAAAGTATCCCATTGCGGGTTGCAATACCAAAAAGAGTTATAAAACCAATAATTGCAGGAATACTTAATACTCCCGAAGTAAACCAGATTGTGAACACTCCGCCAATCAATGCCAATGGTAGATTAAGCAAAATAATTCCAGCTAATTTGAAGTTTTTGAATTCTTGAAATAATAGAAGGAAAATTATCAATACTGCAAGAATCGAGGTTAACATCAAAGTTTGTGATGCTTTTGCTTCACTTTCAAACTGACCGCCATATTCAACCCTATAGCCTTCTGGCAATATTACATCGTTATTGATATTTTTCTGTATATCCTGAACTACACTTCTCAAATCTCGTTCGGCAACATTTGCCGAAATCACAATTTTACGCTGAACATTCTCTCTACTAATTGAACTTGGCCCCGAAACAGAAACAATATCAGCAATTTGTTCTAAAGGAACTTTTTTTCCATCATCAGTATCGATTAAAGCCGAACGAATTCCTTCTATAGTTTCAGTATAATCTTTATTTAATCGAAGCACTAAATCGAAACTTCGTTGCCCTTCGTAGATATCCGCCAATTTCTCGCCTCCAAAAGAAATATCAACAAACTCGTTAAATTGTTCAATGGTAATACCATATTGCGCCAACATATCACGATTGGCACGAATCTGAATTTGAGGTATTTCGACTTGCTGGTCAACATTTACATCAACCAATCCTTCAATATCTACAATCGAACTTTTAATTTGATTTCCGACAGAGAACATTTTATTCAAGTCATTACCAAACAATTTTATTGCAATATTTGCACGTGTACCCGATAGCATATGGTCTATTCTGTGCCCCAAAGGTTGACCAACAGTATATGCAATACCAGGTATTCGTGCTAATGTTTTTCGAACATCTGCCATAAACTCTTCCTGACTACGGTCTTTCAAAGTGAAGTTCACATCAACTTCTGCGCTGTTGGTCGTTTGAGAATGTTCGTCTAACTCACCCCTACCTGTTCTACGTGCTGTACTTTCTATTTCAGGAATTAATAACAATTCTATTTCAACTAAATTACCCAAACGGTTACTTTCTTCCAGCGAAACTCCGGGCTTTGTAACTACCGATAATGTTAATGAACCTTCGTTAAATTCTGGCAAAAAGCTACGTCCAAATGTTGAAAACACAATAAGAGAAATTACAAATAAACCAAGCGTTGAAAAAATCACAGTTTTTTTGTGTTTTAGAGACCATGATAGTGATTGTTCGTAGTAGAAAGATAATTTGCGTACCAACCATTTATCATTTTCATTTTTCGCAAGATATTTTTCATTTCCAAGCATCATTTTACACAATAACGGAGTAATTGTCATTGCAACAACGAGAGAAACAAATAATGAAACTACAAAAGAAATTCCAAGCGGTTGCAACATTCTTCCTTCCATTCCTGAGAGAAAAAACAAGGGAAGGAAAGCAACCATAATTATTAATGTGGCATTTAAAATGGAAGCTCTTATTTCTTTTGATGCTTCAAACACAACGGTTAATGACGATTCCCTTTCTTCCAATGGTATTAACCTGTTTTGTCGAAGTCGTTTATATACATTTTCAACATCAATAATGGCATCATCAATCAACGAACCAACAGCAATTGCCATACCGCCCAAACTCATTGTATTAATCGTTATTCCTAATAATTTCATGACCAATATTGCTCCAAGCAACGACAATGGAATTGCCAGAAGTGAAATAATTGTGGTTCGGAAACTACCTAGAAAAACAAACAAGATAATAATAACAAATATACCACCTTCTATTAAAGCATTCTGAACATTGCTAACTGATGTTTCGATAAAATCAGCCTGACGGAAAATTTTAGTATCTAATTTTACATCAGCAGGTAATGTTTTATGTAATACTGCAAGATTTTCTTCAATGCGCTGAGTAACATCAAGCGTATTTGCATTTGGTTGTTTTGAAATTGAAATGATAATTGCAGGTTTTGCATTTTCAGAGGCATATCCCATTTTAGGAGCACCACCAATTTTTACTTCTGCAATATCTCTGATTTTAATAGATTTACCTTGTATTGATTTTATATATGAATTGCCTAAAGCATCAATATCAGAAGTTCGGGCTATTCCACGCACAACATATTCGTTTCCGTACTGTCTTACCACACCACCCGTTGAATTCTGACTAATTCCTTTACATACATCTGCCAATTCAGTCATTGAAACCTTATAATACTTCATTTTTTGTGGGTTTGCCAATACTTGATATTGCTTGTAATCGCCCCCGATTATTGTAACCTGCGAAACACCACCAGTAGCAAGAATCAATGGCTTAACATTCCATTCGGCAATAGTTCGCAATTCCATCATACTTGTACTATCGGCTTGCATACCAATAAAAAAGATTTCGCCCATAACGCTTGACTGTGGTGCTAAGACAGGTTGCCCAACCCCCAAAGGCATCTGCGTGGAAACACGAATAAGTTTTTCGCTAACAATTTGTCGGGCTTTGAAAACATCAGTTCCCCAGTCAAATTCGACCCACACAAAAGAGAAACCTTGCGAAGAAGCCGAGCGTACCCTGCGAACATCGGTAGCACCGTTTACAGCCGTTTCAATTGGGAAAGTAACCAATCTCTCAACTTCTTCAGAAGCCATACCATGTGCATCTGTCATTACAACTACCGTAGGTGCTGTTAGGTCAGGAAATACATCTACATCCATGTTTGTAGCAGTTCTCATCCCGAAAACCACCAGCAACACTGAACTAAGCAAAATGAAATATTTGTTGTTCAGTGAGAATTTTATAATATTATTTAACATAGTTTTAAGATTTAATGTACATGACCTGAATGAGCATCCAACGTGCCTGTTGCCTGAGCCAATTTGATAAGAATAGCCCCTTTAGTGACAATTCGTTCATTGGCAGATATTCCTTGTTGAATTTCGGAATTTAAACCATCGGTAGCCCCAATTTTCACTTCTCGTTTTTCAAAAAGTTCAGGTGTAATTTGTACATATACAAAAAAGTTACCTTGCTCTTCCATTAACGAAGAATTAGGAACTGTCAATGCTTGGGTGTTGGTAAGGGTTTTGATATATATTTCAACGAACTCTCCACCAATAAAACTCCCTAAATTGTCAATCTGTAAACTAATAGGGATTAAGTAATTGTCTGTATTGGTAGTTTTACCATAAGATAATACTTTCCCATTTAATTGTTCGAATGTGTAAGTTTGGTTATCGTATAATGTGCGAATGTTTGCAGAATTAATTGAACCCAAAATTGAAGAATATTTTTGCTGTACTTCGGCACGAAGAACTAATGTTTTATTTTGTGTGATAGTTAAAACAGGTTGACCAGATTCAACATAGGTGCCATTTTGAACAAAAAGTTGCTTTACAAAACCGTTTATTGGGCTAGTTACATTTTGTCCTGTTGAACTAAAATTTTGGTTCAGGTTATCGAAAATTACCTTAGTATTATTGTATTGATTCTGTGCAATTAGCAAATCTTTTTCTGAAACAATTTTATCTTTTGCAAGTTCCTTTATTCTTTCATAATCTAACTTTGCTTTTTCAAAGTTGTTTTTCGCTTCTGCAAATCGTACCGAAGAATTATTGTCAGCTAATCCACTTCCTGAAATTGAAAACAAAACTTGACCGCTCGAAACAACTTTACCTTCTAAAACACTATTGTTTGAGAGTACAACAATTCCATTCGTTTTGGCGGAAACAATTATCTCATCGCCTTGCGATGATAATATCTGTGCTGTAGTTTTAATAATCTGCCCGAACGGTTCTTTTTTGGGAAAATTCGTTGAATAATCAATTTTCCACGATTGCTCTTTGGTGAAAACTGTAGTGTTAGTTTTAGAAATTATCACTGATTCTGCCGCTTCATGTGCTACTTCTTCTTTCTCAAACACTTCAATTTCAGGAATAATGACCTGAAAAATTCTGTTTTCGGTTTTTATATCAAATACCATTTGACCTTTTCCTGCGTTTTCAGGCTTTACATCAAAACTGTAAATACCTTTGCGGGATGGTTTATCGAGTGTTTGGGTTGTTTCTTTTCCATTTACAATTAAACGAATTGTTATACTGCCGCTTTCGAGAGCTTTAAAACTTGGCAAATGAGATAAATGAGATAAAACATTTGAAGATTTGTTTACTATAAAAGGGTCGGCTTCTGCAAAAAGTTCAAATTCGTTACTATATGATGTAAATTGAATCTTTACATCTTCATGGTCATCATGTACTTCTGCGTCATGATTAATGTTGCAACTTGCAAATGCTATGGCAAAAATTGCAAATAAAATTATTTTACTTTTCATTGAAAATATTGTTTAAATTTTTAAAAATGATTTACTTATGAATGCACAAAAGTTGTTGAGCGATAAGTAAATTACCGCAAGCATTCATTGAGAAACTTAAAATTTAAACAGAGGGAGGTGCTCGTAAACCAAGACCATTATTTACGAAATGTGTATAAGAGGAAGTAATTAATGGTACATGTGCATTTGTTATGAATATTGGAACAAATACTATTAATTCATTTTTAAATAATACAGCTTGAAATTCACCAAATGGAGAATGATTATTGTTACAATCTATGCACTTACATTCGTGTCTTACAGAATTAGAAGGAATAACTACAACTTGTTTTAAAACACAATATTCCTTTTCGTTTTTACCATCATGCTCATGGTTGTGCTCAATGTCAGAATGCTTATGTGCGTCACTGTCTGTCTGACAATGCGAATTAACAATGCAAACTTCGCTTTTATGATGGTGGTGGGGAACAACAGCATGAGCCAACAAAATTATATTGGCTAGTAGAATGAAAAATATTGCTGTTCCTTTTTTAATCATTTCAAAAAATATCCGCAAAGATAACGCTAAAATTATTCATTTGTTGTATCAATTTTATTTTTCTTATGTAGGTTGGGTATTGCACTCTTTGGTAAGCTTTGGTTTGAGGGTCGGCTCGTGGGGCTTGCCAATGTGTGCAATGTGGGTCAGCTCTTAAAAAAACAAAAAATGTGTGTCGGCAAAAAATAAAACTTTATCGGGTCGACTGGTGTGGTCGGCAGTCATTCCAAGTCGTCTTTCTTTTCTGTCTTTGTATGTCGTCTTGTCAATTTTCATGTCGCTTCAGGCTTGTTGGTAACTCTTTTATAATGATGACTCTTTCATACATATTTCTCATTCGTTATCTGACTTTGTATGAACCGCCTCATACAATTCCTCCCCAAACTTACCCCCTATTTTTCAATAATGCAAGACAAAAAACAACATCTGAGATAGATTTTTCATAGGCGGTTGTTTTGTACCTGTTTCTCAAGCTTTTTTGCACCCGTGTTGCTTTCAAAATGTGTGGGTCTGCGCTGCTGAGTTCGGTCGGTATGTGTCTGCAAAGCTGGGAAACCGAACTGCCCCTCACAACATAGGATAAATAGATATTCCTAAGTGTTCAGCTTGCTGCGGCAGGCTTTTTCGTGATTTCA
>Ga0334883_1000850_pt1 | contig 50197 bp, 34 predicted proteins | sample GraSluR1_MG_6_FD_207230 | JGI IMG/M metagenome (GOLD analysis project Ga0334883, IMG submission 207230) | Sludge microbial communities from methane-producing bioreactor in Wageningen University, Netherlands - Granular Sludge_09_05-R1 | ecosystem: Engineered > Bioreactor > Anaerobic >...
TGTCGTTGGCCGTGGCCGTTGTAGGGCGGCGACCTGTGCGCCGCCGCCGCTGTCGTTGGCCGTGGCCGTTGTAGGGCGGCGACCTGTGCGCCGCCGCCGTTGTCGTTGGCCGTTTTAGGGCGGCGACCTGTGCGCCGCCGCTGTCGTTGGCCGTGGCCGTCTGTCGCCCCCCTACCTCCCCCGCTCTCACGCACCTGGCCCGACTCAGGCGGCGTGGACGCCCTGCGGGCATCCACGCCACAACCGTCCCTGATTGACCGGGCGTAGCAGGCCTACCTCTCGACCTGACCGCCGCACAGCGACAGCAGGAGCCAGCGGTTGCCGGACTTGACGAAGTTGGCCGTCATGCCCAGGGTCATCTCGCCGAACATGGGCACCTGAGCGTCCCAGCGGCCCACCAGGGAGCCCACCTGGCCGCTGACCTGGATATCGGAGGACTGCATCACCGAGCGCTCCGCGGTGCCCATGGAGACGAGGCTGCTGAGCATGGAAGTCAGGTATGCGGCATCGGTGAAGAAGAAGGCCTGTCCGTCCGGGGTGTAGACGCCGATGCACAGCGGGTCGTCATTGAGCTGATCGCCGAGCACGTCCACATTGCCCTCGACGAGAGCGACCTCCCAGGATCTGAGCAGGCCCATGAGCTGTCCGGACTGTGCGGGATCGCCCTCGGGGTCGACCTTGGTCAGGGCCATGGTCGCCAGGCGCCAGGAGGACTTCTTGCCGTCCTGGAGAGCGGCGATGGCCATATCCCAGGCCACGGGCTCGGGGGGCTCGGGGGCGGCGGGCGGAGCCGCGAGCCGGTCGCGATAGAGGTTGGGGATGCTATCCATGAAGGCGGCCCACAGATCGCGGCCCTCGGCGGGCGCCGGGGCGGTGGAGACAACCGGGCACGGCGCGGGAACATGCAGTGCCACGCGCCCGACGATGAAGCCGCCGGCACGCTGCAGACTCTGGCCCACGACCTGGGTGCCCTTGGGCAGCGTGAACTGGGCGGCCAGCTCCTCGTTGGACTTCAGCTTCGCCCGGGAGGCGGCGACGAAGCCCTCCTCGGTGCCCAGCACCGCGGCCGAGCCCTGGGTGCTGAACAACTCAAAGAACGGGCTCTCCTGAGCGGTCAGGGCGCCCATGGTGCGGGCGATCAGATCATCGATGCCGGCCTGCTCCTTCTCAGTCAGCGCCCATGCGGATGCGCTGAGAGTCACGAGCGTGGCGAGTAGCAGGAACCTGTAGACGCGGTACATGTGGCTCTCCCTCGTTTGGTGTGGGACATGCCCGGTCCGATCACCACAGGACCCGGTAGTCCGGGCCATGCCCCTAGATGGCGCGAAGCGATGGGGTCTATTCGCCGCCTGCCGGCGAGCATCCTCCATGCGTCCCTAAGGACGCGGCAACGGTCGGTGAAGGGGGATCCCGCCGGCCCGAAGGCCCACGACGGCGGGTGGGGAGTAGTGTGGTCGGTGGGCCCCCAGCGGAAGCCCCAATGAACCTCTGTCAGCAAGCGGCAATCCTGTCGGCCACTTCTGCCACGGGCGTCGTCTGGTGCCCCCCCGATGGCCGAGCAAGTGCGCCGGCGGACCGCACGGATTCCCCTGCGGCCCGGGTACGCCCGGTCGCGGCGCCCATGGCGCGGCGAGCGCCTTCCTGCGGCGGCCCGGTGGCTGCGGGGCCTCTTTGCCGGCAGGTGCGGCGCTGCGGCCCCCCGTTCACCGATCCCCACTGCGGCGCGTTCGCCTCCGGGCCGTGGCACCGATGCGTGGGGATTGCCGAGGCGGCCGGTTGCTCCGGAGCCGTGGCCGACGGGAGAAGGGCCGAGGCGCCCTGTAGAAGCCCGGCCGAGAAGTCTGGCCGGCCCGGTTCCTGTCGTTCTGAGCGACCATCTCGCGCAGCGAGATAGCGAGGAATCTCACCGAACGCCGGGAGATTCCTCGAGCTGCTCTTGCCGGGAGCGGACGCTCTGGCAATGACATTCCCGGCGAGGGTGGGTTTCCGGCCGGACCTCCAGGGTCACCCCCCCACCACCCGGTGGATCACGTCCAGGAGTTCCTTGACGCCATAGGGCTTGTCCAGGAATGCGGTGGCCTGCAGTTGGCGGGCACGGGCCGCGCCGTCTCCGCTGCTGACCACGATCGGTACCCCCGGCCTGGCCCGGCGTACATGAGCCATCACCTGTTCGCCGTCGAGCAGTGGCATGTTCAGGTCCAGCAGCACCCCCACAATATCGGCCTCGCTGCGGTGGAACAGGTCGAGGGCCTGCTGTCCGTCGGCGGCGGGGAGGACCGTGAAGCCCGCCATCTGCAGCACCGCCTGGGCCACGTCGCGGACGGTCTGGTCGTCGTCGGCCACCAGCAGGGTCCCCACCGCGGCGCGGGGCTCCTCTTGGGGCGGCGGGGTGGGCACCTGCTCGGCCGCGACCTGAGCCGCCGGGAAGTACACATCGAAGGTCGTACCCCGGCCCGCCTGACTTTGTACCTCGATGGCGCCGCCATGCTCGGCGACGATGCTCATCACGGTTGCCAGTCCCAGCCCCCTGCCGTCGGCCTTCGTGGTGAAGAACGGGTCGAAGATCCTCCCCCGCGTCGGTGCGTCCATTCCGCAGCCGTCATCGGTGACGCGCAGGCGTACGTAGTCGCCGGGCGGCAGCTCGGCACCATGTCCCGCGTCAAACTGCCGGGCGGTGGATAGGCGGGTCCCTGCGACCTCGACCGCGATGGCACCGGGCCGTGGGCCGATGGCGTCGGCGGCGTTGACCACCAGGTTCAGGGCCACCTGGCCCAGTTGGCAGTGGTCGCCGATCACTATGGTCTCTGTGTGGGCGGCCGCCACGCGCAGCGCCACCTGTTCGGACAAGGAGGCCTTGAGCAGCTCGGACATGTCCGCCACCAGAGCGTGTAGATCCACCGCACCCACCGAGGGTTTGCCCTTGCCGGAGTAGGCCAGCATCTGCGCCGCCAGCTCCGAGGCCTTGCGGGCCGCCGCCTCCGCCCGCAGGATGTGCTCGCGGGCCGGGGAGCCTGTAGGCAACTGCAGCATCGCAAGCGACGTATTGCCCAGCACCCCGACGAGAATGTTCTTGAAGTCGTGGGCGACCCCGCCCGCCATCATGCCCAGACTCTCCAGCTTCTGGCTGTGCTGGATCTGGGCCTCCAGCTCGGCCCGTTCCAGCTCCGCCTGCTTGCGCTCGGTGATATCGGCGTAGGTTCCCGCCACCCTGACGGGATGCCCGTGGGCGTCCCATTCCACGATGCGGCAGCGCTGCCTTAGCCAGCGCCATCCCTCGTTCCCATCGCGCACGCGGAACTCCACCTCACAATAGGGGGTGGCTCCCTGCATGTGTTCCGAATTGGCCTGTCCCACTGCGGCGAGGTCGTCGGGGTGAATGGCGGCGGCGAACAGCTCGAAGGAGGTAGTGGCCGGGCCGCTCTGATGCCCCCGCAGCCCTTCCCACATGGGCTGTCCGCGCATCTCGCCGGTGCGCAGGTCCAGGTCCCACACACGCACATCGGCGCCCAACAGAGCCGGCTCCAGGGCCTGTGTGGTGCGCTCCAGAGCCCGGATGTGTGCCATCTTCGCCTGCTCGGTATCCACCATCACCGCCGCCACGGCGTCCTCCCCGGCGGCGGCGTGCTCGATGCTCGTCAGCGCGATGTCCACCCAAAACGGCTGGCCGCCGCCGTGGCTGCACCGGGCCTCCACCCGGGCGCAGGATTCGGACCCGGCCGCGATGCAGGCGACGGTGGCCGACACACGCAGTCGGCTGTCCCGCTCCATCAGACCGGCCAGTGTCTTTCCCGGCAGTTGTTCCACGGGCCGGCCGAGCATCTGTGCCGTGTGCCTGTTGCAGTCCAGGATCCGGCCCTCGGCGTCCAACATCAGGATGCCCACCGAGGTGTTGCGGAAGAGTGCCTCCAGGCGCCCCAGCGCTCGGCCGCAGCTCGCCCCGCCGTCCGCGACCGACGGGCAGGCGCGGCCCTCGACCCACTGTGCCGACCGCTCCTCTGCACAGGGCACGGCGGGGCCGTCCGGAACCGGTACATGGGCCTCGTGCGCGGTCTGTGGCCGACGACTCTCGTTCGCCATGACACTCCCTCTCCACACGCCACGGGCCGGAGTCGGTGCACCATGACCTCCGGGCAAGCGGGCGTCCAGCAAACCTTTGCTGTGCCGGCGAGACTTCGGAAGTGGTGGATCTCAACTCCGGGATGTGCATTGATCGCGGCGATACCGTAAAGTATATCGGCACATGAAGCCCAATAGTGTAGTTTCGTGTCCTCGCTCCCGGGGAGGTCTGTCCCGACGCATCGCGACTGCATCCTGCGAGTGGTCCGGGGGCGCGGCGCCGTTGGCCGTTGTAGGGCGGCGACCTGTGCGCCGCCGCCGTTCGTCGTTGGTGTCGGAGGACCTCCTCGGCGCGGTACAGGGCCGCGCCCTACAAAGTCGCTGCGCCGTGGCCGTTGCCCCCTCCTCCCGTCTCCGCAGCCGCATCGCGGAGCAAGAAGGCGGGCCCGGAGGGCCGGGGGCGAGGCGCGGTTCGTCGTTGGCGGGCGGCGGCGCGGCGCCTTTGGCCGTCACCCGCCCCCCACAGCCATCCAGGGAGTCACGGGGCGAACGGGTCAGACCAGGGATCCTGTGGTGGGCGTCGCAGTTCAACCGAACCGGACGTAAAGTATTGCGTCTTGGTGCCAATAATGTGGACGAGCTCCTTGGCTCCGACTGCATATGTTCTGTTGTGCTGCCAATCGTAGTGCCAGCATGGCTTGTGCTATCATTGACAGATCCTCATGTCTGCACACATCGGGGCAGCACGAGCCCTCTGGGGCAAAGGCGGCTTCCCCCGACCTGGGCCCGATCAGAGGAGGATAGCCATGGCACGTCGGCCGTCGTCACCGCACACGATTCGGGACAAGATGGTACACGCTCTGATTCGGACGGACGATGCGGCGGAGGCTCGCCGCAAACTGGAGAAGTGCAGCGACGTGGATGTGGTGGGTAACTGGGACTGGACGCCCCTGCATGAGGCGGCGGCCAGGGGCAACCTGCGGCTGGTGCAGATGCTCCTGGCGCGAGGGGCGGCGATTGATGCCAGAAGCGATCATCAGCGCACCCCACTGGACCTGGCCGCCTACCGTCGGAAGCACGCCGTGGTCGCCTACCTGCTGGGGCAGGGGGCGATGCCCAATACCAGGGACAAGTTCGGCAAGACACCCCTGCACGCCGCGGCCGTCAATGACGATGTGACAACCGCCAAGCTGCTCATTGAGAAGGGGGCGCAGGTCAACGCCAAGGACAGGCGAGGTCTCACACCCCTGCACGACGCGGCCGCCAACAAGAGCTTCCTGATGATCGATCTGCTCCTGCACAGTGGGGCCTGCGTCAATGCCAGGAGCCAGATGGGCACGACTCCCATGCGGGTGGCGGCGACCAAGGGTTTCCGGGATGTGGTCAGCCTGCTGGCCAGGAACGGCGGACGCCTGTAGCCGGCGCACGCGACCGACGGGTCCGGGTCTTGCGCTCCGAGCCGGGCTCTTTGCGGGCGGCGACACAGAGAGCAGAGAAGGTCGTCTGCGCCCGCGGGCCTACGAGCCCGCGGGGGCGCCGGCGTGCCCTGGGGGCCGCCGCACTCGAGGTCCAGCCGAGAAGTCCGGCCGGTCCGTTTCACGTCATTCTGAGCGTCCATCTCGCGCAGCGAGATAGCGAGGAATCTCGCTGAATGCCAGGAGATTCTTCGAGCTGCTCCTTCGGAAGCGGACGCTCTGGCAATGACATTCCCGGCGAAGGTGGGGTTTCCGGCCGCACCTCTCGACGCACAGGCAGGCCCCTCACTCCCCGCAGGCGTTTACCCCACTTTTGGTTCCCATTTGGCTATCGTCACCAACCTGTTACCCGCGGACGCCGTCAAAATGGCGATAAATGACATACCGCCGGAGGACAGGGCGGGGCCCCGCCATCTGGCGAAGCCCCGCCGCGCCGGGCGGCTCAGTCCGTCTTCTGTACGGGCAACTGCACCTCGACCATGGGCACCGCGGCCTCGGGGTCGGCCTCCGGTGTGCGGATGTAGACCAGGCGCGAGGGACCGGCGGGGCGGTAGCCGTTGGCCTCGATCCAGGCCATCAGGGCGCCATAGGCCTCGCCGATGCTGTCATGGGGGCCGCTGTGGAGCAGGCAGGCCGCCTGCTCGATGGGCGGCAGGAGGACGTTGGTGATCCGGCCGTCTTCTTCCACGGGTGCGCCAACGGGAAAGGCCACCTGCACGTCGACGTCCCGGGCCCGGTATTCCGGGTCGTGGTAGATGCACATGGGCGGCGCGGTCGTTTCAACCCCGCGCCGGCACAGGTAGGCCGCCAGATCGTGAAACAGCTCGCCGACGGCCGGGTGATCGTCAATGGTCTCACGGACCGAGGCGGCCCGCTGCTCGGGGACCGGCTTGAGGATCACGTCATACATGGGAGGCTGACTCTCCTTTTCGATCCACAGCAGGCGGGCCTCGACCCGGGCCAGGCGCGCCTGCTCGGTCTCGATCTGTGTCCTGAGTTCCGTGCGTTTCATCCGCAGCATCCCGCGGAGCTGCTCCGCCGGCAGGTCGCCCTGCAGAAGCTCGGCGATCTCCTCCAAAGCGAGCCCGAGGTCCTTGAGGGCAAGGATACGGTTGAGGCTCGGGAGCTGCTCGGCCGAGTAGTACCGGTAGCCTGTGCCCCGGTCCACGTGGGCCGGCTTCAGGAGCCCCAGGCGCTCATAGTGCCTGAGGGCCTTCACCGTCACCCGGCTGAGCTTGGAGAAGTCACCGATCTTGAGCATGGCTGCCTCCTGCGGTACTGCACTGTGTTTCGCAAGCTTGCGACAGACACCATAGACCCTCCCGCGAGGGGAGAGTCAACACCCGATTTGCGGCGGTCCGAATTCCGGCCAAAGCGACGCGTGCCGGTCCCGGGCCACCGCCGAGAACAACCAGAAACCGGGGTATCCGGAGGCATTGGTGATGAACATAGGCGTCGTCCTGTTGCTCCTCCAGTCGACACTTCCGACATTTGCCCACGGGATGCAGCCGATCCACGAGGCCGCGGCCTCGGGCGACGTGGCCGGCGTTCTTGCGGAGGTCTGTGAGGGTGTGTCCATCGACCTGCGCGACGATGACGGGTTCACCGCCCTGCATTACGCCCTCGCGGCGGGAAAGCCCGAGGTCGCTATCGCTCTGCTCGACGGTGGCGCGGACATCAACGCGCCCGGCCGGTACGGCGTCACGCCGCTGCACCTCACGATTGCGGCCAATGACCCCAAGGCGACGGCACTGCTATTGGAGCGCGGAGCGGAGCCTTCGCCGCATCTGGGCGCGGCCGAGTTCACCCGGATCGATCCCCTGGCCTGGAAGCGCTACCCCGGTGGTCGTGACGCCCGAGCAATCAGCCCCGTCCACGGCGAGGAGGTCAAGGTGCCGCTGACCTTCTCACTGAGGGCGGGCGACAGGCGGGTCTCCGCCGTCTGCCATGACAAGGACACGCCCCTGCACTGGGCGGTGCATCGCGGCAATCCGGACACCGTGGCTCTGTTGCTGGAGATGGGAGCCGACGCGAACGCTCAGGCCTGGTACGGCTGGACGCCGCTGCACGAGGCGGCTCAGAAGGGCTCGGGGCGCCTGGCGATCCTGCTGCTGGACGCCGGGGCGGACCCGAGCGCAAGGATGACCAATGGCGAGCCGGGGCTCACGCCACTTGCCGTCGCCGACAGGTGCGGCAACTACGAGCTGGCCCGGCTCATCAGGCAGCGCGGAGGGAGTGACTGAGGGTCCGGGGGACGGCTCCCGCTGTTTCCCGCGCGGGGCAGGATTAGGACGCCTCGGCGTCCAAATACCGATCCATGGCGCGCACGAGCGGGCGAGTGGAATTCCGTGGGCGAAGTCGCCGCGAGGGGAGCGCACGAGGGTCATGTCGCAGTCGCCCCGACTGGACGCTATCCTGCCGGCCGGTGGTCGCATCAAGAAGGACTTTGCCGAGCTCGCTGGCGCCGAGGTCAAGGCGCTGATCAAGCTGGGCGGCCGCACCCTGCTGGAGCGCGACATCGGCGCCATCAGGGACCTGGGGTACGGCGGCCGGATCGTGGTCATCGGCCCCCCGGAGGTGGCACAGGCCCTGCCCGAGGGGCTGGTGGATACCGTCCTGGCCGAGGGCGCCTCGGGGCCGGAGAACATCTTCCGGGGTATCGACTGGCTCAGAGAAGACGGGAACGGTCGATTGCCCGGGCGGTTGCTGGTGATGACCACGGACCTGCCGTACCTCACGGCAGCGGGCCTCAGGACGTTGCTGGATGCCGCGCCACCGGAGGCGGATATCGCTATCCCGGCCATCGAGCGTGCGGACTTCATGGAGCGTTTCCCCGGGACGCCGCGGGAGTTCACCCGGCTCAGGGACGGTCGGTGGATGATAGGCGGGGCGGCGCTGGTGAAGCCCGAGACGCTGGTGCGTATCAGGCCATTGATCGAGCGGGTCTTCGAGGCCCGCAAGAGCCCCTTTGCCATGGCCGGCGTCCTGGGCCTCAGGCTGCTGCTGCGGTACCTGCTCAACCGCCTCACGGTGCCCCAGATCATCGCCCGCGTGGAGCAGGTGCTGGACTGCAGGGCCGTGGGAGTGGGTGACTGCGCGCCCGAGTTGGGCTATGATATTGACCTGCAAAGGGAGTATGAGTACGCGCTGACCTATCCGCCGGAAGGGTAAGTCATCCTCCGGTTGCACGTCGGTCTGTCAGAGGTCTTGCTATGTCGGCTTCATCCACTCGCGCCTTCGGCTTTGGCGCGCGATGTCTCGCTCTCGCCCTGCTTGTGGCCGTTCTGAGCGCCGCGGCCGCCTCCGCCGCCGCGGTGCGCACGGTGTGTCCGGACCGGCTGGAGATCAGCCGGGGTGCCTGCCGCTACACGGTGCCGTGCAGCCGCAATGCCGCCGAGCCCGCGCGGACGACGCGGGCCATCGTGCTGATCCATGGGATCAACCGCGATGCCGACAGGTACTTCGCTCAGGTGCGGCACCTCATCGGCCGGCACGGCGATGGTGGCGCTCGGACGCTGCTCTTGGCGCCGCAGTTCCTGGAGCCCGAGGATGCGGTGGCTCACCGCCTGGAGCGGACCGCGCCCTGCTGGTCGGATTGGTCGTGGGGCGGGCAGTCCGTGGCCGACAGGTTCGGCCGCTCGGTCAGCTCCTTCGAGGTCATCGACGGCCTCCTGCGCGATCTGGCCGATCGACGGCTTTTCCCCCACCTGCGGGAGGTGGTCCTCCTGGGGCACTCGGCGGGCGGGCAGTTCGTGAACCGCTATGCCGCCGCCGGTGGGGGCGAGGACAAGGTCCTGCGTCCGGCGGGCATCTCCATCAGCTATGTGGCCGCCGCACCCTCCTCCTACCTGTACTTCACTCGCGAGCGTCGCGTCCCCGGCTCCACCGACAGCTTCGCCCCGGTCGCCGTCCGGCTCTCCGATCCTCTGGGGCTCGTCACCTACGACGACTACGGCTACGGCCTGCAGCACCTGGACAGATACCCTTACGTGGCCCGGGTCGGCGCCGGGGCCATCGTCGAGCAGTACCCGCTTCGGCGCGTCACCTACCTCGTCGGTGAGCGCGACAACGACCCGCGCGGCCGCTATCTGGCCCGCGGCCCCGCTGCCATGCTGCAGGGCGAGAACCGGCTGGAGCGCGGGGTCGTGTACCAAAACTACCTCCGCCACACCTTCGGCCCCGAGATCCGGCAGCGCCAGGAACTGGTCATCGTCCCCGATGTGGGCCATGATTCTGACGGGCTCCTGGCCTCGCCCGCGGGCCTGGGTCTCCTGCTGGGGGAGCAGTAGGGCTCCGCTCGCGGCCCCCTCGCATGTCGGCACTGCGCCCCGCGTCGCGAACCGGCCCGGAGGTGCGGCCGAGAACCCCGCCTTCGCCGGGAATGTCGTTTTGGGAACGTCCGCTCCCGCCGAGAGCAGCTCGAGGGACCTCCCGCCATTCAGCGAGATTCCTCGCTACCTCGCTGCGCGAGATTGGCGCTGGGAATGACATAGGCCGGGCCGGCCGGACCCTCCTCGTGGCGGCCCGCCGGGCACGGGGAGGCCTTCGGGGCTGCGGATGCGTTGAGTTTCACGGGTGGTGTGGCCGCGTCCTGTGGCGACGGCCGCGGCTCACCAGGTGGGCCGCGGGCCCCCCCCGGCGTACCGAGCCTATGGGCTGAGTCAACTGGGCCGCCTACGTGTCTCGTTGCCATCGCGCGGGACGCGTAGGACGCGTGCCGTCATGGTCGCATGGATGTGTTGCCATCGCATCGAGGGCGCGCTTACCCACGGGACGCCACCCGTCCGCGCCTGTCCGAGGGTGCCAAGGGGCCCCGATCGACAGGCGCGCACCGTCCTCGCACAGGCCGGGCCGATCACCCCCCGCACCACCCGGAGGTTCCCATGTCCGTCGCGGTATCCGCCCCGGCTCAGGAGCCGGTTCAGGCCGGCTTTGGGCTTCGCGTGGGCGCCAAGCTCATCGACCACTGTCTGCTGGGAGTAGTGGAGATCGCCGCCCTGGCGGCGACGGCCTACCTCAACGCTCGGGGCGTCCCGCCCTGGGTCCTGGCGGCGGGCTATGTGCTTTGCTCGGTGCTGTGGTATGTGTATGTATACGAGCTGACCCGCCGTCGGGGACAGACCGTGGGCAAGATGGTGGCGGCCATCCGCGTGCAGATGCCCGACGGGGCCCTCCCGGACGCCGGCCACGTACTGCGCAGGACGCTGGGCGAGGCGTTGTTCGACTTTTCCTATGTGTACCTGGGCATTGCGTTCTGGTGGCTGGCTTCAATCGGTGGGTTTCCTGTGGTGCCCGCCACGGTGGTGGGCCTGTCGGTGGGCGGCCTGGTGGCCCTCATCGACCCCCTGCGCGTAGCCCTGCGGCCGGACCGGCGGGCCGTTCACGACCTGCTGGGGGGCACCGAGGTGGTGCGGACCGGCGCCCGGCGAGTGCGGCGCTTCTGGCCCCTGGCCGTGGCGGCCTTTCTCATCCCCCAGGGGCTCATGCTGGGCGTCGGCCGGCCCTTCCTGGTCGAGGCCTACTTCGTCCCCTCCGGCTCCATGGAGCCGACCATCGAGATCGGCGATCGGATCCTGTCCAACAAGCTGGTGCGCCACCTGCGTCCGCCGCGCAACGGCGAGATCATCATGTTCCAGGCCCCGGAGTGGGTGGCGCCCGGCCCCAAGCCCACCGTCTTCGTCAAACGTGTGGTGGGCGTCGCCGGTGACCGTCTCCACGTCCGCGACGGGGAGCTCTACCGCAACGGAGAGCCCGTGGACGAGCCCTATATCATGGAGCCACCGCGGTACGAATGGCCCCTGCCGGAGCCGGGGGATGAAGAGCAGGCCGGGGAGCCGCCGTCCACGGAGCGGGTCGAGATGCCGGGGGGCACCGCAAGGGAAGAGGGCGTCCCCACGGAGGGCGGCGAGCCCGAGGGCGGGAGGGTGCCGGCCGCGGCGCGACCGGAGGAGGTTGTCGTCCCCGAGGGCCATGTGGTGGTCTTCGGCGACAACCGGAACAACTCCAATGACTCCCACCTGTGGGAACGGATCTCGGAGGATCAGCGGAGCGCGCAGAAGGCGCCCTTCGTGCCGGTGGAGGCCATTCGGGGGAAGCTGTGTTTCCGGTTTTGGCCGCCCACCAGGATTGGCACGGTGGCGCAGGGCGAGGAGCACCGGCGCTAGCCGCCGCCCGGCGGCGCGGCGATTGCAGGCATCCTCGCGGCGATGTCGAACTAGATAGCAATACAGGCGCCCCTCTTGACGCTTGAGGCGGGTTCCGGGGCCGCTACCAGGCCCCCGGCCACCCTCCGGCCTTGCCGGAGCGCCGCCCGGCCGTGGCACCGAGCCGCGGTGAACCTCCGCGCCGTACTCGTCGGTCTGAGCGGAGCCTTGGTAGAAGACGCGAGACGCAGGGCCGGCGCTCCGGTCGCCGAGACGGCCTCCAATCACGGTCCTGTAACACTCACCTCGACCCGTCGCCCCGGCCGGCCATGGAACCCGGAGACCGGCAACTTAGTTATATATAGGGTCGCCTGCAGCGACCGAGAGCATCACAGGGAGCCACACGAACGCAGCGAACCATGTCTGACACCACCTCGCAGGTCTTCAACAGCGCTTTCCGCGCCAGGAACCGTCTTCTGGCCAGCTCCGCCATCGTGCTGGCCTCGGCGGCGCCCTTTGCTCTGGCGCTGATTGCGATCACGTACTTCGTGCCGGACCCCACCAGTTGGCCGGCGGCCGCGCTCACCGCTGCGGCCTTCCTGGCCGCGGGCACCTTCACCTGGGCGGTGCAGAGCCGCTTCGCCCTGCTGGGCAATGACTGGCTGCGCAGGAATCTGAGCAAACGCATCCTGCACTCCGAGGAGCTCGCCAAGTGCTCCGGCGGGCCGGATTTCATCGGCTTCGCCCCCGGCGATGATGTGCGCACCTGGGATGGCGAGACCGACCTGGACGTGGGCTTCCTGGGCACGACCAACACCGATCTGGTGTTCGTTGGAGACAGGTTCTCTTGGTCCTTGGGCAAGGACCGCATCGACCGCATCGATCTGACGCCACCGGCGGGCCCCCGTCGTGTGGTGATCCACTGGCACGCCCCCCGCGAGCCGGGGCGCTCCTTCACCATCGAGTCGCGGGAGGGCAAGTTCCTCCGCGAGATCGACAACCGGACGGTGGAGCTCTTCAAGCAACTGCGGCGCTGGTCGATCGTGCGCACCGCCGACAGCGACGACCGTGCCGTCCTGGGCTATCCCCCCGCCGACTGGTACGGCGGTCGTCCCACGGACCAACTGGCCTCCGGCTCGTGCGTCACCACGCTGGGCATGATGGTCATCATCGTCCTGACCATCTGGTACCTGGCCAGCGAGATGATGAAGGAAGGCTACTACTATCACGCGGTGCTGTGGGCGGGCTTCGTCTTCGTGGGCGGAGCGGTGTTCACCCGCTGCCTGCTGCACTATCTGCAGAGCATCGCCGAGCCCGCCCCCCGCCGACAGGCATAGCCCGTCGCCCGGATCGGCCCCCGCCGGACGCCCTCCTCTCTCGCCCGAGAAACGCCCTGGGGGCTTTCGCCCCCGGCTAAGTGACCCCGCTGCGCGGGGCCGGACGGTCCTGCGGACCTGACGACCTGCGAACGGCGCGCAGGTCCTCGCGGCCGGGCAGGGCGGGACCGCCATTCGCCATCCGCCGTCCTCCTGTCCATCCTGTCCATCCTGTCCGCCGCTATCCTGTCCTCCGTCCTCCTGTCCTCCGTCCTCCTGTCCATCCTGTCCGCCGCTATCCTGTCCTCCGTCCTCCTGTCCATCCTGTCCATCCTGTCCGCCGTTATCCTGTGCGCCGTGGCGCTGGAGTCGGGGCTGCGCCTGCAGGACTTCCCCCGTGGCTCAGGGAACTCTAGCCCGGTTGGCTTTCACACCGGATCCTTGCCGTACCGGGAGGTCTTCTCATGCAGTTGCTCCTGCCGCTGGCCATGGTCTGCCTGCTGTGTCTTCTCATCGGCTCCGGTTTCGCCCAGCAGGGCGCGGACTTCTACGTCTCGCCTCAGGGCGATGATGCCTGGTCGGGGACCCTGGCGGCCCCCGCCGGGGATGACGGCCCCTTCGCGACGCTGGCCCGCGCGCAGCAGGCCATGCGCGCGGCCCGGGCTCAGGCGCCGGACAGGGCCTTAACCTGCCTGGTACGGGGCGGGACCTACCGCCTCAGCGAGCCTCTGGTGTTCACCCCGGAGGACAGCGGCTCCGAAGGCGCCCCGGTGACCTACGCCGCTTTCGCCGGCGAGCGGCCGGTGTTCTCCGGTGGGGAGGCCATCACCGGCTGGGAGCAGGGGGACGGGGAGGCGTGGGTCACTGAGATCCCCGCAGCCCTCGCGGGTGACTGGTACTTCCACCAGCTCTTCGTCAACGGCGAGCGCCGCACCCGGGCGCGCACGCCCAATGAGGGGTACTTCCATATCGCCGACACCCTCGAGCCCATGACCGACCGCACCGCGGCCAGAAGCGACGATGCGTTCAAGATGGGCTTCCGCTACACGGAGGGGGATCTGCAGCCGGTGGAGGACATGGAGGATGTCAACATCATCCTCTACCACGCCTGGACCGCCTCGGTGCACTGGATCGAGGAACTGGACGAGCAGAACCGTATCGTCCGTTTCACCGCCCCCTGCGGCTGGCCGGTGGGCTACTGGGACGCCAAGGCCCGCTACGAGGTGGAGAACTGCCTGGAGGCTTTGGATACTCCGGGCGAATGGTACCTGCAGCGCTCCACAGGCAGGCTGTACTATTGGCCGCTGCCGGGCGAGGACCTCACTGAGGCGGAGATCATCGCGCCGCGCCTGCAGCACCTGGTACAGGTGCGGGGCGACACGCAGCTTGGCCTGCCGGTGTCCCACCTGATCCTGCGCGGCCTGAGGTTCTGCCACGCCGACTGGAAGCACGACCGCAACCGCTCGGCGGACGGGCAGGCGGCCGTGCATCTATCCGCGGCGATTGTGGCCACCGGGGCGCTGAACTGCACCCTCGAGGACTGCGAGGTTGCTCACGTCGGCGAGTACGGCGTGATCCTGGGCGAGGGCTGTAAGGGCAATCGTCTGGTCAAGTGCCACATCCACGACCTCGGCGGCGGCGGGGTGCGCCTGGGCGAGACCAACCTGCCGCCGGAGCCCCATCGCCAGGCGGATCACAACACGGTGGACAACTGCTTCATCCACGACGGCGGCCACGTCTTCCGCGCGGGGATCGGTGTGTGGATCGGTCGCAGCAGCTACAATACCGTGAGCCACAATGAGATCTGCGACTTCTACTACTCCGGCTGCTCCGTGGGCTGGAGTTGGGGCTATGCCGAAAGCACCGCCCATCACAACCTTTTCGAGTACAACCACATCCACAATATCGGCAAGGGCGTACTCAGCGACATGGGCGGTATCTACTCGCTGGGGCTCTCTCCGGGCACCGTGGAGCGCAATAACGTCATCCATGACGTGTACTCCTACAGCTACGGCGGCTGGGGGCTGTATACCGATGAGGGCAGCACCGGCATCGTGATGGAAGACAACGTGGTGTACAACACCAAGAGCGGCGGCTTCCACCAGCACTACGGCAAGGAGAACGTGCTGCGCAACAACATCATCGCCTTCGCCCGGGAGGGCAACGTCATCCGCTCCCGGGAGGAGGAGCACAGCTCCTTCACCTTCGAGCGCAATATCGTCCTGACCAACCACGGCATGCCGCTGGGAGGCAACTGGGGCAACGGCAACTTCGAGATGGACTACAACCTGTACTGGGACACCGAGGATCCGGGGAATATCGATTTCTCGGGGCTGGACCTGGTGGACTGGCAGGCCGAGGGGCATGACGTGCATTCGCGCATCGCCGATCCGCTGTTTGTGGACGCGCAGGGGGGCGACTTCCGGCTCAAGGAGGGCTCCCCGGCCTTCGAGCTGGGGTTCAAGCAGATCGACACGAGTACCGTGGGGCTCTACGGCGACGCGGAGTGGGTGGCGGCGCCGGGCAAGATCGTCCGGAAGCCCATCGAGCTGCCGCCCATCCCGCAGCCGCAGAGGGTGGAGGACGACTTCGAGACCACTGCGGTGGGGGAAAGGCCCGCCGGTGCCAACGTCTCGGGCGAGGATAGGGGCGCCTCGATCCGCGTCAGCGACGAGCGGGCGGCCTCCGGGAGACACAGCCTCAAGTTCGTCGATGCCCCCGGGTTACCCCACGACTGGCAGCCGCACATGTACTATCGTCCGAAGATCACCAAAGGGCTTGCCCGTGCAAGCTGCTCGGTGTACATGGAGCCGGGCGCGATCCTCTGGCACGAATGGCGCGACACGGCCAACCCGTACAATGCGGGCCCGTCCCTGCGCATTGAGGGCGATGGGACGATAAGCGTCAAGGGGGAGACGGTGGCCCGGATTCCCCACGGGCAGTGGGTGCGGCTGGAGGTAACCTGTGGCCTGGGGTCGGCATCAACCGGTGACTTCGAGCTCAGCGTCACGGTGCCGGGGGAGGACAGGAAGGTGATCGCCGAGCTGCCCGTCGGCTCCGAGCGGTTCCGGCGTCTCGAGTGGCTGGGGTTCATCAGCCTTGCCACGAGCGAGGCGGTGTTCTATATCGACGACCTCAAGCTGGAGAGGGTGGAGCAGTAGCGGGACGGCGGGGGCCGACCTGAGCGGCCGGGGGCCGCAGAGAGATGGATAGACGCGCCCGGATCCCCTCCGGGCATGAGGTTGAGTTACCAGCCCACCTCCCGGACGCGGTGAGCTGGATCGGGAAGTGCATTGCAATGGTGGACCTGGTCTATGACGAGCTGTTCTTGCACCACGGCGAGGCCTGGCATCCCGAGAACCGCGGGCGGCTGGAGGGCATCGTCTCGCAACTCCGTGCTTCGGGGTGCTGGGCGACACTCAAGAGGCTGCAACATGGGCCGGCCACCCCGGAGGAGGCGGCCTGGGTTCACGACCCGTACTATGTGGAGACGCTGCAGGAGCTGAGTCAAAGTGGCGGTGGCGAGTTCGGGCGCGAGACACACGCGACCGCCGAGACGTACGATGCCGCGATGCTCGCCGCCGGCGGCTGCATCGCGGCGGCGCGGGTGGCCGTGGCCGAGACGCAAGGTGACGACGGGGAGGGCGCCCGCTCCATCTGCCTGGTCCGTCCGCCCGGACACCACGCCACCGCGGACAGGGCCATGGGCTTCTGCTTTCTCAACAACGTCGCGCTCGCCGCCGAGGCGGCCCTGCGCAGCGGACTTCAGCGCGTGGCGATCGTGGACTTCGACGTCCACCACGGCAACGGCACCCAGGACACCTTCTACCACCGCCGCGACGTGCTCTTCATCTCCCTACACGAGAGCCCTCTGTATCCGGGCACGGGGTCCTTGGACGAGGTAGGGGTGGAAGACGGCGCCGGGTTCACGGTGAACGTGCCGTTGCCGGCGTACGCCTGTGATGAGCACTATGCCCGGGCTTTCGACGAGCTGGTGATCCCGCTGCTTGCTCAGTACCGGCCACAGTTTGTGTTCGCCTCCGCCGGCTACGATGCCCACCACTCCGATCCCCTGGCGCGGACGAACCTGAGCATCGGCGCCTTCCACCGGATGACGGCGGCGCTGGCCGCCGCTTCAGACGAGCATGCCGGGGGCAGACTGCAGATGGTGCTGGAGGGCGGGTACGATCCGCAGTGGCTGGCTCTGTGCGTGGAGAACACACTCCGCGCGCTGGAAAGACAAGCGCCGCTGCAAGTAAAGGATGAGCCGGCCGAGGTCCACGCCATGCAGGTCGACCGCATCGACGCGGCCCTCGAGCACATCATCGCCACCCACCGGTCCCGGCTGGGACTGGGAGGGTAGAGGCACGGCCGAGAGCTCCGCCTTCGCCGGGAATGTCATTCTGAGAGCGTCCGCTCTCGGCCAGGGTAGCTTCGGGAGTCTCCCGGCATTCCGCGAGATTCTTCGCTGTCTCGCTGCGCGAGATTGCCGCTCAGAATGACAGGAGCCGGACCGGCCGGGCTCTTCGGCCGGACGCCTAACGGTCCGGCCGGGAAGCCGGGGCCGCCGTGGGCCGCCACAGTTGGAGGCCATCGTCCGGCGGTCTCTCCATCCGCCCACCGACCCCGGCCGTGCGCCGCCGCACTCACTCCCACAAGGACGGGCCGAGAGCAGATCACCACCATGGATGAACGCACCTTCCGAGTCTTGGAGTACCACAAGATCAAGACGCTCCTGGCCGAGCGGGCCGCGTGCTCGTTGGGCAAGGGTCTTGCCGCCGAGCTGGAGCCGAGTACCGACGCCGGTTGGGTCCGGACGCAACTGTCCGAGACCTCCCAGGCCCGCCGTCTCATCGAGACCAAGGGCACCGCGCCCTTCGGGGGCCTCACAGACATCGGCCCCCTGGTGGCCCGAGCGCGGTCCGGCGCCATCCTCGGGCCCGAGGAGATCATGAAGGTCGGCGATTTCCTCCGCTGCATGCGCCGGCTGCGGGAGTACCTCCTGGGCGGGGCTGAGACGGCTCCGGACCTGGCTCAGATGGCCGAGGGGATCTCCACCCACCAGGACATCGAAGACGAAGTGGCCCGCTGCATCGACGACAATGCCAATGTGCGCACCGATGCCTCGGAGGCCCTCCGTCGCCTCACCGGCCGCGCCGACACTTTGGAGCGCCGTACCCGGGACCGCATGGAAGCCATCCTCCAGCGCGAGGCCTCCAGGGGCATCCTGCAGGACCCCATCATCGTCCAGCGCGACGGCCGCTTCTGCCTCCCGGTGCAGAGCAACCAGCAGTCCAAGTTCGGCGGCCTGATCCACGACCGCTCCGACAGCGGGGCCACGGTCTTCATGGAGCCTCTGGAGATCGTGGAGATCGGCAATGAGCTGCGCCACACGATGCTGGAGATTGAGGCCGAAGTAGAGCGCATATTGCGCACGCTTTCGGGGGAGATCGGCGCCGTGGGCTCGGCGCTGGAGGAGAACCTTCGCCTCGCGGGCAGGGCGGACTTCATCATGGCCAAGGCCCGGCTCGCCCGGGCGATGGAGGCCCATGAGCCCACCCTGGTGGACGAGCCCCGCCTCAGCCTCATCGACGCCCGGCATCCGCTGCTATCGGCGGACGTGGTCCCGATCACCGTCTGGCTGGGCGACGAGTTCGATACCCTCATCATCACCGGCCCCAACACGGGGGGCAAGACGGTCACCCTCAAGACCGTCGGCCTCCTGGCGCTCATGGCCCAAAGTGGCCTGCACATTCCGGCCGAGGCGGGCTCCGTCGTGACGGTATGGAACCATGTGTTCGCCGACATCGGCGACGAGCAGAGCATCGAGCAGTCGCTGTCCACCTTCAGCGGCCACATGACGCAGATCGTCAAGATCATCAACCGTCTCCACGCCTACCGCCGCAATCGGGAGCGCCGCGGGGAGCCGCCGGGGCCGGTGAAGGCACTCGTCATGCTCGACGAGCTGGGCGCCGGCACCGACCCCACAGAGGGCGCCGCCCTCGGCCGCTCCATCCTGCTGGAGCTGCACGAGGCCGGCTGCCGCTCCATCGTCAGCACCCATTACAACGACCTGAAGCTATTCGCCTACTCCACCGAGGGTATCCAGAACGCCTCGGTACAGTTCGACATCAAGACCCTGCGCCCCACCTACAAGCTGCTCATCGGCCACGCCGGCTCCAGCAATGCCTTCGAGATCGCCCAGCGTCTGGGGCTGTCGCGCGAGATCGTCCGCCGGGGGCGCGAGTTTCTCGGGGAGCAGGAGTTGGCTTTCGACGAGGTCATGGGCCAGGTGGAGCAGCAGCGCAGGCTCCTGCACGAGCGCACCAGGGAGGCGGGCGCCACCCAGCGTGACCTCGACATCCTCAAACGCCGCTACACCGAGCAGATCGAGAAGCTCGAGGCCCAGCGGAAGCAGGCCATCGAGGGCGGTTTCGCCGAGGCCGAACAGATCGTGCGCAGGGCCGAGGAGCGCGCCCGGCAGATCATCGCCGATCTGCAGAAGCAGACACGCCAGTCGAAGCTCACCCAGGAGCGTCGCGATGAGCTGGCCCAGATCCGGCAGGACCTCAGCGCGCAGCGCGCGCGCAAGCTCCGGGAGCAAGAACCTCCCGCCCTCGAGACCCCACAGGCGGATGACGGGCCGCAGCAGCAACCGGGCCTGGACTACGTGCTCCTGGGCGATACCGTGCACGTCCCCTCCCTGGGGCGTGACGGGACCGTCGTCGGCGTCCCGCGCCAGGGAGTGGCCGAGGTCCAGGTGGGGCCGATGCGCGTGGAGTGCAACCTCGGCGACCTGAGGCCCCCGGAGACGAAGGTCGCCGACGAGGCCGCGGCGATGGCCCGGAGGATGGAGGCCCGCAAGTCCTTCACCGTGCCCAAGGAGATCGACATCCGTGGCATGACCGTGGGCGAGGCCGTGGCGGACCTGGAGAAGTACCTGGACGACGTGGCCCTGGCCCGCTTCCCTCAGGTGCGCATCATCCACGGCAAGGGAACGGGGCTTCTGCGCAGAGGGGTGCATGAGTTCCTGCGCAAGCACAAGTCCGTGCGTGAGTTCCACATCGCCGACCACGAGCAGGGCGGCGAGGGCGCTACGGAAGTGATGCTGTGAGACGACAGTCGGCGAGTCGGCGACTCTTTGCGGAGGCAAGCAATGATGACCCTCAACGAAGCGCACGAGCTGGAGGCCGTTGTCGACGTCGCGAAGAGGATGTGCGTCGCCGCCCGTACGGCCCCCAAGGCGCGGGGCACCGACAATCTCGTGACGGCGATCGTCACCGACGGGCCGGAGAAGGAGAGCCTTGCCGAGGCGATGCTGGCCATCGCGGCGGCGGACGAGAAGGCGGGGCTGTTCTCCCGCGACGCCCAGTGCCTGCGGGATGCCCACGCCTGCGTGCTTCTGGGCACGAGGCTGCAGCGTCTGGGCATCCCCGCCTGCAATAACTGCGGCTACGAGGGCTGCCGGGCCAACGCCGCCGCGGGTGGCCGCTGCGCGTACAATATCGGCGATCTTGGCATCGCCCTGGGCAGCGCCGCCTCCATCGCCGCCGACAACCGGGTGGACAATCGCATCATGTACACGGTGGGTCTGGCCGCGGTGCGCCTGGGGCTCCTGGGACAGGACGTGGCGCTGGCGTACGCTATCGTGCTGTCGGCCAGGGGCAAGAACATCTTCTTCGACCGCAAGTAGCAGGGGCGGGGAGAAGAGCCGGCGAGGCGGTGATTGGGTTCAGCGGCCGCCGGCGACCGCGATGGGGCGTCCTCGCTGCCTCGGAGCGTGCGCGCGGGGCCGGAGCAGTACGGGGCCTCGAGGCCGAAGGTGCCGCTGCCGCCGCGCCTGCCGTGTAGGCCCCGCGGGGCGGGTACGGCTCCCGGCACCCCAATAGCCGGGCAAGTGCGTGGATTTGCGCTCACTTGACCTAAGTCAAAGACGCCCCTGGCGCCGGAGACTAAGATGTGGGCCATGTGACGTGCACTCTTGCTGCGGGAGGAAGCGCTATGTCCATGTTCTGTTTCCAGTGCGAGCAGACGGCCAAGGGTACGGGCTGCACCCAGCAGGGGGTCTGTGGCAAGGACCCCAAGACCGCCGCCTTGCAGGACGCCTTGATCTTCTCCCTCCGGGGGCTGTCGCGCTACGCGGCCGCCGCCGCGGAGCTGGGGGCGCGAGATGATGAGATGGACGCCTTCGCCGAGGAGGCCATCTTCGCCACCCTCACCAACGTCAACTTCGACCCCGAGCGGTTCGTGGAGTACATCCATCACTCGGAGCAGTTCAAGACGCAGGCGAAGGCGCTGCTGGCCGGGGCCGGGGGCACGGTTGCACCCGACCTGTCGCCTGCGGTCCCCGAGACCGACGACGTCGACGAGCTGGTGGCCCTGGGCGCCCAGGTGGGTGTTCTGAGCGACCACCCGGACCCCGACATCCGTGCGCTGCACCAGCTCATCACCTACGGCCTCAAGGGTGTCTGCGCCTACCTGCACCACGCTCGGCGCCTGGGCAAGGTGGACGCGGCGGCGGACAAGGCCGTGTACGAGGCCCTCGCGGCCACCGTGGATGAGTCCAAGGGCGTCGACGAGCTGCTGGGACTGGCGCTGGGGGTCGGTGAGGTCAACATCACGGCGATGGCGCTTCTGGATGCCGGCCACGTAGAGTACCTCGGGACCCCGGAGCCGGCCCCGGTCTATCTGGGCACCAAGGCGGGTCCGGGCATCCTGGTCTCCGGTCACGACATGACCGACCTGCTGGAGCTCCTGAAGCAGACCGAGGGCACCGGGATCAACGTCTACACCCACGGCGAGATGCTGCCGGCCTTCATGTACCCGGAGCTGCGCAAGTACCCGCATCTGGTGGGGAACTACGGCGGCGCGTGGCAGAACCAGCGCTCGGAGTTCGACGCCTTCCCCGGCCCGATCGTCATGACCACCAACTGCATCCAGAGGCCGAAGGAGAGCTACCAGGACCGCATCTTCACCCTCGGCATGGTGGGGTGGCCGGGAGTCAAGCACCTGGGCGAGAGCCAGGACTTCTCCGAGGTCATCAAGCTGGCCCGGGAGCTCCCGCCACTTGATCAGACCGAGGGCCAGACGATCCTCACCGGCTTCCATCACGCGCCGGTGCTGGCCATCGCCGACAAGGTCCTGGATGCGGTGCAGGCCGGGAAGATCAAGCACTTCTTCCTCATCGGCGGCTGCGACGGCGCCCGTCCGGGGCGTGACTACTACACCGAGTTCGCCGAGAAGGCCCCACAGGATAGCGTCATTCTCACGCTGGCCTGCGGCAAGTTCCGGTTCAACAAGCTGGACTTCGGCGAGATCGACGGCATTCCGCGCCTGCTGGATGTAGGCCAGTGCAACAACGCCTACTCGGCGGTACAGATCGCGACGGCTCTTGCAGGGGCCCTGAACGTGGGGGTCAACGATCTGCCGCTGTCGCTGATCGTTTCGTGGTACGAGCAGAAGGCCGTGGCGATCCTGCTGAGCCTGCTGCACCTGGGCATCCGCAATATCCGCCTCGGGCCGACGCTGCCGGCCTTCGTCACGCCCAACATCCTCAATGTGCTGGTGGAGAAGTTCGCCATCAAGCCGATCACCGACGTCGACACCGACCTGGCGACCTGCCTCGCCGGGGAGAGCTAGTCCACCAAGCCACAGGCCACGGGGCCGGGGGGCATGCCTCCGGCCCCTTGTGCCGTTCTTGGGCGGTGCACATGGAGCCGATGGCCCCGGTCCCGCCGCCGGCCGTCAGCGCAGCCCGAACTGCGCCTTGCTCACCACGCACCCGTCCTGAAACGACACGTTCATGTTCGCCCCCAGGTCGCCTCTCCCCGTCCACTGGTACATCTCCGAGGTGCCCACTCCCGGCAGGCTCACCTGCGACAGCAGCTCTCCCGGCCCCAGGATGCTCTCCACCTGGGCCCGGGTCATGCCCGCCTCGATCGCCTGGAAGTCCGCCAGGCTCGGGCCACTGGGTGTGGTCGCGACAAAGCCCGGCGCCGGGACGCTCGACACCGAGGTGGGTACGGGGGTATCGCAAAGGGCGACCAGCATGACCACGCCGAGGATCACCGCGCCGAGGCAGCCCAGGAGGATCCCCCCTGCGGACAGCGGATGGCCGGCGCTCGCCTGCGGCTTGGCAGGTGTTACGGGAGGCCGGAACGGTGCAACGGGGACTTGCGCCGGTGCCACGGGAGCTGCCTCCCGCGCCCGTGGCTCTGCCGGCTTGAGGGCGGCCATCCTCTTGCAGCGCTCACACTCCACGTCAAACGGACCCATCGCATACCCGCATTGCGGACAGTTCATGGTTGCCACCTCCGCCTGCACCATACACACGTGGCCGGCGAAGTGTGACGGGGTCCGCAGGGCGACGTTTCTGTGCGCGATGGGTCCCGGCGCGCCTCTACCCGATCTCCACCATCCTTTGCACCGCCCGCCGCGCCCTGTGCGCGATCTGGGGGTCAATCTCGATCTGGTGGACGTTCTCTTGCAGCGCGCGCTTCACACTCTCCAGCGTGGTGAGCTTCATATTGGGGCACACCGCCGCCAGAACCGGGTAGAATCGTTTGCCCGGATTCTGCTGCTGCAGCGGGTGCAGGATCCCCACCTCCGTGACGACGATGAACTCCTGCGCCTCGCTCTCCGCGGCATAGCGGAGCATCCCGCTGGTGGAACGGACGGCATCCGCCGTCTCAAGTGTGGCCTCATTGCACTCCGGATGGGCCATGACAACGGCCTGGGGATGGGCCTGTTTGATCTCCAGGACCATGTCGGGCGTGATAAGCTCGTGGGTAGGGCAAAAGCCCTGGTACAGGACGACTTCCTTGTCCGGCACCTGTCCGGCCACCCAGCGGCCGAGATTGCGGTCGGGGACGAAGAGGACCTTCTCCGCCTCCAGGGAGCGCACGACCTCGACGGCATTGGCCGAGGTGCAGCAGATGTCCGCCTCCGCCTTGACCTCGGCGGTGGTGTTGACATACGCCACCACCGGTGCTCCGGGGTGCTCGGCCTTGAACCGTCGAAGCTGCTGGGCGGTGACCATGTCCGCCATGGGGCAGCCGGCCTCCGGCACGGGCAGCAGCACGGTCTTGTCCGGGCTCAGGAGCTTGGCGGTCTGGGCCATGAAGTGCACGCCACAGAACACGATCACCTCGGCCTCGGTGGCTGCCGCCTGACGGCTGAGGCCCAGTGAATCGCCGGTGAAATCACCGATGTCCTGCACCGCGGGGCGCTGGTAGTTGTGGGACAGGATGACGGCGTTGCGCTCGCGCTTGAGGCGGAGGATGTCCTGCATCAGGGCCTGCTCATCTGACATGGTATGGCACCACCGTTGGGGGTGTGGCAAGTCTGGGGTATGGGATGCGGGCGATGCGGCGGACGGCTATGGATGGGGGCCGAAAAGCCCGGCCCCACAAGACGGGACAAGCGACGGACGGCCACGGCAGACGGCGAGGACCAACGGCATGCGGGAGAGACGCCCGCGCTCCCGGGAGCGGCGGACGACTACACGACGCCCTTCTTCTGGGCGTCCGCCCACATCGGGCTCATGTCGCGCAGCCGCTCCACAAAGCCCGGCAGTGACATCAGGAGCGCATCCACGTCGGCGTCGGTGTTCGTTCTCGAGAGGCTGATGCGCAGCGAGCCGTGGCTCACGGCGTGTGGGCGGCCCATGGCCAGCAGGACGTGGGAGGGGTCCAGCGAGCCGGAGGTACATGCCGAGCCGCTGGAAGCGCAGATGCCGTAGAGGTCCAAGGACAGCAGCATCCCCTCACCCTCGATGTAGTTGATGGTGAAGCTCGCGATATTGAGAAGGCGCCGCTCCGGATGGCCGGTGAGCTGAGTGTGTGGGATGCGCTCCAGGATACCGTCGATCACCCGGCGGCAGAGCCTCTGGATCCGCGGATTGTCTGTGGCGGCACGCTTGGCCAGGAGCTCCACCGCCTTGCCCATGCCCACGATGCCCGAGACGTTCTCCGTCCCCGCACGCTTGCCCTGCTCCTGCCCACCGCCATCGATGAGCCGGACCGGCCTGGTGCCCTTGCGGATGTACAGCGCTCCCACGCCCTTGGGCCCGTAGACCTTGTGGGCCGACATGGACAGCAAGTCTACGTTCAGCTCATCCACGTTGAGATCGACCTTGCCCAGCGACTGTACCGCATCGGTGTGCATCACCACACCGCGCTCCCTGCACAGCGCCCCGATCTGCGCGATCGGCTGCACAGTGCCAACCTCGTTGTTGGAGTGCATGATGGTGCACAGGATCGTGTCCTCGCGGACTGCCTCGGCCACCTGCTCGGGGTGAATGACGCCATCGGTGTCGGGGGGCAGCACGGTCACTTCGAAGCCCTGCTTCTGTAAAGCGAGGCAGGCATCGAGCACCGCGTGGTGCTCGATGCCTGAGGTGATGATGTGCTTGCCCTTGTGAGCCAGGGCCCACGCAGTGCCCTTGATGGCGTAGTTGTCGGCTTCAGAGCCGCAGCCGGTGAACACGATCTCCCGAGCGGAGGCGCCGATGTACCGGGCCACGTGCTCCCGGGCCTCCTCCACCGCGGCCCGGGAACGGGCCGCAAGCTGGTAGACACTGCTGGGGTTGCCGAACTCATCCTGCAGAAACGGCATCATCGCCCCGAGCACCTCGGGGTCGACACGGGTCGTCGCGGCATTGTCGAAGTAAATCAACCCATCCACTCCCATCCGAGCAGGGCCCGGGAAGCTCCGGGGGATTGTGGTAAGTCCAGTTACCAAGTTACTTGCACATTAGTCCTCGAGACGGCCCGAGTCAAGGGGTGTCGCAAGACCGGGTCCGCCGCCATCCGCCGGAGAGCCGCCGCGCCCGGGGGAGCCTGCTTTGCCCCCGGAACCGGCGCTGCAGAACGCGAAACGGGCGGCCGTGTGAGGGCCGCCCGTTGGTGTCATACCGGAACTTCGGTCTAGGCCTGGCACGGCACGGTGGGCTGGACGAACTCGAAGGTGACATTGCCCTCGTCGTCCATGTCGGCCACGATCTCTCCGTGCTCCTCGGCGCCCATGGCGAGGATATGCTCGGCCAGCGCGTCCTCTATCCGATTGCGCACCGCGCGGCGCAGGGGCCGGGCGCCCATGGACGGATCGAAGCCCTCGCGGATGAGAAGCTCGCGGACCGGGTCGGTGACGGTCAAAGTCAGGCCGCGGGCGGCGAGATTGGTCTTCACGTCCTGCAGTTGCAGGTCGACGATCAGCCGGATCTCTTCCTCTCCCAGGGCGTGGAAGACCACGACGTCGTCGAGGCGGTTGAGGAACTCCGGGCTGAAGGTCTTCTTCAGCTCGTCCACGACCTTCTGCTTCATGCGCTCATAGTCGCGTCCGGCGTCGTCCCTGGTCCGTGGCCGCTCGCCCTGCGAGAAGCCCATCGTCCGCCCCTCGGAGATCAGACGCGCGCCCACATTGCTGGTCATGATGACGATGGCGTTCTTGAAGTCCACCACTCGCCCCTGGCTATCGGTTAGCCGCCCGTCCTCCATGATCTGCAGCAGGATGTGGAAGACCTCAGGATGGGCCTTCTCGATCTCGTCGAACAGCACCACGCTGTAGGGCCGGCGACGTACGGCTTCGGAGAGCTGGCCGCTTTCCTCGTAACCGACGTAGCCCGGAGGCGCTCCGATGAGCCGGGAGACGGCGAACTTCTCCATGTACTCGGACATGTCGATGCGGATCAGGGCATCCTCGTCGCCGAATAGGAAGCGGGCGAGAATGCGGGCGAGATAGGTCTTGCCCACACCGGTGGGCCCGAGGAACATGAACGAGCCTGTGGGGCGCTTGGGGTCCTTGATGCCCGCCCGGGCCCGGCGCACGGCCTTGCAGACCGTCTTGATCGCGTCCTGCTGACCGACGATGTCCTCATGCAGCGCGTCTTCCATGCGCAGCAGACGCTGAGATTCCTCTTCCGACAGCGCGGTGACCGGTATCCCCGTCCAGATGGACACGACCTCCGCGATGTCCTCGCGAAACACGTGGGGGAGTTCCTCGGTCTGAGGGCGCCACTCGCCGGCCATGGCGGTGAGAGTGGTGCTCTCGAACAGATCGCCGTCGGAGGTATCGACGTCGTCCTCCGCCACCGCGGCCGGAACGTCGCCCAGCGAGCGGGAGAGCTTGCGCTCCGCCGATTGCTGGCTGTGGCGGCGCAGCTTCACGCGCGAGCCGGCCTCATCCAGCAGGTCGATGGCCTTGTCCGGCAGCGAGCGGTCGCTGATGTAGCGCAGCGAGAGGTCCACCGCCGCGTCCACGGCCTGCTCGTCGTAGATCACATCGTGGAACGCGGCGTAGCGCTCGAGGATGCCGTGGAGGATATCCAGCGACTCCTCGCGAGTGGGCTCGCCGACCATGACGGGCTGGAACCGGCGCTCCAGGGAGGGCGTCTTCTCGATGTGCTTGCGGTACTCGTCCAGGGTGGTGGCGCCGATGCACTGCATCTCCCCGCGGGCCAGGGCGGGCTTGAGGATATTGGAAGCATCCATCGCACCCTCCGCCGCGCCGGTGCCGACGATGGTGTGCAACTCATCGAGGAACACGATGACCTGGTTGTTGGCGGCGCGCAACTCCTCCATCACGCGCTTCATGCGCTCCTCGAACTCGCCGCGGTACTTGGTGCCGGCCACGAGGCTTGCCAGGTCCAGGGCGACGAGACGGCGGTTGAGAAGCAGGTCCGGCACGTCGCGGTCGGCGATGCGCTGCGACAGCCCCTCGGCGATGGCGGTCTTGCCCACGCCGGCCTCACCGATGAGACAGGCGTTGTTCTTGGTCCGCCGGCACAGGATCTGGATCACCCGCTCCATCTCCGCCTCGCGGCCGACCACGGGGTCGAGCTGCCCCTCACGGGCGAGCTGGGTGAGGTCGCGGCTGTAGTGATCCAGGTTGGGGGTCTTGCTCTTCTTGCTGGGCGTACTGGGGGCCTGAGGCTCGGCGGCCTGCTTCTGAGCGGGGCCGGCCGCCCGGGCACTGGCCATGTCGGCCACGATGTGCCGCACCTGGCCCACGTCCGCGCCGTAGTTGCGCAGGAGACGATAGGCCGGACCCTTGCCCAGCCGGAGCAGGCCCAGGAGGATATGCTCGGTCCCGATGTAAGGGTCGCCGAGCGTGCGGGCCTCGGTGTAGGCCAACTGCAGGGCACTTTGTGCCTCAGGGGTGAAGAACAACTCGTTGTTGGGCTCAGAACCCCGCCCCGATTCAACCTGCTGGTCCAGGTCGGCGCGCAGTCGGTCCACATTGGCACCCAGGTGCCCGAGCACCTCGATGGCGGCACCCTCGCCCAGCCTCAAGAGGCCGAGCAACAGGTGTTCCGTGCCGATCAGCGGGACGCGGGTTCGGGTCGCCTCGGAATGGGCCAGCAAGACTGCCCTGCGAGCGCGACTCGTGAAGCGCTGCCACAATTCCATGGGACGGATTGTCCTCCTATTGCCACTGCCCCCGAGCCCCCACGCAGGGGGGGTGTCCGGTGTGCAGAATAACTGCAACCACGTTATCCATGTAGGTATAGAACGCGCGACCGCCGGAGGAAGTTCACGCCACTAAATACGTGTCGGCTCGGTGCCTCGTTGCGCCTGGGCCTGGGCCGGGCGCCGCGCGGGTCCGCTACCTCCAGGCTCCGGGCACGGCAAACCGCCGCGTCCATCGAGCCGACGTGCCGGTGCCGGCGGCATCCTCCTGCGTGCGTACTCACTATAAGGGACATTCGGGCCGCCGGCTTAAGGTTGTTTTACCCACCGACACCCACAGTTTACCCCTCTATCGGCTCACCATCGTGGGTCGTAAGCTCCGTGAACAGGTGCCACAGCTTCCCGGTCAGCGGACCCGGCCTGCCGTCGCCGATGGACCGGCCGTCCACCCTCACTACCGGTACCACCTCCGCCGCGGTGCCGGTCAGGAATACCTCGTCCGCGTTGTACACCCGGTGCATCCGGAACAGGTCCTCATGCACCGCTATCCCCTGCTCGCGGGCAACGTCGATGATCGCCTGTCGCGTGATCCCCGCCAGATTGCCGATGTACAGCGGTGGCGTGAGCAGCTCGCCCTTCTCCACCAGAAACAGGTTGTCACCCGTGCACTCGCTCACATAGCCCTCGGAACTGAGCATGATGCCCTCGGGCACCCCGGCCTGAGTCGTCTCGATCTTGGCCATGATGTTGTTCAGGTAGTTCAGCGGCTTGAGGGCGGGGTCCAGCGCCTGGGGCGAGACCCGCCGCGTCGCGCAGGTGATGACATTCAGCCCATTGTCATAGTACTCCGGAGGGTACAGAGTGATCTGATCGGCGATGATAATCACCGTCGGCACCGGGCACTTCCGCGGGTCCAGGCCGAGGTCGCCGATGCCGCGGGTGACCACCAGCCGGCAGTAACCGTCGGAGAGCCCGTTGACCCGAAAGCAATCGCAGACCGCCGCGATCATCTCCTCCTGGCTCAGCGGGATATCCAGCATGATCGTCTTGGCGCCGGAGTAGAGCCGGGCAACGTGCTCCTTGAGCCGGAAGACCCGGCCGCCGTACGCCCGGATACCCTCGAAGACGCCGTCGCCATAGAGTAGCCCGTGGTCGAACACGGACACCTTTGCTTCCTCTTTGGGGTAAAACTGGCCGTCGATGTAGATCAACTGGGAAGCCATGCCAAATTCACCTGTAGCGGCCCCGGCCGCTTCGCAACGCTCGACCCCATCCGCGGTCCCCTGATACCGGAAGTATACCACAGCCTCTGGGGCCCAGCAACGTGACACCGGGTCGCCGGTCTTGCCGTATCGCCCGGTGCGAAGCTCCCGATAAGGGGAGAGAAGGCCGGATGCACAACGGTGCGGAGGTGAGGTTGGGCCGCCCGGCCCTTACTCCCTCGCTCCTCGGCGTGCGCCGCCCGCAAGCCCGTCCCCAGGGCCGTCCGCACGCCCGGGGCTTCCTGCCCGCGGCGACACTACGCACCGGTGGTCTCCAGCAAGAGGGCCACGATATCCGCGGCCTCCAGGCCATTGGCCGCCGTGAAGCCCACGGTTCCGGGCTCGATGATCTCAACTCCGGGCACCAGCGCGGCGGCCTCGGCCTGCTCCACCCGGGCCAGCTCCATGCGGCACGAGATCGGGCCGGTCGGCACGAAGGCGGGGATCTGCTTCCTGTGCGCCACCGCCCTCGCCACCCCGGCGCGGATCTGCTCCCGGCACGCCTCCACCGGGTACAGCCGGGCACACTCCCGGGTGTAGGCCTGTTTGACGGCTACCGTCTCCACCTCGGGGCCCAGGACCTGGGCGATCTCGCGCCCCAGCGCCTCGCAGCCCGAGACGAACACCAGCGGCACCCCGAAATGCCCGGCATGGGCGGCGCTGATGCCACTCTCTCCCACCTCCACGTCGTTGTACCAGAGCCGTCGCACTCTGAACAGCATCGTGTGAGAGATGACGCCGTCGGGGGTCATGGCCCGGGCGTGGTAGCCCACCAGTACGGCCGCATCGAAGGTGTCGTCGATACCCTCCATCATCCGCGAGCCGGCGGTCCAGCCCTGGATCAGATGGGCGCGGGGGTCCAGCTTCTCGATGAGGATGTTGTCCGCCGGGCCGTGGGAGTCCTTGACCCACACCTCCGTGGCCCCGGCGTCGAAGGCCCCCTGCACCGCGGCATTGACGTCGGCGGTCATGAACTCACGCGCCCGGCCGTAGTCCCTGTGCTCGCTCTCCGTCATCGCCGAACGGCCGACGCCGCTTATCCCCTCCATGTCCGCCGAGATGAAGACCCTCAGCGAGGGGGCGGCCGGCTCCACTACCTGTGTCTGCGTCTCTGTCTGTGTCATCTGCGTCACCATTGACCTCAGCGTTGGTGTGTCGACGTTGTGCCGCGCAAGCAGCTCTGCAACGAAGCCCTCCTGCCCCCGAAGCAGGCCCAGCAGGATGTGCTCTGTGCCCACATGTGACGAGCCCGCCGTTCGCGATTCGGTGTAGGCCGACTGCAGGACGCTCTGGGCGGCGGGAGTGAAGAACAGCTCCGTGGGCGTGTCCTCCGTGCCCTGCTCTTGCTCCACGTACCGCTCGCTCTCGCCGAGCAGAGCATCCAGAGCGGCGCCGCCGGCGGCCAGGAACCGGTACGCGTTGCCGTCCTCAACGTGCAGGAGCCCGATCAGCAGGTGCTCGGGCCCCACGAGCGGTGTGTGCCAGCGTGTCGCCTCGTTGTGTGCCCGCAATACGGCCCTGCGCGCCCGGGGAGTAAACCGTTGCCAAAGCTCCATCTCACTGCCTCCTCATCGCCGACCTGATGTGAGCGCGTTGCCGCCGGTCGGGCAGACAATGCGTCACGGTCGGAGGGACCGCAGCCATCGCCTCTGCCCTCGCCCCCCGCGGACGCCGTCGCTCCCGCCCTGCGAGACCGCTTCCGCTGACGCCGTTGCCGTAGCCGTCGGCTCGCGACTCGCCGACTCCCCCCGCAGGTCGCCGGCCTTGGCCCGGCGAATTGCTTCGCGAACGCCAGCGTCGCCCCGGCCCCCGGGGAGTATGCCTCTACTCAGGCCTATTCCACTCCCGGCCGCCCCGCTCCTGCTGCGTTCCCCGGCCTGCCTACACGTCGCGGGCCGTCTGTTGCCTGATGGCCGGCCGATGTTGGCGGCCTGCGACTGCTCTTGCCCCGGTGGTTCGCGTACCGGCACGTGGGGCAAAGGGACCGCGGAGTGGCTGCGGGTACGGGGTGCTCGGAGGTGTGTGGGGCCGCGTCGCCCCGGGCTGCGGCCGGCCTTGACGCCGGCCGAATACCGTCTGTACAATCCGCCGGGGGGTCTCAGCGCCCCGTGGGTGTTGTTGTCTTCGGGCATGTCCGGTGGCCGCGCCATCGGGCTTCACCGCCAATGGATGAGGGTGTGTCTATGAACGAGATCGTGTTCAAGGAAGAGATCGCGGCCAACACCTATCGGTACAAGATCAGCCATCCGAAGATCGCCAGGAAGCGCAAGGCCGGGCAGTTCGTGATCCTCCGCACGCACGAGGGCGGCGAGCGCGTGCCCCTGACCATCGTGGATTCCGATCCTCAGGAGGGCACCGTCACGCTCATCTTCCAGGCCGTGGGGCATTCGACTCGCGAGCTGGCCGAGATGCAAGTGGGCGACGCCTTGATGGATCTTGCAGGACCGCTGGGCAAGCCCACGCACATCGAGCACTTCGGCACCTGCTGCGTGATAGGCGGCGGGTACGGCACCGCCCCGGTCCTGCCCATCGCCGCGGCGCTGCAGGAAGCCGGCAATGAGATCGTGGGCATCGTCGGCGCCCGCACCAAGGACCTCGTCATCCTCGAGCAGGAGCTGGGCCAGATCTGCTCGCGGCTCGAGGTGGCCACCGATGACGGCTCCTACGGGCACAAGGGCTTCGTCACGGACGTGCTGGGAGGTCTCCTCGCCGAGGGCGTGAAGATCGACTTCGTCCTGGCGGTCGGCCCCACACCCATGATGCGGGCCGTGTCGAACCTCACCCGGGAGCACGCGATCCCGACGATGGTGAGCCTGAACCCGATCATGGTCGACGGCACGGGCATGTGCGGGGGCTGCCGGGTGGAGGTGGGTGGAGAGACCAAGTTCGCCTGCGTGGACGGCCCGGAGTTCGACGGGCACCAGGTCAACTTCGACCTGCTCATGAAGCGCCAGGGCACTTACAAGGCGGAAGAGGCCGAGGCCGCCCAGCACGGGTCGCACTGCAAGATCGGGCTGGACAAGTAGGGCGGGGGGTGAGGCGCCGTTGACGTTGTAGGGCGGCGACCTGTGCGCCGCCGCCGTTGGGCGGCCCCCTCGGCGCGGTACAGGCCCGCGCCCTACAAAACGGCGGCGACCTGTGCGCCGCCGCCGTTGGGCGGCCCCCTCGGCGCGGTACAGGCCCGCGCCCCTACAGAACCGCGGCGACCCGTGTCTCACTGCTCCACCCAACCCACCAAACACCCTCCTCACCAGGAGACAACGACTATGACCCTCAAGCCCACCAAAGCTCCCCGCCAGCCCATGCCGGAGCAGACGCCTGAGGCCCGCGTGAACAACTTCGACGAGGTGCCCCTGGGCTACTCGCCCGAGGCGGCCATCACCGAGGCCAGCCGCTGCCTGCAGTGCAAGAAGCCCGCCTGCGTCGCGGGCTGTCCGGTAGCCGTGGACATCCCCGGCTTCATCGCCCTCGTGCGCGACGGCAAGTTCGCCGAGGCGGCGCGGAGGATCAAACAGACCAACGTCCTGCCCGCCGTGTGCGGCCGCGTCTGCCCGCAGGAGGACCAGTGTGAGGTCCTCTGCGTCCTGGGCAAGAAGGGCGAGCCCGTCGCCGTCGGCCGTCTCGAGCGCTTCGTCGCCGACTGGGAGCGCGAGCACGGCCTGATGGAGAAGCCACAGCTTCCGGAGCCCACCGGCAAGAAGGTCGCCATCGTCGGCTCCGGCCCGGCGGGCCTCACCGCCGCGGCCGAGCTTGCCAGGATGGGACATGAGGTCACCATCTTCGAGGCCCTCCACGACATGGGCGGCGTGCTCGTCTACGGCATCCCGGAGTTCCGTCTGCCCAAGAAGATCCTCCGCGTGGAGATCGAGGCCCTCCAGGACCTGGGAGTGAAGCTGCAGACCAGCGCCGTCATCGGCAAGCTGGACACCATCCAGGACCTGCTGAATGACGAGGGCTTCGACGCGGTGTTCGTCGGCACCGGCGCCGGGCTACCGACGTTCATGGGCATTCCGGGCGAGAACCTGCTGGGCGTGTACTCGGCCAACGAGTTCCTGACCCGCTCCAACTTGATGCGTGCCTACGAGTTCGGTGAGAGCGATACCCCGATCGCCCGGGGCAAGCGTGTGATGGTGGTGGGCGGCGGCAATGTGGCGATGGACGCGGCCCGCACGGCCCGGCGCCTCGGAGCCGAGAAGGTGATCTTGTCGTACCGCCGCTCGCGCACCGAGATGCCGGCGAGAAACGAGGAGATTCACCACGCCGAGGAGGAGGGCATCGAGTTCCACCTGCTCACGGCCCCGGTGGAGTTCCTGGGCGACGAGACCGGCCGCCTGCGGGCGGCAACGATCCAGAAGATGGAGCTGGGAGAGCCGGACTCAAGCGGCCGCCGCCGCCCGGTGCCGATGGAGGGAAGCGAGTACGAGGAGCCCATCGACGTAGCGGTGATCGCGATCGGTGCGGGAGCCAATCCGCTGATCAAGGACACCACCCCGGGCCTGGATACCAACAAGTGGGGCTATATCGTCACGGACGAGGCCACAGGAGCCACGAGCATCCCGGGCGTCTACGCCGGAGGAGACATCGTGACCGGCTCAGCCACGGTGATCCTGGCCATGGGAGCGGGAAGGACGGCTGCCACGGCGATTGATGATTACTTGAAGGGGTAAGGGGCGAGGTGCGCGAGGCCTGAGGCAAACACAGCGGCCCGGCCATGCTCAGGGGGATACGACCGTGTACATCATGTACGTGGACGAGAGCGGCGACTCAGGGCTGCAGGGCTCACCGACTCAGTACTTCGTTCTGTGCGGCCTCGTCGTCCACGAGCTGCGGTGGCAGAGCACACTGGACCGTATGGTTGCCTTCCGGCGCGAGATGAAGGACAGGTTCGGGCTTCGTCTCCGCGACGAACTGCACGCGGCCCACTTCATATCGCGACCCGGCGAGTTGGTGCGCATACCGAGGAACGACCGCCTGACGATCGTGCGGCATTTCGCGGACTGCCTCGGGTCCATGGCCGACCTGAACCTGCTTGCCGTCATAGTGGACAAGACGACGGCCTCCGCGGCCTCGGGGGGCGCCGATGCGCCGGACGTCTTCGGCCGCGCCTGGAGCGCCCTGTTACAGCGCTTCGAGAACACGCTGGCCCACCGCAACTTCTCCGGCCCGGCCAATCCGGATGACCGGGGCATGCTCTTCCCGGATCACACAGACGACCTCAAGCTCACTTCGCTACTCCGGCGTATGCGCCGCTATAACCCGATCCCAAACGATGGCCGCTTCGGTGGAGGCTTCCGCGATTTGCCCGTCGGGCACATCATCGAGGACCCACACCTCAAGGATTCGGCGACGTCCTACTTCATCCAGGCCGCCGACCTGGCCGCCTATCTCGTCTACCAGAGCTTGGCCCCCAACGCCTACATGAAGCGCAAGACGGGGCACACCTACTACCGCCGGCTGGAGCCAATCTGCTGCAAGGTGGCGTCCAGGAGTGATCCCATGGGGTTCGTACGACTGAGGGCATGAAAAAGGGAAGCTTTCGCTTCCCGGAGGGATCCTACTATCCGGTCGAGCCGGGATTCAGATCCGCGCATAGTATACCACATGTGGGCGCCGCCCAAACGACATTTGCTGACAGCATCTGTTGCGGCGGCTGGGGGGCCCAAGCTCCCCCTTCAGCCTCGGAGGGGGCGAGATGCACCAAGAACCCCGGCCACTGCCGCAGCGGCCCGTAGTGATCCCCTCTGCCGGAGTATCTCGGCGGTCAGCCCAAGACCCAAAGTCTGGCGGTGCATCGGCACAACGGTTCGCTTCATTGTCTCCGGGTGGAGCAGTGTGAGATGGCTGCCCTTCTGCCTGTCGGCGGCGAAGCCGGCCCTCTGCAGTGCTCGCACCATCTCGGTCGGGGTGACGCGAGGCAGCCTAGCCACAGGCCGCCACTGCGTCTGGCACCGACGCCCTCACCCTGAAGATGAACCCCTCTGTCAACCCCTCGCGGGCAAAGCTCAGGACCGGGCCATCCTCCGGCACAGGCTCGCCGTGTTGCACCAGGCTTTCCAGATAGCACTCGATGGCCTCCCTGGCCGAGACCAGGGAGTCTCCCACCGTGTCACCCTCAGTCAAGCAACCTGGAAGCGCCGGCACGAGGACGGTGTAGCTCCCCTCGGGCTCACGCCGCAAGACGACGGTGTAGGTGCGTTCCATGTGCCTCACCTCCGGTGCGGCCTGCCGGCCGTATCCACATTGTACCCCCCCCGGACCCCAGCGGCCAAGTCTCCTCGATAGGCCATCGCGATGCCCCTACCCCCACAGCGCCTCCATGGGCACCGCGTGGAGCCTCCCGCCGAAAGGCACGACGCAAGGCGCGCATGACATCCCCCCGCGACAGGGCGTGACCCACTCACTGGCTGAAAATCAACCACCAAGTGGCTGAAAACCAACCACCAAGTGGCCGAAAACAAACCACCAGATGGCCGATCTGCATTCATGGCGCCGCGGGAGCACAGCGCGCCCGGTGCTCCGGGCCACGCCACACTGCTCTTTCACCCCTTCGCCTGCCTCACAAACCCCACTCCCTCCGTCTCGGCCTCCGCCGTCCGCGCCGGGCCGAAGGCCACCAGGTCCACGCAGTCCTCCCACTCCACCCGCAGGGCCCTGTCGCCCACGCGGGTCACATCGGGCATTGGCGTACCCGGTCTCCGCGGGTACAGGAAGGCCAGCAGGTGCGGCTCCCCTGCGGTGGTCACATTCGCCCGTAGTCGGGGGTGGCGCACGATCTCGGCGGTCGCGCTCCACTTGGTCTCGCACTCGTCCACCTCGAACGTCGGCAGCTCGGCCGCGAACAGCACCACCTCAAGCTCCCAGTTGCTGTTGGCATCCCTCAGCACGGGATATGGGCTGCTCAGGTCAAAGCCCATGCCCTCGCCGGAGATCATGAACCCCGTGGCATTGATGCCCTGCAAGAGCCAGGTGTAGTTGTGCTCATTGCCGTCGGCCTGCAGCTCGTCGTAGATCACCGCATACGGCCGGGCCTTGTCGTGGGCGAAGATCACGTGCCTGTCGAACCGCTGGAGCGCCGGGTTGTTGTACAGATCCCCCGCCCGGCCGCAGGCGTAGGTTGCCAACTCGCCCGGCTCGTAGGCGATGATGCGGCCCTCCGTCGTCTTCATCTGCTGGCCCTTACCGTCGAACAACACGCCATTGTGATGCTCCGTCTGGCCGCCGCCGTAGCCGGAATCGCCGGCCGGCGCGCTTTCGCCCCGGTAGAGGGCAAAGTGGTTGGCGTCGTACTGCCCGTGGCCCATATCCGGATTGCCGCCGGCGGTGAAGGACAGCAAGCAGTCCTCCTCCCCCCAGCCTGAGCGCATGTCCACGATGCCACGGCGCGAGAAGTGCCTGCTAAGCGGCAGGCCCACCTGCTCCGGGGTCCTGGCCGCCGGCGCCAGAGCGTGCCACAGGATGGTGTAGTTCAAGAGCGGCTGCGCGGCATTGCGACCATCGCCGAAGACGTCCGCCGGGTCCGTGAGCCGCCCCGTCACGTGCTCCCACAGCCACGTCAGCTCCGGACGGTCATAGACGGCGGCGTACAGCGGGAAGAAGCAGGTGTGGGCATGGAAGAAGGCGTCGTTGGTGTTGTTGAAGTAGTTGCCGCCGGGAAGCGCCTCGTACAGGTAGTAGTCCATCACCTTCGACAGCCGCGGATGCCGCCACAGGTCTTCGCCCCCGGCCCGCCGGAGCGCCTCCACGGGGAAGTTCAGATAGTACAGGCAGGCCGAGGTGTACCCGGCACCCTCCAGCGCCCCGCCGTCCACGCCGATGCCGATGTCCAGGTACCTTCTGATGCCATCCATGAACGTGTCCAGCCAGGCTTTCTCCTGCACCGCATCGCCGGTCTCACCGTACATGGCAAGAGTCATCAGCGCCCCGGCGGAATTGCCGATCAGGGCGAAGTTGTGCCCGAGGATGCCGGGGTAGTTGCTGCCCTCCGGGAGCTTGCGCATGTACTCATACAGGTAGGCGATGTACGTCCCGGCCATGTAGTCGCGGACTTCCTTGCGCTCCTGCTCAGAGAGGTGGTGGTAGAGCAGGTCGTAGAAGACGGCCAGTGAGCGACTGGAGTGCCCGGCATCCAGAGGCTGGCTGAGCCACCCTCCGTACGGCCGGCCGTAGTTCAGGCCCCCGATGCCGTCGATCACCCGCTTGCGGATGATGGTCAGGACAATGTCCTTGGCCCCCTGAATGTACCGCGGCTCCCCGGAGAGCGCACCGGCCCAGGACAGCTCCTCGAAGCACTTGGTCAGCCAGGTGGCACCCCCGCGGTCGTGCCAGTAGCTCTTCTTCAGGTCCGGCCAATCTACATAGAGACCGGCCCGCGGATCGAGGTAGGCATCGCACTTGCGCAGCATCTCCCTGTAGGCGAGCTGCTCCACCGGCCGGTCGAGTCGGGCCTTGACCTGCTCGATCTCGGCGGCTGTGCAGATCAGCCGCGGGTGGGCCGCGCCGGTGACGTACAGCTCCGCCTCCGCAGCGGCGGGCAGGCTGAGCGCAAGACCGAGGGTGGCACTGCAGGCAAGAGCGGTGAATGGGGACATGGGAAGACCTCACTGAGCGATATGCCGGGAGCCGTCATCACGAGGACGGTGCGGGAGTGCCGTGTGTGTGTCTGGTTCGCCGCCCGGTCACCGCTGCCCTCGCGGTGAGTCCGTGCCGGGCGGGCGATGTAGGGGCGCGGGCCTGCACCGCGCCGCCGTTCTGTAGGGCGCGGGCCTGTACCGCGCCGGGGAGGCCCCGAAGCAGCAACGGCTAACGGCGGCGGCGCACGGGTCGCAGCCCTACAGACGACACCCGGCGCCGGCAACATACAAGGGGTGCGGGCCTGCACCGCGCCGAACACCTCCCGCGGGTTCCACCCGCGGCCGTCCCCCATCGCCCCTTCGTCTGGGCCAAACGGCGACGGCACACGACGGCGGCGTACACAGGCCCCGGCCCTGCGGCGATGGCGGCCGGCGTCCTCACCCACGGCCCTCCCAGGGGCGGCTGGGAGCACGGCTCGGAGTCCGGCGCACGCAGGGGCCGTGCAAGGTGCACCGGCATCAGACCGCGAACCACTGCAGCGGGCATGCGACCGCCCGGGCAGGCGAGGGCCTCGGCCGGGGGGCGCGGCCGGCAATATCATCTGCAGCACCGAGCACCAACGAGAGGGAGATGACATGGACCGGTTGCGGGGAGTGCGCGCGTTGACGGTCGCTCTCGTCTGCTGGGCGGCCGTGGCAGGCGGCGACGAGCGGTACGAGGTCACCGGTATTGGCGGAGCCGGCGGCATGTTCACACCTATGGCCTGTCCCGGCGACCCCAACTTCATGCTGCTGTCCTGCGACATGAGCGGGTCCTACCGGTCTCTGGACGGCGGCAATAGCTGGGAGCTGATCCCATACAGGCAGCTCAACAGCTCCATCGGGTGTTATCCTCTGTTCGTCGGTGACGCCGTCTACTGGGTCAGCGGGCCGACGCTCAAGGTCAGTCGCGACAAGGCCGCCACGTGGCAGACGGTGGCGGAGCCCTCTCCGTGGGCCGGCGGCATCCAGCATCTGGCCGCTCTCGAGCCCGAGGGCCGGCCGGCGGTCCTGTTCGTGGTGGCTACCGACGGCGTCTGGCGCTCGCCGGACGCTGGCGCCACGTGGGAGCGCGCCATCGAGGGGGAGTGCCGCGGCCTGCTGGCCGTCGGCTCCGGAGCCTATGCCGCCTGCACCGACAAGACCCTCATCAGCGCCGATGAAGGCAGATCCTGGGAGGAGGTGGCGGCCCCCGAGCTCAGGGGCCGCCAGGTGTTCGGTCTCGGAGGCAGCGCCGACGCAGAGGGGCAAGTCTGCATCTACGCATCGGCCTGGGACGTGGGTGTGCTCAAGTCTCTGGATGAAGGCAGGACCTGGCAGGTGTTGGTGGACAAGTACGACGACCAGAACGTGTTCATGGTACCCGCCGGCCAGACTCAAGTGGCCTACATGGCCCAGTCCGGCGGGGGATGGTGCCGGCGCGTGTGGCGCACGCGCGACCAGGGCGTCACGTGGCAGGAGTGCTTCCACATGACGGGGCCGGCCAAGAACGTCGACCCGTCCTGGGTGCAGACACACCTGAGCTGGGGCTACTACATCACCCCCCGGGGCCTCGGCATGTGCGCCGGCGATCCCGGCACCGTGCTCTTGGCCACTCAGGGCGATCTGTACCTCTCTCGCGACGGCGCCGACACCTGGCGGCAGATCATGAACGTCCCCGTGGATGTCATGGAAGACGGCCGGCAGGTGCGCGGATACCGGAGCAACGGCTGCGAGGTCACCACCTGCATGCGCTACCTCATCCACCCGCAGGAGCCGCAGCGGCGGTACATCCTCCACGCCGACATCGGCCTGTCCCGCAGCCCGGATGGCGGGCAGACGTGGCTCCCGTCCGCCACCGGCTCGCCGTGGGGGAATACCTTCTACCACGTGGAGTTCGATCCCGACGTGCCGGGCCGTATGCTCGCCGCGGCCAGCAGCCGGCATGATATCCCCAACTGGACGCACATCTCCCCCAACACCCCCCAGCAGCAGGGCGGCGTCGTGGTCTCCGATGACTACGGCAAGACCTGGCGGGTCCCGGGCACGGGGCTTCCCAAGCTGCCGTGCACCTGGGTCTGCCTGGACCCCCAGAGCCCGCCCCACAGCCGCACGCTGTATGCGACGCTGTACGAGGGGGGCCTGTACAAGTCCACCGATGGCGGGGAGACCTGGACGCTGAAGTCGGAGGGCCTCGGCAACGAGGGGAACATGCACGCCTTCATGCTACAGCTTCACCCGGTAACCGGCGACCTGTACTGCGGGATCACGGCCCAGCGCATGCAGGAAGGCAACCGGGCCACTTTCCCCGTGGCCGGCGGGCTGTGGAAGTCCACCGATGGCGCGGAGACGTGGACCGATCTCACCGCGGACCTCAAGCTCCACTGGCCCAATTCCTTCGCGGTCCACCCCACCGACCCCAACACGATCTACATCACGGCGGCCACGATCCCCGGCGGTCCGGAGGGAGGTGTGTACAGGACGACCGACGGCGGGAAGACCTGGGAGCACGTGCTCAAGGACGAAGACTTCGCCAGGACCTCGGAGCCCGGCTTCGTGCACGCCATGTACATCAACCTGCACCCCGACGACCCGGACCGCGTGTACGTCGGCACGATCACGCACGGTCTGTGGCTGAGCCCGGACGCGGGCAAGACGTGGGAGCGGTTCAGCAAGTTCCCCTTCGGTCCGGTCTGCAATGTGACCATCGACCCGCAGGACGAGGGAACGATGTATGTGGGCACCTACGGAGCAGGGGTGTGGCGCGGAAGCCCGGTGCCGTGAGGCCGCTGCCGCCCGGCCTCCACCGTGTGGTGCGCGACACACGCCGCCGCGGGCGGGGAGGGAGCACGGCAACGACACACGGCGGCGGGGTACGGGCCTCCGCCCTACAAGGGCGAACCCCTCCGAGGCAGGCGGCAACGACACACGGCGGCGGGGTACAGGCCCCCGCCCTACAAGGGCGAACCCCTCCGAGGCAGGCGGCAACGGCTGACGGCGGCGGGGTACGGGCCCCCGCCCTACAAGGGCGAAGCCTGCCGTGCCGCCCCTGCGGGAGGGAGTGCGCGCGGGTGCCGCGAATAGTAGCGACGGAGAACCGCGGCCCGGGAGCTCTGCAGGCCGCGATACTCCGCGCCGGGACGCACGCGAGACCAAAAGGAGGTGAGGCGGACGGACCCCGCGCGGGTCGGTCCGCAGACCTTTGACAGCAGCAATGTACGCGGTCGCCGCCATCGTCGGAATCCTGGGCATCGTGTTCCTCGCCGGGGCGCAGGGCCTGCCCGGGCGCATGGTGGTGGGAGCCCTGATGCTACTCGCCGCCATCGTCATCGGCTGGCTCACCAGGGCCAAGGCCCCGGAGCGCACCATCGTGCAGAAGATCGACCTCAGCGGCGATGTGAGCCGGGAGGAGATGAAGTGCCGCAACTGCGGGGGCACGCTGGACGAGAAGTCCGTGCAGATGGTGGAGGGCGCCGTCACCGTCAAGTGCCCCTACTGCGGTTCCTCCTATCACCTGGAGGAGGCCCCCAAGTGGTAGGTCGTTCACCCCTGGCCCGCCTGGGCCGGAGCATCTCCCGGGACTTCTGCATCTGGTGGCGCCAACTGCGGGTCGGTCTCGGCTCGGGCCAGACCCGTCCGGGACTGTATGAGTACCGGTTCTCCGAGCACGGCGGGCAGACGCGTCTGCATCTGCGCATCGGCCCCGACGGCGCGGGGCTGCTGTTTGTCGACGTCTCCGAGGTGATCCATCTCAACCCCGTGGCCGCCGAGATCACCCGCATGCTCCTGGACGGTGTGCGGCCGCGGCGTATCGTGGCGCTCCTGCAGAGCTGGTACCCCGAGGCTCCCCCGGCCGATGTGCAGGCCGACGTGGCGCAGCTTGCCGAGGCCGTCGAGCTGCTCAAGGACCCGGCGGCCCCCTGTGCCGCCTGCGCCCTGGGCTTTGACCGCACCGAGCCCTTCGCCACCAGAGCCCGGGCGCCCTACAAGGCCGACCTGGCCCTGACCTACGCCTGCCAGAACAACTGCGCCCACTGCTACAATGAGCCGGGGCGCAAGCAGATGGCCTCTCTAGAAACCCGCGACTGGCGCCGCGTGCTCAAGCGTCTGGCGGACATCGGCGTGCCGCACATCATCTTCACCGGGGGCGAGCCCACGTTGGCCGACGGCCTCCCGGAGCTTGTGCGCTGCGCCGAGGACCTGGGAGAGGTGACGGGGATCAACACCAATGGGCGGCGGCTGGCAGAGCCTCACCTGGCGCCGCGGCTCAAGGCGGCCGGCCTCGACCACGTGCAGATCACCCTGGCCTCCCATCTGCCCGAGGTGCACAACGCCACCGTCGCCGCCGCGGCCTTCGACGAGACCGTCGCCGGGATCCGCCATTGCCTGCAGGCCGACCTGCACACCATTACCAACACGACGCTGACCCGGGAGAACTCCGATCACGCCCTGGAAATCGTGGAGTTCCTGGACGATCTGGGGCTTCAGACCTTCGCCATGAACGGCATGATCTGCGCCGGTGGCGGCAGGCACAGCCCCCAATCGCTGTCCGAGCGCGAGCTGATCCCGGTTCTGACTGCCGTGCGGGACCGGGCCGTGGAGCTGGGGATGAGGTTTCTGTGGTACACGCCCACCGAATACTGCCGGCTCTCGCCGGTGGAGCTGGGCCTCGGCGTCAAGTCGTGCAACGCCGCGGAATATTCCATCTGTGTCGAGCCCAACGGTGACGTCCTGCCGTGCCAGTCCTTCTACAGCCCGGTGGGGAACCTGCTGAAAGACGACTGGTCGTCGATATGGAATAGTGAGCTGTTCGTCAAGCTGCGCACACGCCGGGAGTGCCCCGCAGAGGCCGGCCTGCCGGAGAGCTGCCGGGATTGTCCGGACCTGCAGGTCTGCGGAGGTGGCTGCCCTCTGCAGCGTGCCGAGCGATACCAGGAGGTACTGGTCCATGAGTCCTGAACCGGGCGGTGTCAAACCGGGGATTGCGGTGGATCCCGGGGTGTACCATTTCATCAAGACTGCCGGTGAAGCCGCTACCCGGTTTCACCTCCGGGTGGAGCCCGACGGCAGTGGGCTCTTGCTGGCCAATGCCGCCGAGGCCGCCCATCTGTCGCCGGTGGGGGCGCTGATGGCCCACGGCATCTTGCAGGGCCTGGCCGATGAGGCGGTGATCGCCGAGGTCAAGGCCAACTTCCACGGCGGAACGGAGGCCGAGATCGCCGACGATCTGTTCCGCGTCCATCAGCTTCTGGCCGACCTGTCCTCACCGGATGACAACTATCCGATCACCAACTTCGGCGGGGTGGATGAGACGGCTCACAGCCGACGTCTCGGTGCACCCTTCGCCGCCGATGTCGTCCAGGGGACCCCGGAGCAGATGGAGAACATCGTCGGCTCCCTGTGGGAGGCGGGCATCCCGCACGTCACCTTCCTGGTGCAGCCCGACCGCGACCCGCAGGAGCTGGTGAGAGCCGTGGAGGCCGCCGAGGACCTGGGCATGGTCACCGGCATCCGCACCGTGGCGAGCTGGATATCCGAAGACATCCTCCGTCAGATCGCCCGGGCGGGCCTGGACCACTGCACCCTCGTGTTCGCCTCCTGCGATCCGCCCGAGCACAACGCAATGGTCGAGCGGGACGGCGACTTCAGCGTCCTCATGGCCGCCATCGACACCTGCAATGACCTGGAGCTTTGCGTGGTGGCCCAGATTCCACTCACGGACGAGACGGCCGGGGAGCTGGAGGACATGGTCGAGCTCCTCGCGGAACAGGGAGTGCGCAACTTCGCCTTCTATGCGATAGCCTGTCTGGATGGGGAGGAGAAGTCCGACGCCGCCGGGGCATTGCCGGCCCGGACGCTACCCCAGTTCGCCACGGTGGTCAGCGAGGCCGCCGAGACCGCGGGGGCGCGGCTCATCTGGGAGCCGCCGGTGAAGTTCGATCTGCAGAAGTCCTTGTCCCGGCACGTCATCGCCGGCCCGCGGGCCTGCGGGGATGTGGCCGTCCGGGTGGAGGCCGATGGCACGGTGTTCCCGGCCAGAGGGCCGCGCTCGTGTGCGGGCAATGTCCTTACCCAGAGCTGGGCGGAGATCTGGGGCAACGAGTGTTTCACCGCCTATCGCGAGGCGGTGGAGAAGCCCAAGCGCTGCCCCGACTGCCCGGACCTGGCGCTCTGCGCCGCCGCCTGCCCCAAGGACCCAACCGGCTGGAGCGACGACACACAGGACGGTGAGGCATCATGAGAGGACAGGTGCGCACAGGTTTCATGCAGGCCTCAGTCGTCGGTGGCCGTTGTGCCGTCGGTGGCCGTAGCGCCGTCGGTGGCGCGGGCTTTCCAGCCCGCGAGTCGTCGCCGGTAACAATCGCCAGACCAGGGCACGGCCCGGCGGGCTGGAAAGCCCGCCCCACCAACGACGGGCTGTGTTGTGCCGTCGGTGGCGCGGGCTTTCCAGCCCGCGAGTCGTCGCCGGTAACAATCGCCAGACCAGGGCACGGCCCGGCGGGCTGGAAAGCCTGCCCCACCAACGGCAGGTTGGGCCGCAGCGCCAGGGGTCTGCTGGGTTCTTTACTGGTGGCCCTGCTGCTGTCTCTCGCCACCGTAGCCTGCGCCCAGGATTACCGCTTCTCCGTACCCAAGATGACGCTCAACGTCTATCCGGAGCAGGACGGCTCCGTGACGCTGGAATATGACGTCGACTTAACCTGCTCTCCCGGCGCCCATGCCATCGACATCATCGATATGGGCCTGCCCCACGGTGGCTACAACATCAGCAGCATGAGCGCCGCCATCAACGGGGAGAGGCTCAGCGACATCCGCAGGTCCGAGGTTGTCAACCCCGGCGTCGAGGTGCACCTGGGCGAAGGGGCCATCGAGCAGGGGCAATCCGGGCACTTCTGGTTCCGCTGCATCATGCCGAAGCTGGTGTATCAAGACACCACCCGCCAGGACTACGCCTCCTTGCAGATCACCCCTACGTGGTGGGACGGCCAGTACCTGGAGGGCACCACCGACCTCGCGATCGTTGTGAACCTGTCGCAGGACCTCAATCCCGACGACGTACTGCATCAGGGCAAGCCCTTCGACGCCAAGGCAATGACCAAGAGCCACCTTGCGGTGGCCTGGGACCTGCGGGGCGTGCGCGTGGATGGGCCCCACAAGGTCGGGGTGTCCTTCCCCAAGGGCAGCATGAATGTGGTGAGGATGACCCGTTTCGGGCTGCTGATGAAGTGGTGGCAGGAGGCCCATTCGCTGCGCTTCCTGTGGGGGATCGCGCTCCTGGTCCTGACGGGTATCATGTTCTTCCGCGCCAGCGCCGGCACAGGCTGGAGCTGCTTTTTGGGGATCCTGGTGATCCTCATCGGGGTGTTCGTGGTGTCCCCGGTGATCCACTTCTTCGCGCTGCCGGGGTTGCTCTTGATCTGGCACTTCTCGGAGAAGAGTCTCAAGCGCCGGCGGGGCAAGTACCTGCCCGCCATCGCCTCGGTGGAGGGCGGAGGGATCAAACGCGGGCTCACCGCCCCCGAGGCGGCGATCCTGCTGGAGCTGCCGCTGAGCAAGGTGCTCAGCCTGGTGGTGTTCGGTCTGCTGAAGAAGAGGATCGTCGAGCAGGTCTCGGCTCAGCCGCTGACGGTGCGCATCAATCCGCAGTACGATAGCGACAGTCGGGGCGAGAGACGCACGGCCGCGGCCACGGCGGGCACGGTGATCCACGGCTACGAGCAGCCCTTCATCGACGTCATCCGCCAGCGCGGAGCCATTCCCCTGGAGAAGATGAGCTTCGGCCGGCCGATGGAGCAGCTCATCAAGGCCACCGCCGAGCGAGTCGCCGGGTTCGATGTGGAGAAGACCAAGAGCTACTATCGGCATATCGTGAACCAGGCCTGGGTGGAGGCCGAGAAGCTCGGGGATATCCAGGAGCGGACCACCTATGCCGACGAGAACCTGCTGTGGCTGCTGGCGGCTCCCGACTATGGCGACCGTTTCGACCGCTGGCACACCCGGCGCCACTACTACGACCCGCCCTGGTACCGCACCGCCGGTCCCATCGGTGGCGGCGGTGTCTCGGTGCCCGAGACACCGGTAGGGGGTAGGACGAGCTTCGGCGACGTCGCCGCCTCGTTCTCGGGCTGGACGGAGAATGTGTCCTCCGGCCTGGCCTCCTCCCTGGACGGCGTCAAGCTCGAGACCGCCAAGAGCGGGATCATGGACCTGTCCGGCGTGGACAAGATGACCTCGGACACCCTCAAGTCCATGTCCGAGGGTTCCGGCGGCGGGGGCGGCGGAGGCGGCTGCGCCTGTGCCGGCTGCGCCTGTGCCTGCGCCTGTGCCGGTGGCGGGAGGTAGAGCCGATCACACCCGGGGATTGTCGTCCGGACCTGCCTTCTCGCGAGCGGGCCGCGCAATTGGCCGACTGGCTGGCCGGGCCGCGCGGGCGCCTGCTTCGGCGCGCGGGAATCGGCCATCGTCGCCGCGTGCTGGAGCTCGGCTGCGGCCACTGCTCGGTGACCCCCGAGCTGGTGCGCCGGGCTGCAGGTCCGGTGGTGGCCCTCGATCGCGACATCCGCCCCGCACTGGCGGCCGGGAACAGCGGCGCCGCGCTCTGCTGCGCCGAGGCCGCGGCTCTGCCCTTCCGCGACGGGGTCTTCGACCTGGCCCTGTGCCAGAACGTCCTGCTGTGGGCGGCCGCACCCTCTACAATGGGCGCGGCCCGTCCCACGGCCTCCTCTTGCTCCCCGGCGCCGCACCCCCTCGGACTGATCGCCGCCGAACTACGGCGCGTCTTGTGTCCCGGCGGGGCGGTCGTGGCCATCGAGCCCGACTACGGCGGGATGATGGAGTACCCCGAGGAGATCTCGGTGCGCGATCTGTGGCTGCGCGGCCTGAGCGCCGCCGGCGCCGATCCCTCCATCGGCCGCCGCCTGCCCGCGGCCCTCGAGCAGGCGGGGTTCTCAATCTGGCTGGAGCTGCAGGGCATCCCGCAGCCTGCGACCCCGCAGGCTACGGCGTTCCTGCTCGACCTACCGCTGGAGGAGTGGGAACGGAGGAAAGTCACGAGCGTTGCCCAGGTGCTGCGGGGGGCGGAGGGCACATGGGAGCACTTCGTCCATGTGCCGTACTTCCTGCTGGTGGCCACGAGATCCTGATCCGTCGTCGGGGGAACGGCGACGCTCTCAGCCCCGCCCGATATCCAGCAGGCGAAGCTGGATCTCCAGATTGCTCAGGCCGGCCTCCAGTGTGGCCAGCGGCTCGCCCTCGCCTCGCACCGCGCCCACGAAGCGGCCGATCGAGGTCTGCACGAAGTCCGTGGCCTTCACCTCGACCCCATCGAGCTTCAGATAGGCGCAGTACGCCCCTGCCTCGTCATTGCGCCCCTCGTAGTCGCAGAACACGCCGTCGATCCCGAAGCGCCGGACCAGCGGCCCCTCGGGCACATTGCAGGTCACCACCTCGGCGGCGATCTCGCGGCCGCCGTCCGCGGGCAGGTAGGAGAAGACCGCCTGCGCCTGCCGGTCGGTGATGCGGCAGGCCGCCGAGGCCGGGCGCATGGTGCCCGGGCCCGCGAAGGCGGCAAGAACACCGATCGGATGCGGGGCCAGGTCGATCCACACCTTCTCACCCGTCGCCCCGTACTGGCCGCCCCGGGAGTCCATCTGCATGAAGAACCGCCGGAAGCCCTCCGGGTCCACCTCGCGGCCCGCCTCTGCGCACAGTGAGATGTAGGCCGCTCTGGCGGCGACGTACTGCGTGTTCACCGCCGCGACGAGACCCTTCTCCCTCGCCAGCCCCACCATCTGGGCGGCCTCATCCACGAGCTGCACCGTGTCCTTGGTGGCATCCCACACCACGGGCTTCTCGCACAGGATGTGACAGCCGGCGTCCACGGCCCGGAGGAAGTGCTCGTGGTGCAACCACGGAGGGGAGCAGATGGCCACCAGGTCGAGCCCGGCGGCCTGTAGCATGGGTTCCACACCCACGAAGCCCCGGCCTGAGAAGCCGAACAGATCGCGCAGCGTCGTCTCAGTCGCCGCCACGGACTGGGCGGATGTCCCGGCGAAAGCCACCACCTCGCAGCCCAGCGCGTGGAACCACTTGGCGTGGTGCTTGCCTACACCCGACGCCCCGATGACACCGGCGCGCAGCGGTCCGGCCATGGCGAATGCCTCCTTGCAAAGCGCCTCCGGGCGCCGTTCATTTCCCGGTTCGCTGCTTGTCTGCCTCGCCCACCTGGGGCTTTTCTGATTGCTCTCCGGGGTCGATGCGGAACTCCACGCTGTGCTCTTCCCCGCGGCTGGTGACGCTGATGCTGAACACCTGGGGCTTACCGGGCTGCAGGTTGCGCAGGGTCTTGCGGCTCTCGCCCCGGTTCTCGCCGGTGGGGCCACGGAGGATCGCCGTGACACCGGCCGTCCTCACCGTCTCCTTGCCGTCGTTGCTGACCTCGGCCAGGATCCGTGTGATGTCATGGCGATCATCGAAGTTCACGTTGTAGCGCGAGATCCACAGGCCGGAGACGTCCTCGGCCTTGGTCGCGTCGCGCTTGCCGCAGCCGGTGGCGACGAGAAGGCAGCAAAAGGCACATCCGGCTAGAAGGCCGGTGCGCAGTAATCCTATCGCGAGGTAACGCAAGATTTGGTACTCACATTCCTTGTGAGGCATGCCGGCACCTGCGGACGATCCGTGCAAGCCGGGAAGATCGGCTCGCGCCGGTGTTGCGGTATGGCGCGCATCTGTGGACGGCCGTACCCGAGCGCCAGTCGAGCCACCTGCAGCACTCTCATACCACTCTTGCGGCCGGGCCATGTGTGATGTGAGGTCACGCGGTATCCGGTCCCCCTGCGGCTGTTGGCGGACGTGGCCATCCGCTTGCCGCCTACCGTGTCGTCGCCGTGGTGCCGCCCGGTGGTTCGGAGCCACACGCCCGACCCAGCGGGGTATCGCCAAGGGCAAGCAGGTACGCCACCAGCGCCGCCGTCACGCTCAGGGCGGCGGCTCCCAGAGCGCTCATCGCGCCCAGCCCGGCCCTCGGTGACAGCACACTCAGAGGCAGCATGACCACGGCGCCCAGAACGGCCCCGGCAAGGGCCGGGAGCAGCAGGCGGAGAGCGACGCCGGAGGGTCCGGCTGTCTGCAGCGCGATCTGGCGGACCACACCGGCCGTCAGCAGCGGGACGGCCGCGAGGGCGCCGATGGGAAGGGCCAGGGCGAATCCGACGATCAGAGCAACGCGGATGCCGTCCGAGATCGCCGTCGGCAGGGCCCAGATGGTGACGGGTAGAGCGACGGCGGCCGCCGCCAGTACGACGAAGCGCGTGGTGTTGCCGGTACGCAAGGTCGCCACCAGCCACATGGCCACGCCGTACAGCACGGCGATGCCGACGAGGTCGATCAGTTGTAGAGGAGGCAGCACATCACCGTGGCGCGCTCCGGGGGTACCGGAACGGGCCAGGTCGCGCAGAGCCTCGGCGAGTGTGCGGCCGGCGACCAGCCCGACCGACAGCAAGGTGGCTGCGACGATGCGCCAGGAGCGTCGGCGATACCAGGGCGTGCAATCCACGCTAGAACGCCTCCTTTTGCAGACGTGCGCCGGTTGTCCTGCGTCATCCGACAAACCGCCCGGACCGGTGAATAGGGGTCGCCGTGGCCCCCGCCGTCGTCCCCGCCGTTGCCGTCCCCGCCGTTGCCGTCCCCGCCGTTACCACCGCCGTTGCCACCGCCGTTACCGTCCCCGCCGTTACCACCGCCGTTGCCGTCCCCGCCGTTGCCGTCCCCGCCGTTGCCGTCCCCGCCGTTGCCGTCCCCGCCGTTACCACCGCCGTTGCCGTCCCCGCCGTTACCACCGCCGTCCTCCCCGCCTCTCCCCTATCCCTTGCCGTTACTGTTGTTGCTCGACTTGCCCTCATAGGCATCGGCGAACTCGTCGAGAGCCTGCTGTACCAGGCGGTTGATGCTC
>Ga0334883_1000854_pt1 | contig 49960 bp, 31 predicted proteins | sample GraSluR1_MG_6_FD_207230 | JGI IMG/M metagenome (GOLD analysis project Ga0334883, IMG submission 207230) | Sludge microbial communities from methane-producing bioreactor in Wageningen University, Netherlands - Granular Sludge_09_05-R1 | ecosystem: Engineered > Bioreactor > Anaerobic >...
TGCGCCTTCTGACCAGCACCCTGCTGGAGTCATGGAGGCCGGGGAAGCCTTTCGTGGCCCTGGCCAACGTGGGCCTCTTCCCGAAAGCCGAGAATCCTGCCCTGGTCCCGGACGTCATGGTCAGCCTGAACGTCCGACTTCCCGAGGACGTGATGCAGAAGGGCAACCGATCCTACATGGTCTGGCGCTATGGCAAGCCGCCGGATCTCGTGGTGGAGATCGTGTCCAACCGCGAGGGCAGCGAGATGGAGAAGGGTCAGCGCTATGCCGAGATGGGCGTGGGGTACTACGTCGTCTTCGATCCCGAGCGGTGGTTGGGCGATCGGGTCCTGCGAGCCTACATCCGGCACGGTTCAGCTTACATGGACCTCCTGGACCCCACCTGGATCGAGGAGCTGGGACTGGGTCTGAAGACCTGGCAGGGGCCTTTCGAGGACATGGAGGCCCTGTGGCTGCGCCCGTGCGATCGCGAAGGCCGTCTTCTGCCCACCGTTGCGGAGACCGCCCGGCAGGCCCAGGCGGAAGCCCGGCAGGCCCAGGCGGAAGCTCGGCAGGCCCAGGCGGAAGCTCAGCAGGCCCAGGCGGAAGCCGAGCGCCTGCGAGCCCGGCTTCGAGAGTTGGGGCTGGAGGCACCCTGAGCCCGAGGTCGTTGCGACCTCAGAGCTCTCGCAGGTCGCCCACGCAGGACTCGACCCCCAGCTCGCCGGCCAGACGGGGAGCCAGGCGGAAGGTCGCACCGCCCACCAGGATCCGGGGTCGGGTCGGGCCGAACCTCTGGCGCACGGCGTGGACCAGTTCCACCACGTTGGGGACGCTGAAGAGCATGGTGGCCGAGATGCCCAGCAGATCGGCCTGGTGCTCCTCCAGGGCCTGGAGGACTCCGTCTCGGGGGACATTGGTCCCCAGGAAGCGGACATCCCAACCCCGGGCCTCGAAGAGATCCGAGACCATGTGGCCCCCGATCTGGTGCATCTCACCCTCGACCCCCGTGATGACCAGATTGCCCAGGGGCGGGCGGGCGGGCTCGATGTAGGGATAGAGCCGAGCCAGGACCGACTGGGTGACGGCCGTGGCCATGTGTTCTTCGGCTACGGTGATCCGGTTGGATTCCCACAATCGACCCAGTTCGTACTGGGACTCCTGGAAGACTTCGATGTACAGGTCCGGAATCGAGTGGCCCTCCTGCAAGGCCTCCAGCGAAAGTCGGGTGGCTTCCCGGCGATCCCCTTGCAGGATGACCCGCAGGAATCGCTCCTGCACCGCCTGCAATGGAGACCGGGCGGCTGGAATCCCAGGCCCCCCGGTTCGGGCCTCGCTGGCGGCCTGCACACCGGCGCGCAGGGCTCGGGTCACGGCCTCCTTCTGAATCGGGGGCAGCCGGGTCCCCAGCCAGGCCTCCATGTCCTGGAAATCCTGGACCAGATCGGTGGTCGAGAGGGCGCGCGAAACCAGGACCCGGGACTTCCAGCGGGCGTATTCCTCGAAGGCCGCAAGCGATCCGCCCTCCACGGCACCGGCCAGGAAGTCCAGATGCTCGTTGGCGTCCTGGTCGAAGGCTCGGGGATCTGGAACTTCAGGATGGCCCGGCGGGTCTCCCGGCCGCGTGCGCGATCGTTCGGCCAGCATCCCGGCCAGATCTGTGCGCAGGTTGCGCAGGCGATGGCCCAGCTCCAGACGATCCAGGATGGGCAGGGAGTCCATCAGGGAGCCTCCTCTTTCGGTTCCAGTTCCGCCTCGATTCGGGCCAGACACTCGGGGCAGTAGCTGTGGCTCAGGAAGTCCGAGTTCTGCTTGAAGTAGTGGATCAGGTCGTCCCAGGTGGCCTCTTCGGTCCGAACCTTGCCGCAGACCATGCAGATGGGCAGGACCTCCTGGATCTTCTTCAGGTGCCAGTGCGAGTTCTTCAGCTCGTCGTAGACCCTCTCCAGCTCCTCCTGGGCCTTCCGCAGGTCCTTGTTCTGGCGCGCGTTCTCGCGGGTCAGGACGGCCAGTTCGTTGTTCAGCAGCAGCAACTCGTTGCGCAGGGCGTGTTCCTTGCTCAGGGCGGGTTCCCCGATCAGGGCGAAGCCGTCCGAGTCCAGGTACAAAAGGGCCTCGAGGGTGTAGGGATGCTGCTGGGCGTCGGAGAGGTTGATCCGCTGGGGAAAGAGGCCGGGTTCTGCCGTGAAGATCCTCTCTCGAAGTCTCTGGGCGTCAGGGTCGACCAGCCATCCCCAGATCGGGCGTCCGATGAGCTGGCTCCGGGAGACGCCCAGGGCCGTTGCAAAGGCCTGGTTGCACTCGGTCACCAGGCCCTCCGGGGTCGCCCGGACCAGTTGGACGACGGCACTCGTCTGCAGGTAATGCGCCAGGAGCTCGGTCGATTCCATGCTCTGGGTTTCGAGGCCCGGTCCAGGCAGCCTTTGAGTTGCAGAGCAAGATCTCGTCTCGAGCTCGCCGCCTCCTCCCCACACGGGAGAGCGCGGCCAGGACCCCTGCGGGTCGGGTCCGAAATGCCGCGGCGATGCGCGACCTCCATGATCCGGACCCCGACCCCCAGGAATGCGTCGGCCCCACCCCGCTTCGCCTGGTCTGCGAGCGTCTGGCCGTCACCGGGCTGGATCTCGTGGCACCGCTGGCCGTGGGCACCTACAATCGGGCGGTCCCGGAGTCTTTGCGCCTGCCTGCACGGGAGGATCGGCTGGCCCTGGTCGTGGGCAATACGCGGGTCTTGTGGCCCCTCTTCCTGAAGGCCTGCCATCGGCGGCTCGACCTGCGGCGGGCCTCGGACCCCCTGGATCGCTACGTCGAGCAGGCCCTGGCCCGGGCCCTGGAGGGCCTGCCTGTCCTGGACGTGCGTTTCTCCCACGAGCCACCTCCCCGCCGGGTTGCCATCCAGCGGGCGGCGGACCTGGCCGGGATGGCCAGCCTTTCGCCGGCCCACCTCAGCGTGCATCCGATCTACGGTCCCTGGATCGCGTTGCGCGCCCTGGTGGTCCTGGATCTGCCGACCCCTGCCGGGCCGGCGTGGCCTGCATCCCCTTGCTGGGAGGGATGCCGGCGTCCGTGTCTGGAGGCCCTTCAGAAGGCCCTGCAGGCAGGTTGGGATCCCACCAGGACCTGGCCGGCCTGGGTCGCGATCCGGGACGCGTGTCCGCGCGGGCATCGCCACCGGTACTCCGAGGAGGCCCTGCGCTATCACTACGCCCGGGACCGGACGGTCCTGGAACCCGACCCCCTCAGCCCGGAGGAGGGCAGGAGGCCGGGCCCTTCTTCTCCAGGAGCTCGGTGAGGTAGGTCAGCAGGTCCTGGCTGGTCCCGGTGTCCATCATCCCGAAGGCCAGACCGACATGATAGACGCTGCCCCGGACGATCTCCTGACAGCGCAGGACCCGGCCCCGCAGTTGCAGGGGGTCCTCGTCGCGCTCCAAGAGCAGGTCCATCCACGAGCCGACCACCACCGGCTGGCGCACCAGCAGACCAGCCCCGCCTCGCGAGATGTCGCGCAGGACCATGTCCTGGCTCTCCAGATCCTGGTCGTGCACCATGCGGCCGTGGCTGCGGCGCTCGTCCAGGTCGGCCATGTCGATGCCGGGCCCGTGCAGCAGAAGCCGGCACAGGGATTCCCAGTGACGGCGGTGGTCCAGTGAGAAGCGGCCTCCGGCCTGGACGTTCAGGGCGCCGCTTCCCTCCTTGCGGGTCCACAGGACCTCGCCGGGGATGTCCACCACGCCGCCCGGCAGACCTTCGGAGGTGGAATCCGGCGCGCCGCAGTGGAAGCGGAAGACCAGGGGCTGGTTGCGGGGCAGCCGGCGTGGGGCCCGCAGCCTGAAGCCCAGGGGACTGGCCTCGACCAGTTCGCAGTCGTGGGTGGTCCCGCCCTGCTCCAGCACCCGGACGGGCATCCGCACCGGTTCCCGCCAGCCCTTGCGGATGGAGTTGCGACGGAGGATTCCTGCCAGGTCGGTCCGCGACATCGTGGGCTCCCTGCGCCAGGGAATTTCGGCCCTGTCAGGAGGGCCGTCCGGGCGAACGGGTCAGGTCTTCCCCGGTCAGGGCTCCATATCCTCCGGCTCAGGCCAGGTGGGCGAAGGCCTCCCGCCAGGCCTGGAACTGCCCGGCGAACCAGGGGTGCGCCTGGGCGTGAGGCATCACCTCTTCCACGGTCTCCTTGTAGTAGGAGCGCTGCTTGGCGGGCCGCGGGTGGGTGTGCAGGCGCTGGACGTTGCTCAGCCGGTCCGCCAGCTTGACCACGGCGGCCTGCGGAGGGGCCTGGGCGAACTGCCGGAGATAGGCGCTGCGGACCTCGGCGGGGTCCTGTCCGGGGCGGGCTTCGGGTTTGGTCATCCAGTCCACCAGCTCCGAGACGCCGAGCCCGAACAGCTCGCGGATCTCTGAGAGGGGGTGGGGCGTGTCCTCGACTACGTCGTGCAGCATCCCGGCCTGCAGGACGTCGCAGTCGCGCACGCCGCTCTCGGTCAGGATCTCCACCACCTCCAGGAGATGCACCGCATAGGGCTCATCGTTGGGCCGCATCTGGTCGCCGTGGCAGCTCGAGGCGTACTCCCAGGTCCGGTCCAGGACCGCCAGGGTCTCTTCGGGCAGGCTCGGCTTCAGGGCCGTCCGGGCCTGGGACCAGGACCTCCAGGAACTGTGGGCGGGGAAGTCCGGAGGCGGGGAGATGGGGCGGGCCTGCTCCGGGGCTGTCGAGGCCTGGGTCGGGGTTCGCGGGGCCTGGGGAGCCGCCGTCAGGCCAGGTTTTCTCCCCAGCTCCAGCCGGTCGGCCGGCTGGTCCGGGGGCCGGAGGGACCGGTCGGGTGGGGAGGTCGGGACTGACATCGGGGAGGAGGAAGGGACGGGAGAGAGCGGGTTCATGGCAGCCATTCTAGCCGGAATGGCGGCCATGTTCCAGAGGGGCGACGGCGGGGGTGTTCAGGCAAGAGCGGAACTCCCTTCCTGGCGAGGAAGCCTCATGCCCATTGCGAAGCCTCCCGCCATGAGCCGCCACGTCTGGAAATCTCAGGGGAGGACCCTCTCCCGAACCTATCAGAGGACGGATCTCGTGCAGGGCATCCACCTGGCGGCCAGCCTGCCGCTCTTCGTGGGCGTCGTGACCCTGTCGACCCAGACGCTGGCCTACATGGAGTCGGTCCTCTCGCTGCAGTTCAGCACTCCCTGGGCGCTCTTCGGGGGGGCATGCTTCTTGTCGGGACTGGTCGGGATGATGGTACAGAAGGGCAGGGTCCTGGACGGAGACGCCCGCACCCTGACCGACTGGTGGGGCCTTGCCCGCCCCATGTTCCGGGATGTCCTGAGCCTGGCCAAGGCCGGGGCCGTCGAGATCACCCGGGAATCAAAGGTCCACAAGGGGCGGCACGGCCCCCGGCTGGTCGAGGACGTGTACGAGGTTCACCTGCGCGTCTCCAATCGCAGCCTGCTGGTGGACAGGTTCCCAGACGATCCCGAGGAGGCCCGCTGGACGGCGGAGGGGGTCAGTCGCCTCTTGGGGTCTGACTTCCGGGACAAGACGGTGAGCCCCCCCGTCCTCAAGAAGAGCCGCGAGCTGGACGAGAGCCTGGGTCAGCGCTACCTGCGGACCGGGAGGCCGGTTCCCAAGCCCCGCCGCCCGTCGGCCTGCCGGCTGCGCTGCCTGGAGAGCCCCGAGGGCCTGGAGGTCCGGATTCCCCGGGCCAACCTGGCCAACCCCTGGAAGCCGGTGGGATCGGCTCTGGGGATGGCGCTGTTCTTGTTGCTCTTGTTGGTCTTCGTCTGGCAGGAGTCCTGGGGCTTTTCCGTGCCCACGGCCCTGGTGGTGGGTAGTTTGATGGAGGCTCGGGCCACCTGGTCCTCCTGGCAGGCGCGCCGTCTGACCGAGACGCTTCGACTGACCCGCCAGGCGCTTCGGGTGGAATCCACCCTGTACGGGAACCACGAGATTCCGCTGAGGGAGTTGGAGGATCTGGTCTTGCGGGACGTCAGGGGTGACAAGGCTCAGCGCGAGGTCCAGATCGAGCGTTTCTTCCCGGTAGGAGTCCTGTGTGCCCGGAGCGACCGCGGCCAGGCCTGCTTTGGAGGGGCGCTGGGCCTGGAGGAGCTGCACTATCTGCAAGCGCTCCTGGTGGAGCGCATCGTGGAGCTCAGCCGCCCGGTCTGAGGACGCAGGACCTCAGCGTCGGGGCAGGGTCACCCCGCCAATCGACACCTCGGCCTCTCCCACGCGGATCTCCGGGGAAGGTTGAAGAGCCGGAGGTTCGGACCCGGGCTTCAGGTCGGGCGGGGCCGAGACGCGCCAGCTCTCGCCTGCCGCAGAGCGGACCAGGAACGAGCCGTCCGGAAGAGGGATGGGTCGGGTCACCAGGACGCCTTCCAGGTCCACCTGGGCGGTCAGGGTCCCCTTCTCGGGGTCTACCAGGAGCGCCTGGGGGCCTTCCGCCAACTGGCACAGCGTCCCGTCGGCCGCCACGGCCGGAGCCTGGGTCAGCCCGGAGGGGGCCTGCATCTTCCACTCCAGGTTGCCGGTGTCGGCGTCCAGGGCGACCAGCGAGCCGGAGCGATCGGCCAGGTACAGCCTCTCGCCGTCCGGTGAGAAGGTGGGAGGCGCAGCGGGCCGCCCCCCGAGCTGTACCTGCCAGAGGGTTCGACCCGAGTCCGGGTCCAGCGCGGTCATCTGACCGTGGTCCCCGGCGACGACGACGGTGCCATCCTGGGCCACGGCAGGAGAGGTGTGCACCGGCGAGGAGGATTCGTGGCGCCAGACCGGTTCTCCGGTCCGGGCATCGAGGGCCACGACAACCCCCCCGGCGTCAGCCTGCCAGCCGTTGTAGACGCTGGCCAGGACCCTTCCCGGGGCCGCCACCGGGTCCCCGTAGACGGGGCCGACCCGGGTCTCCCACACCGGCTGGGTTCGACCCGGCTCCAGCACGGCCAGGAAGCCGTCCTTCCAGTCGGAAAGCACCACGCGGTCCTCTTCCAGGGGCACCGGGTTGAGGCACTTCCGGGTTCCGGTCCCCCAGGTGCCGCGAGGCTCTCCGGAGTCGGCCGAGAAGGCGCCGATCACGGCCTCCCCCGACGCCCACACCGTGCTCTTGTCCGCCGAAGGCACGGGAGAGACGATCAGGTCGCTTACCAGGTGGGCTTCCCAGCGTTGCCTGCCGGACTGCAGGTCCACCGCCTGGATGGTCGAGCCGTCCATCGGGGACGAGCCCTGGTTGGCCACGTACACGTCCTGGTCGCGACCCGTTTCGGGTGAGAGGTGGCCCTTGGGCAGGCAGGTTCTCTCGGCACGGGCCCTCCTGGCATCCGGAGACGCGAAGAGCGAGGACTTCAGGGCAGAGGGGTCGAGGCGCGGAGGGAGGTCCATGATCCAGGGACTCCCCCGCCCTCCTGAAATCTTCCTGAAATCGCCCCGCCGCTGCGGGTTCAGCGGCCCGAGAAGAGTTGCCCACCTGGCTTGGGGGGGTGAATTCGCAGCTTCGCAGCGAGGGCCGTGGAGGCGGGTTGGTTCCACCTGGAAGGAGCGCTCGAAAGTCGCGAGAACACCCTGTCTCCATGAAGATTCCCCTTCACGATTTCCTCAGCGAGATGATCCAGTCTCGAGGTTCGGATCTGCTGCTGGCTTCGGGCTTCCCCCCGGCCATCCGCGTCTATGGCCGGCTGGAGTCCACGGCGATGCCTCCCTTGCAGAACCGGGACGTGGTGGACCTGCTTCAGGAGATCGTCCTGCCCCAGGAATACGACCGGATTCGCGACCAGATGAACCTCGATTTTGCGTATGAGGGCAGCATTCCGGGGGTCGGTCGCTGCCGCTTCCGCTGCAACGCCTACCTCCAGCGCAATGGGATGTCGGTCGTCTTCCGGATGATCCCCTGGGAAGCCCCGCGCTTGCAGGATTTGGGTTTGCCGGAGGTCCTCTCGACGCTGACGCGCCACCGCAACGGCCTGGTCCTGGTCACTGGCCCGACGGGCTCGGGCAAGACCAGTACGCTGGCAGCCATGTGTCGCCACATCAACGAGACCCGTCCGGTCCACGTGATCACCATCGAGGATCCGATCGAGTACGTCCATCGGGATGACCGGGCCATCCTCGTCCAGCGCCAGGTCGGGGTCCACGTCGAGTCCTTCCAACGGGCCCTGCGCGCGGCCCTGCGCGAAGACCCCGACGTCATCGTGGTGGGTGAGATGCGCGACCTGGAAACCATGCAACTGGCCATCACGGCCGCCGAGACCGGGCATCTGGTCATGGCCACCCTGCACACGGTCTCGGCCTCGCAGACCATCAGCCGCATCGTCAGCTCCTTCCCCTCCGGGCAGCAATGGCAGGTCCGGGCCATGATGGCGGACTCGCTCCGAGCGGTGATCTCCCAGCAGCTCCTCCCCAAGATGAACGGGGCCGGCCGCATCCCGGCCGTGGAACTCCTGCTCAACAGCGAGGCGGTGGCCAACCTGATCCGCGAGGATAAGCTCTTCCAGATCCCTGGCGTGGTCGAGTCCAGCGCCTCGAAGGGGATGCGCTTGATGGACCAGGACCTGATCCGGCTGGTCAGCGAGGGCCTGGTCGAGCCGACGGAGGCCCTGGACCGGGCCCACGACAAGCTGGACTTCTCCACGCGGGTGGAATTCCGGAAGAAGGTTTGACCCGATGATCACCCTGGAACAACTCCTTCGGCAGGCGGTCGAGATGCGGGCTTCGGACCTGCACCTGGAGGTGGGCAGCCGACCCGCCTTGCGCGTCCAGAGCGATATCCGCTTCCTGGATGTCGATCCGTTGACCAGCGAGATGGTGGACGAGATGATCCTGCCCCTCCTCAATGAGGAGCAGTACGACACCTTCATCCGCCGGGGCGACGTGGACTTCTCGCATGACCTGTCGGGCGTTTCGCGCTTTCGGGTCAACGCCTTGAACCACTATCGGGGTCGTGGAGCGGTCTTCCGCGTGATCCCCAACGAGATCCCGACCCTCTCCGGGCTGGGCCTGCCTCCCGTCCTCGAGAAGGTCGCCAACCTGGACAAGGGCCTGATCATCGTGGCCGGCCCCACCGGGTGCGGCAAGTCGACCACGCTGGCCGCCATGCTGGGCCAGATCAACGATCGGCGTGCCGCCCACGTGATCACCATCGAGGACCCCATCGAGTACATCCATCCCTTCCGTCGGTCCTATATCGAGCAGCGCGAACTTGGTTCACACGCCACCTCCTTTGCCGACGCGCTGAGGGCCTCCCTGCGGGAATCGCCCGACGTGGTCATGGTCGGAGAGATGCGGGACCTGGACACCATGCGCGAGGCCCTGCGAGCCGCCGAGACCGGGTACCTGGTCTTCTCGACCCTGCATACGAACTCGGCGGCCCAGACCCTCAACCGCATCGTCGATGTCTTCCCTCCGGACGAGCAGCACCAGATCCGTTCGCTGTTGTCGGGCTCGCTGAAGGCGGTCGTCTGTCAGCAGTTGTTGCCCCGCAAGTCCGGCGGGCGCGTGGCGGCCATGGAGATCATGCTGGTCAACATGGGCATCGCCGGGTTGATCCGCGAGGGCAAGACCTCGCAGATCGGCAGCTTCCTCCTGATGGGGCGTTCGGAGGGCATGCAGACCCTGGACCTGCACCTGGTGGATCTCCTGCAGTCCAACCAGATCAGCCTGGAGGTCGCCTACGGCTTCTCGACCAACCCCGAGGTGCTGGTTCGCCACGGCTATGAGCGTCGCTATTCGGCCCGGGCCTCGCACTTCCCGGGATAGCGCCATGCTCAGGAACGAAATCGGCCTGCAGGCCTTGGGACCAAGGAAAGGCACCGGCCTTCTTTCTCTGTCCGAAGGTCCATCGCGACCGACTTGAAGACCGCCTCCCGGTCGAATCGCCTGCCCCGTCGGTCGGGCCGATCGGCGCGGTGCGCCTGGGGCCTGATCTTCGATCTGCTCTTCCTGGCTCTCCTGATTTCCGCCCTGGTGCCCGCGGGCCTGGCCTGGATTCCCGCCCACATGCTTCCTCCAGGGATGGACGATGCCGTTCACCTGGCCGGATTCCTGGCGGTGCAGGCCCACCTGGCCGAGGCCACCTCCGCGGCCGACTTCTTGACCCCCTGGCTGACCTGGTATGACTCCCACGGCGTCTATCCGCCTCTCGTGTATCAGGTCATGGGGCAGCTCGGGGCCTGGTGCGGGGGACTCCAAACCTGCGGGATGGCTTGTCTGAACCTGTTCTGGCTGGCCCTGGCCGGGACGGCGCTGTACGTCCTGGCGTTGCGCCTTTTCGTGGGAGCCTCCGAGGGGCACTGGTTGGGGGGGCGCCCGGCGGGGGCCCTGGCAGCCCTGCTGGTGACCTTCTCCCCCGTCCTGCAACCCTCCCTGGTCGTGTTCTTCCTGGATCTTCCGGCCTTGGCCACGCTCCTCCTGGCCCTGGCGTGTCTGGCCGGTTTTCTGCACTGGGAAGGCCCCCTGGTCGCCTGCCTGGCGGGGGTGGCGGTGGGGGCGGCAACCCTGACCAAGTGGACCAACCTCTTCGGGCTCTTCCCAGCGGTCCTCTTCATGGTCTTTCGGGTCTTCCGAGCTGCCTCTCCCCAGGAACGGCGGATCCTCGGACGGACGCTGGCCCTGGCCCTGGCGCTGCTGGTGGTCGGCGGGGTTCTGGCGACGACGATCACGGCCTCCAGGTATCTTCCGACGGAGGTCTTCTCGATTCGAGACCTCCTGGGCCTGGTCGCAGGCCTGGCGGCAGGCTGCGCGCTGGTGCTGGCCTACAGCCTGCCCCGACTCGGTTCGGCCCTTCCTCGAGGCCTGGTGCTGGCCTCGTGTTCCGGCTTCTTCCTGGCGGCTCCCTTCTACTGGACGAGGATCGTCCCGCTCATCACCCGGCTCTCCAACGATGTGGGGGATTCCCCGCTGCGTCGGGACGCCGAGTTGATCTTCCACCCCATCCGTCTCCTGCAGCTTCCCTTCACCGAGAATCCACTTGAAACCGGGGCGCTGGCGGTCGTCCTGGCCCTGGTCTGGCTGGCCTGGCGTGGGACGCCGGAAATCCGCTTCCTCCTGGTGGCTCCCATCCTGGGCATCCTGCTGCCCAGCCTGGCCCTGGCCCTGCCGGGCGAGCGCTATTATCTGCCCCTGCACGCGCTCGGCATGCTGGGCCTGGCCGGAGCGCTGGGCACCGTCCGCATCCTTCGCCTCCTGGTCTTCCCCTTGCTTCTGGGGCTGGGGCTCTGGAATGCGGCCTTCTGGGCGCAGGGATTGGCCTCGCCGGACCAACTGCGGCTGCCTCCCGATTCCGTCTTGAGGGCTGGATGTGGACCGGAGTCGTTGAATGGCCGGCTGGCTCTGCTGATGGATCAGGTGGCCGAGGTCTCGGGACCTGGGATTCGGGCCGTCGGGGTCTTCTCTGGAGAGGCGACCGACTGGCGTTCCCCCGAGACCCTTCAGGCCGTCGCGATGTCTCAGGGGCACACCCTGATCGTTCGCAAGCTCGATCCGATCTCCCGAGGAGGCTTCAACTTCGGGCAGAATCAGGCTTGCCGTTTGGCGGCCTTGAAAGTGCCCCAAGCCACCATGCAGCAGTTGAGGGTCGAGAGCGAGGCCCCCCTCCTGGCTCTTCCGGGGCGCTGGCTGCTGGTGCTGGAACCCGAGGACGAAGTCCTTCGGATCCCCCGGCAGCAGGCGATGAGACTGGGCCCTGCCCGACTGCTGTCGGCACCGCGCGGATTTCGGGCCCGCCTGCATCGGGTGCTGCCCGTGTTGGAGGCTCCGGCGCGCTGAGCGCCCGTTTCGCGGGGATCTCAGGGGGCTGCAGGGCCTGCCTCCTGACGCACCTGCTCCATCAGGTCCTCCAGTCTGGCCCGGGCCTCCGGGTCGGCGGCATAACGAGCCAGGCACCAGGCCAGCAGGAAGTCCTGACAGGCCTGGTGGGGGCGGGTTTCGTCTTCTTGCAGAAGCTCGCGATACTCCAGCAGGGTCAGGTTCGGGGGGCGGGGGATCCCCTGGAGGGCCATCACCCGGTCGAAGTCCTGCAGCAGGCGTGGCAGCGGGCCCGGGTCTGGCGGCGGGGGGGCCTTGTGGGAGCGCCTGGCCCACCACACCAGGGCCGCTCCCAGGAACACCACCGCCCCTGAAGCCAGGGGATGGCGGGCCAGGGGGGCTCCCAGCCCACCCAGGGTCTGCACGAGCAGGGCCCACAAGCCCCGCCAGTCACCCGAGCGGATCCGGGCCAGCAGGTCCTGCATCTGGAGGGCCGCCAGGTCCGACCATTGGCGCAGGAGTGCGGAGAGGCCCTCCTGCGGGTCGTCCGCGGCTCCGGGCGGCGTGGGATCGAAGGTCACCCATCCGGTTCCCGGCATCCAGGCTTCGGTCCAGGCGTGGGCGTGGCTTTCCCGGACGGTGAAGTAGCCTCCCCGGGGGTTGTTCTCGGTGACCAGGAAACCCGTCACATACCGGGCGGGGATCCCTCGAATCCGCAGCATCAAGGTCATGGCGGTGGCGAAGAACTCGCAGTGGGCCGGAGGGCGCTGGCTGAGGAACTGCTCGAGGGGATCCCGGTCGGGATCGAACGGGTAGCCCAGTCCGTATTCAAAAGACTCCTGCAGCCAGGACTCGGTCGCGCGGGCCACCCGCAAGGCCGAGGCGCCTGGCGCTCGCCGTCCGGCCTCCCGTCGCACCACCTCGGGCAGGTTCGAAGGCAACTGCAGATACAGTTTGCGGTGCGGTTCCACCAGGGGGAGGCCCGAAACCTCCTGGAACTGGCGTCGCACGCGGTAGGTGCCGTCGAATCCGGGGGCCGGTTCGAAGCTCAGGGCCCCGTCCCAGGTGCTGGACAGCTTGTTCAGGCGGGCTGAGACCTCCGTCGTTCCAGGCGGGACGAAGAGGCTTCCCGGGGCCCCGGAGGTCAGTCGGAAGACCTCCCCGACCGAGCCGGGGGGGAAGGAGAGCCTGAAGGTCGGATCCTCGCCGGGGAGGCCGGTGGAGGAGAGGTCCTGATTGCCCGAGCGTTGGCTCCAGGTCTCCCGCTCGTAGGTGTTGTACACGGCGCCGATCAGGTGGCGCGGCTGATGTGGGGGGCGGGTGAACACGCGCAGGACCACCCGGGCCGAGCGTTGCTGATCGCGCATGGTCTCCAGCCGGGAATGGGCCTGGAAATGCGCCGAGACCGGGAGGGGCGGGGTGAACCAGGTCATCATGTCGTTGACCTTGCGCTCGCTCCACGCCAGCACCAATCCCAGGGTGAGAGCCAGCGCCCCGGCGCCGAAGAGGGGAGCCAGGCGCGGCAGATCCAGGGGCCCTGGAACCGCGGCGCGCAGATGGACGACCAGCAGTGTGATCTGGACCAGCACGAAGCCACCGTAGGGCCAGGCGTCGAAGGTCAGCCCGCAGGCCATGGTCAGGGCCATGGCCGCCGCCACCGGCCACCCCTGTCGCTCCGGTTCCCAACGCAGCCACGAGAGCAGCGCGCTCTCCATGCTGGCCAGCAGCAGGGCCCGGTACAGAAATGGGGTGTTGGGTGGGCCCAGGGCCAGCGTGGGGCCGGCCTCGGGAGGAAGGCCGGGCAGCAGCAGGACCGGCAGCAGCAGGACCGGCCAGACCGAGGAGGGGGCGTTCAGGACCCCTCGGGACAGGGCGCCCACCAGCCCCAATCCGGCGCAGGCCAGGTTCAGCAGGGTCAACCCTCCGCTGGACAGGAAGGCCAGTTGGGCGACGAGGAGCAGGAGGACCACGCGGAGGGGATGAGGCGGTCTCAAAGCGTCTCCACCCCTCCGGAGCGCACCCGCTCCGGGGGGATCCAGTGAATGGGGCCCAGGAGCGGGTGTTCGGCCAGGGGGGGCGCTTCGGGCTGGATCAGCAGGATCTTCAGGGCCGAGCCCCGATCCTGGATGGCGCGCAGCATCCCCGCGCGTTGGTCGTCCCAGGCCAGCAGGAAGGCGATGGTGGTCGTGATGTTGCCCATGTGGTCCAGCAGGACCGGCTCGATCTTCTGGAAGGGCGGCTCGGGGCAGGCCTCGACGCAGGCCAGGATGTCCATCACGTTCTCCAGGTAGGCCAGGCTTCGCCCGGCCTGGAAGTGATGGACCTCCAGGCCCGCCGCGAAGAGGTCCACGACGTATTCCTCCAAGGCCAGCCGGTTGGCCACCGAGGCGGCCAGGCTGATGGCCGCCTCGAAGGCCTCCTCTCCCTTTCTGGAGGGGACGTAGGTGTCCAGCAGCAGGGCGATTCGGCAGAAGTACTCCTCCTGGAACTCCTTCACCACGGGGCGCCCCAGGCGGCCCCACGAGCGCCAGTGGATGTTGCGCAGGCTGTCTCCGGTGCGGAACTCCCGGGTCGAGACGAACTCGGTCGACTCGCCCACGTGTGAGGTCAGGGCGATGCCCCCTGGCTGGTAGCGCCGCCCGACGGGGATGTCCAGGCCGAGCAGGGGATGAAAGGTCGGGTAGACCAGGAGGCTGCGCGGCTGAGGCAGTCGCCGGGTGTCCCGCCACAGGCCCCAAGGAAAGACGTTGTCCTGGCGGACCCCTTTCAGGATCAGGTGCCCCCTCCGGGGGAATCGGACCGGAAGCGAGAGGACCCGCTCCTCTCCGGGGGAGATCTGCTCGAGCGGGACTCGGGTCCAGTCCAGACCCGCCGGGGGATCCAGCAGGCTGAACTGCAGATCCCGGGCGGTCCGCCGGGTGGGGTTGGAGAGCCGCAAGGGCAGCTCCAGGGTGCTGCCGGCCAGGGTGTTGCGCGGTGTCCGCAACTCGGCCAGGAGGCGAACCCGGGCCAGTCTGGAGGCCAGGATGCTGATGGCCAGCAGGCCCAGCAAGGCGCTCCAGAGGAAGTAGATCTTCACCACGAACGAGGCCATCCCGGTGGTGGTGGCCAGCCAGAAGAGCCAGAAGACCAGCCGCCCCGTGTCGGTGAGCTTTTCCCGCAGCAGCACGCGCAACCAGCGCACGAGCAGGCCGCCGCCGGGCGCTTGGGAGCGGGAGGGGCCGGGACCCCGGATCACGGGGTGGGCGGGATCCGGCCCACGATCTCGGCCACCAGGTCCTCGCGCGAGACGCCCGAGTAGCGCGACTTGGTGTCCAGCATCACCCGGTGGGCCAGGACCTCGGTCGAGAGGGCCTTGATGTCGTCGGGAAGGACGTAGTCCCGGCCTTCACACCAGGCCCGGGCCTGGGCCGTGCGATACAAGGCCAGGGCGCCGCGCGTGCTGGAACCCAGCTTCAGGCGCGGATCTTCTCGGGTGGCCTGGACCAGCGCCAGGATGTACTCCGAGATCGGCCTCTCGACGCGCACCTGCCGGACAGCCTCCTGGGCCTGCATGACCTCGTCCAGGTCGGTGACCGACTCCAGGCGTTCCAATGGGTGCTGCTGGCGCTGGTCCTCCAGGACCGCCAGCTCGTGGTCCCGATCCGGGTAGCCCAGGGCCAGACGCATGGTGAAGCGGTCCAGTTGGGCTTCCGGCAGGGGATAGGTGCCGTGGAACTCGATGGGGTTCTGGGTCGCCAGCACCACGAAGGGCCGGGGCAGGGTTCGAGTCACCCCCTCGATGGTGGCCTGGCCTTCGCTCATGGCCTCCAGCAGGCTGGACTGGGTTCGCGGCGAGGCCCGGTTGATCTCGTCGGCCAGCAGGATGTTGCAGAAGACCGGACCCTGGTGGAAGTCGAATGTGCCCTCCCGGGGATTGTAGATGGACGAGCCCAGGATGTCGGTGGGCAGCAGGTCCGGGGTGAACTGGACCCGGCGGAAGCTCCCCCGGATCGAAGCGGCCAGGGCCTTGGCCAGGGTCGTCTTGCCCACGCCCGGCACGTCCTCCATCAGGACGTGCCCCCCTGAGAGCAGCGAGACGACCAGGAATTGAAGGGGGCGGGTCTTGCCCTGGACGACGCGTTCGAGATTCTCGACCAGGCGGGTGAACAGGGGATTGGGAGAGGTCTTCATCGCCCGGGCTTTCGCCTCGAGCGCAGAAGATTCCCGCGCCTCCAGGTCGAGGCAGCCTCCGGCTCTTCGGCCCCCGCTCTGGAGCTTCAGGGACGCCCGACGCCGGGGAGCTCGCTGGCCGTGGCGAGCGCTGTCCGGGCTCCTGCGATTTCCGGATAATTTCCGGGTTTCTGCCGCATGTTCTCGACATCACAGAGCCCACCGGAAAGCAGGCCTCGGGACATGCGCATCGAGCTGAACAGTGCCCCCCCCGCAACCTCCCCACGCGCGGCGGCGAGCCGCCCCACTTCCACCGAGGTCGCTCCTCCGCAGGATTCGGTCTGCTTGAGCGGAGCGAACCCCGCCGAGGTCGCCCAGGCCCCCCACGTCCCGAGCATGATGGCCCGAGCCGGTGCGGTGGCCCTGACGGTCGCGGCCGGGATCGCAGGTCTGTCGGGCCTGGCGCAGGCCATGACGCCGGTCCTGGCTGCGCCGCCTCAGGCCCCCCTGGCCAGCCAGGTCCGCGTGGTCGAGGCTCCGGCCTCGGGGGTCAGCCTCTTCTCCCTGGCCCAGACCCCGGCCGCCTCGACCGCTTCGCTGACCGGCCAGGCCGTGCCCCTGGCGCTGCTGGCCTCTCAGCAGGCCCAGCCGGCCAAGGCCGGGACCACCCAGAAGGTTCCCGAGAGCGTCAAGAAGTTGACCCCCGAGTTCTTCAAGCAGTTGGGCGACATCGGTTACAACTACAACAAGATCCCCAAGGGCCAGTTCGTCCTGACCTTCGATGACGGGCCGAACCCCAAGGTGACCCCCAAGATCCTCGACACCCTGAAGGAGCACAAGGTCCAAGGGGCGGTCTTCTTCGTCACCGGAGCCAATGCCCAGCGCTACCCCGACCTTCTCAAGCGCATCGTGGCCGAGGGGCATGTCCTGGGCAACCACACCTGGAGCCATCCGGATCTGACCAAGGTCTCCCAGGCCACGATGCTGTCGGAGCTCAAGAAGACCGATGCCGCCGTGGACAAGGTGCTGGGCTACGACTATCCCCTGAAGCTGGTCCGCCCCCCCTACGGGGCCACCAACAAGTCCGTCCTGGGCACCCTCCACGACAAGTACGGCGGCAAGTCGGTCGTCTGGCAGGTCGACTCCCTGGACTGGAGGGTGCAGTCGGATCTGCGCCAGGGCAAGAAGACCACACCCCTGACCGATCGCGTCGTGTCGGGCGTCAAGGCCATGGACAAGAAGGGCAACGGAGGGGTGATCCTGATGCACGACATCCACTCCAACACCGCCAAGGACCTCGACAAGGTCCTCGACACCCTCGAGGCCAAGGGCTACAAGACGATCTCCATCCTGGATGTGGGCAAGCCGGCCTCGAAGTAGTCGCTAGCGGCGCCGGCCGGGGCCGCGGCGGCCCTGGTTCTTCCGCGCCTGGCCTGAAGGCGTCCTGGTGCCGGAGGGGCGCCCCGGCGGCTGGGATTTCGCGGGATCCGGCGCGCGCCGCGGCCCCGGCTGGCGCTCGGGAGACCTGGCCTCGCGGCCGGGTTTCCCGCCCCGGTCGGGCTTGTGGCCTCGCCCCGCGCCGTCGGGCATGGGTTCGCGGCCAGAGGTCGGCCTGCCCGGACGCTGGGGCCTGGCGCCGTGCCCTGGCTTCTCGTCTCGCTGGGGTTTGCCGCCGTGCCCTGGCTTCTCGCCTCGCTGGGGCTTGCGGCCGTGCCCTGGCTTCTCGTCTCGCTGGGGTTTGCCGCCCTGCTGCGGGTTGTCTCTTCGCTCGGGCCCCTGGCCCCGGACCGGCTTGCGCCCCCGCTCGGGGCAGAGGATCCCGTGCTGGCGCAGGCGCTCCGCGTCGCTGCGGGCCACGTGGATCGGGTTCCCCTCGGGATCGAGCCCCGTGAAGTACATGGCCGTGGCCACCGTGCCCGGGGTGGGGATGAAGCACTGGACCTGGCGGGGAGTCCAGCCCCGGCTGCGCAGCCAGTCGGCCAGCTCGCGCATGTCCTGGTCCGTGCAGCCGGGGAAGGCGCTGATCAGGTAGGGGATGACGTACTGCTCCTTGCCCGCCGCCTGGGAGTGACGCCGGAACTCCTCCAGGAACCTCTCGAAGACCTCTCGGGCGGGCTTGCGCATCCCCCTCAGGACCCTCTCGGAGAGGTGCTCGGGGGCCACCTTCAACTGGCCGCCCGTGAACTCCATGGTGAGGGCCTTCAGCGCCTGGGGATCCTGCAGGGCCAGGTCGTGGCGGATCCCGCTGGCCACCCGGACGTGGCGCACTCCCTCCTGGCGGGCCACCTCGCGCAGGAGCTCCACCCCGGCCGACTGGTCCACCCGGAACCCCGGGCACACGGCGGGGAAGAGACAACTGGCGCGGGTGCAGCGGGAGGGATCCAGGGTGCAGCGCGCTCCCCACATGTTCGCCGAGGGCCCGCCCACATCCGAGATCGAGCCCGTCCAGCCCGGCATCCGGGTCAGGCTGCGCACCTCGCGCAGGATCGAGCCCCGGCTGCGCGAGGCCACCCGACGCCCCTGGTGCAGGGCCAGCGAGCAGAACGAGCACCCGCCCCCGCAGCCCCGGTGGGTGTTGACGCTCCAGCGCATCATCTCCTCGGCCGGGATGGCCTCGGTGTAGCCGGGGTGGGCCCGCCGCGAGAAGGGCAGCTCGAAGACCTCGTCCAGTTGCCGGCTGGTCGGGGGAGGCGGTGGGGGAGCCAGGAGCAGGGTGCGCCCGCTCACGGGCTGCACTGCCCAGGCGTCCCCGCGCTGGACATGGTGCTCGGAGGCCAGGGTGGCCTGCATCAGCAGCCGGGGATCCTGCTGAATGCTTTCGTGCGAGGGCAGCTCGAGCACCGCCTGGCCCTCGGGCACCTGCTCGGGGCCACCCATCCAGGCCGTTCCCGGAATCCCCGTCAAGTCGGGAACCATGCCGGATTCTTCGGCCTGGAGCATGGTCCGGGCCACCGCGATGAGGGGGGCCTCGCCCATCCCCCAGACCAGCAGGTCCGCCTTGGCGTCCAGCAGGATCGGCCGGCGCAGCGAGTCGCTCCAGAAGTCGTAGTGGGTGATCCGGCGCAGCGAGGCCTCGATGCCTCCCAAAATCACCACCAGCCCCGGGAAGGCCTGGCGGACCAGGTTCGAATACACGATGACGGCCCGATTGGGGCGGGCCCCGGCGCGGCCGCCCGGGGTATAGGCGTCGTCGTGGCGCTTCTTGCGGAAGGCCGTATAGTGGGCCAGCATCGAGTCCAGGGCTCCGGCGGTCACGCCCGCGAAGAGCCGGGGCCGACCCATGCGCGAGACGTCCTCAGGGGTGGTCCAGCGGGGCTGGGCCACGATGCCGGTGCGCAGCCCCCGGGCCACCAGCAACCGGCCCAGCAGGGCCGCCCCGAAGCTGGGATGGTCGACGTAGGCGTCCCCGGTGACGAGCAGGACGTCCAGGGCCTCCCACCCCAGGGCCCGCATCTCCTGGCGGGTGGTGGGCAGGAAGGCGGGTTGTTTGAGCTCCATGCCCTGGATTGTAGGCGATCCGGGCCTGTGTCGGAAGGAGATGGACCAGAGAAGGATGCTGATCCTGGGCACCGGCGAATCGATATTCGACAAGATCGCCTGGAGAGTGAGGTCGGAGGCCGGCGCATGCCGGTGCTGCCTGCCGGCAAGAGGTTTGCCGGTGCTGGGGGCCGGCGCATGCCGGGGTTGCCTGCCAGCAAGAGGTTTGCCGGCGCTGGAAGGCCGGGAGCGAGCATGGCGCGAGGGCCTGGGCAGGTCACCGTGGGACCGGGGGGAAGCCCCTGGGGAATAGGCGACCACCTGGGGGCGTCTGAAGGCTTGAACAATCCATTATCGGCCTGAATCCGCGGCCGGATGCCACTGCAGGTGGCGGATTCAGGGTCTGCGAGGCTGACATGACCAGACGAGCGTGGTCCCTCTTCGCCCTGGCGGTGCTCCTGGCCGCCCTCCTCCTCCCCACGGGGCTTCAGGCCCGCGGCCCCGGCGAGAAGCCGCTCCCGAAAGGCTCCCCCAGTCCTGCGACGCCGGTGGCTCCCTCCGAGTCCGCGGAGCCCGCCGAGGGCCAGGGCGCCGGCTCGCTGGTGATCCTGGGCCCCGACGGCAAGCCTTCCGGGGAGTGCCCCCTGAAGCACACCGCCGTCCAGGCCCGGGTGTCGGGCTTCGTGGCCTCGGTCACGGTGACCCAGAACTTCCACAACCCCGGCAAGGACAAGATCGAGGCCGTCTACACCTTCCCGCTGCCTCAGGACGCGGCGGTCTACGACATGGAGATGAAGGTCGGAGAGCGGACCATCCGCGGTGAGATCAAGCCCCGCGACGAGGCCCGTCGCATCTACGAGCAGGCCCGCGAGCGGGGGCACGTGGCGTCGCTTCTGGACCAGGAGCGCCCCAACATCTTCACCCAGTCGGTGGCCAACATCGAGCCCGGCGCCGCCGTGGACATCACCATCCGCTACTCCGAGGTGCTGCCCTGGAAGGACGGCTTCTACTCGTTCGTCTTCCCGATGGTGGTGGGACCCCGCTACATCCCCGGAGACCCGCAGGGTCGGAAGGGCACGGGCTGGGCTCCCGACACCGGCCAGGTTCCGGACGCCTCGCGCATCACCCCGCCGGTCGCCCCCAAGGGAACCCGGGCCGGGCACGACATCTCGCTGGAGCTGACCCTGGACGCCGGCAGCCCCATCCTGGACCTGCGCTCCGAACTGCACGAGGTGCAGATCGAGAGGCAGGGTTCCACGGCGAACCTCCGCCTGGCGGACAAGGCCACGATTCCCAACCGCGACTTCATCGTGCGCTACTCGGTGGCCGGCAACAGCGTGCAGGACTCCTTCCTGGCCCACTCCAGGGACGGGCGGGGCCACTTCGTCCTGGTCCTGGAACCCCCGCTGCGTCCCCAGGCCTCCGACATCTCTCCCAAGGAGCTGGTCTTCGTGGTGGACACCTCGGGCTCGATGTCCGGGGCCCCGATGGAGAAGTGCAAGGAGACCATGGAGTTGTGCCTGGCGGGCGTGAACCCCAAGGACACCTTCAACGTGATCACCTTCTCGGGCGACACCCACCTGCTCTTCGAGAAGCCCGTTCCCGCGACCCCGGAGAACATCGCCCGGGCCCGGGCCTTCCTGTCGGGGGCTCGCGCGGGGGGCGGAACCGAGATGATGAAGGCCATCGAGGTGGCCCTGGCTCCCTCGAAGTCGGCCTCCAACGCCGTCCGGATCGTCACCTTCATGACCGACGGCTACGTCGGCAACGACATGGCCATCCTGGGCGCCATCCAGAAGTACTCGGGAGCCCGCGTCTTCCCGTTCGGGATCGGGCAGTCGGTCAACCGCTTCCTGCTGGACGGGATGGCGGCCGCCGGGCGCGGCGAGGTGGAGTACGTGACCCTGAACGATCGCGGCGAGGGCGCCGCCCGACGCTTCTTCGAGCGGGTGCGCAACCCCGTCCTGACGGATGTCTCGGTGGACTGGGGCAACCTGCCGGTGGAGGAGGTCCTGCCTCGCCGCGTTCCGGACCTGTTCAGCTCCAAGCCGGTGGTGCTGACCGGTCGCTTCTCGCGCCCCGCTGAGGGCACGGTGGTGCTGCGCGGCCGCCTGGGCGGCAAGCCCTGGGAGCGCTCGGTCCAGGTCCGCCTGCCCCGCGACCAGGCCGACCACGAGGTGCTGGGACAGCTCTGGGCCCGGGCCCAGGTGGCCGACCTGATGAACCAGGACTGGCTGGGGATGCAGCAGGGGCAGCCCCGGGGCAACCTCCAGGAGGAGATCACCCGCCTGGGCCTGGAGTACCGGATCATGACCCAGTTCACCTCGTTCGTGGCCGTCGAGGAGATGGTGGTCACCGAGGGCGGGAAGCCTCGCACCGTGGCGGTCCCGGTCGAGATGCCCGAAGGCGTCAGCCACGAGGGGGTCTTCGGCGAGTCGGGGCCCCCCAAGCTCCAGACGATGGCCGTGGGGGCTCCGGGCGGATTCTCCCGGACGATGCCTTCGGCTCCGGCACCCCAGTCTGTCGAGGGCTGGTCGGCCGACCGCCGGGATCGGCTCGAGCCGGCCACCCCGCAGCAGAAGGCCGCGGCCAGGGTGCACCCGCACCTGCTCACCGCCCGCGCCGAGGCTTCGACCCGAGGCTGGAGCAGCAGCTTCCAGCACGAGGGGATCCAGGTCGAGAAGGGGCGGGTCCAGGCCTGGATCTGGCTGAAGGCCGGCATGGATGCCAAGCTGCGCCAGAAGCTCGAGGCCCTGGGCGTGCGCTTCCAGGGTGAGGCGAACTCGGGCCGCATGGCGGTGGTCAGCCTGCCCCTGGAGAAGCTCGAAGAGATCGCCCTGCTGGAAGGCGTCCGCTACGTGGACCCGGCCCGCTAGTTCGGAGTCGGGCCCAGGGGCGCTTCGCGTCAGGCGGGGCGCCCCTTCGCGTTTCCGCCAGGAATCTGCGGAGATGCCGCAGATTCTCGGCGGAAACTGGGGCCGCGGCCCTCCAGCCGCCTGCGCCTGCAGGGATCTTCAGCCTCCCTGCTCGAACCCGGACCCCAGTCTCGGGAAGGAGGCTCCAACCTTCGGGGAAGATCCATGGCCACCCTCAGACCCGCGGATAACTGGCAGACCATCTCGCCCTCCCAGTTCCCCTGGGAGCAGGAGGCCCTGGACCACGTGCGTCGCCACCTGGGGCCGTGGGCCCTGGGGGCCTGGGCGAACTTCGAGTTCCTCTCCCAGCACGGGGCCATCTACGAAGTGGACCTGATGGTCCTGACCCGGGACCGCCTCTACCTGATCGAGATCAAGAGCTGGTCGGGCACCTTGACGGGGGACTCCACGCGCTGGTTCGTGCAGGACGGGTCGCGGCACAAGGTTCTGGACAATCCCCTCTTCCTGACCAACACCAAGTCGAAGGTCCTCAAGAGCCTGCTGGCGGCTCAGCCCGCCTTCCGAGCGTCCCGGACCGAGGTCCCCTACATCCAGCCCCTGGTCTTCCTGTCCGCCCGCGACCTGGACTGTCGGCTCGAGGACTATGCCCGCCAGAACATCACCTTCCGGGACGAGGTGGCAAAGCCCGGCCTGATCCAGACCCTGGCCAGCGACCCCAGGCAGAAGGCTCGCCTGGATCGCGGGGCCGCCCGCCGGCTGCAGGAGGCCATCGAGCAGGCCGGGATCCGCCCGCTGCAGCGCTCCCGCACCGTGGGGGACTATCGGCTCCAGGAGATCCTGGGCGAGGGCCCGGGCTACCAGGACCGCCTGGGCCAGCACCAGAGCCTGGAGGGCGTCACCCGTCGGATCCGGCACTTCCTGGTCACCCGGGCGGCCTCCCAGGAGGAGCGCGACATGGTGCGCCGGGCCGCCGAGCGCGAGTTCCGCCTGGCCGAGTCCTTTCGCCACCCCGGCATTCTCCGGCCCCAGGACTTCAAGGTCCACGAGTACGGGCCGGCCTTGCTCTACGAGCACGATCCCGAGGCCCTGCGCCTGGACCTCTTCCTCGAGGCCCACCTGGCTCGGCTGGGTCTGGAGCAGCGCCTGGAGCTCTGGCGGCAGGTGGTGGACGCCCTTCGCTACGCCCACAGCCGCAAGGTGCTGCACCGGGGCCTGAGCCCGCGCAGCATCCTGGTGGCGGACCCGGAGACCAGCCACCCGCGCATCCTGGTGACAGACTGGCGGACCGGCGCCCATCAGGGCGGCACCACGGGCACCATCCACGTGCAGGACCTGGTGGAGACCGCGGCCACCGCCTACGTTGCGCCCGAGGCCCTCAGCGCCCCCGAGAAGGCCGGCGAGTTCTGCGACATCTTCTCGCTGGGGGCCCTGGGCTACCTGATCCTGTCCGGCTGCCCGCCGGCCCGGGATCACCTGGGCCTGCACCAGCACCTGCAGAGGTCCGGGGGCCTGCAGCTCTCGTCGGTGCAGGATGGCGTACCGCAGAAGCTGGACGAGCTGGTCTTCCAGTGCACCCAGGCCGACGTCGCCAGGAGGCCGCCCGGCACCGAGCACCTGCTGGCGGCTCTCGACGAGATCCTCCAGGAACTGCGCCAGCCCCAGGACCTGGACGAGGGCACGCCCGAGAACCCGCTGGACGCGCAGCCCGGAGACCGGCTGGGCGACTACGTCGTCCACGCCGTGCTGGGGCAGGGGAGCGTCTCGAAGGCCTGGCTGGTGGAGCTGGATGGCGACCTGCGGGTCCTGAAGCTGGCTCGCGATCCGGCCGACAACGCCCGCCTCCAGGAGGAGGGCGAGGTCCTGGCCAAGTTGGATCACCGCCACATCGTGCGGCTGGTCGAGCCCCTCCAACTGGGCGAGCGGATGGGACTGGTCCTGGAGGTGGCGGGGCGCGAGACCCTGACGGCCCGCCTGCTGGACTCGGGGCCCTTGCACCTGGACCTCCTGCAGCGCTTCGGGGACGACCTCCTCTCGGCCGTGGAATACCTCGAGAAGCAGGGCATCCCTCACCGCGACATCAAGCCCGGCAACCTGGGCGTGGCCGAGATGGGTTCGAACGACGAGCTGCACCTGGTGCTCTTCGACTTCTCGCTGTCCCGCGCGCCGGCGGACAACGTGCGGGCCGGCACGCCCCTGTACCTGGACCCCTTCCTTCCGAAGCGTCGCCCCCCGCGCTGGGATCTGCAGGCGGAGCGCTACTCGGTGGCCGTCACGCTGTACGAGATGGCCACCGGCGTGCTGCCGCGCTGGGGAGACGGCGTCTCCGACCCCTCGCTCTCCGATCAGGACCTGGTGCTGGAGGCAGACCGCTTCGAGCCGAGCCTGCGCGACACCCTGACGCGCTTCTTCCGCCAGGCCCTGGATCGGGACTGGACCCGGCGCTTCGACCACGCCGAGGCGATGCGGGCGGCCTGGAGGGAGGCCTTCACCCCGGCGGGCTCGGCCGAGGTCCCCACGCCGCAGGAGGCGGCCAGCCTGGAGCCGGTCAGTCCCGTGGCCAGCCTGGGCCTCTCGGCCGGGGCCCTGCAGGCCCTGGATCGGCTGGGCGTGGTGACGGTGGCCGACCTCTTGCGCCGGCCCGCCCGCGAGATCACCTGGCTGCGCGGGGTGGGCAACCAGACCCGCCGCGAGGTGCTCGAGACCCTCGAGCGCCTGCTGGAGAGGTTCCCCGCACAGGATTCTCCCCAGCCCGACGACGCGGCCCCCAGCAGCCTGGACAGGACCGTGAGGGACCTGTTGGAGACCAGGGGAGTCGGCCAGGACCTGCGCCCCCTGGCCGAGGCCTGGCTGGGCCTGGACCGCGGGCCGGAGGAGGGCCTGGCCTGGGTCACGCCCTCGCAGGTCGCCCTGCGGGTGAAGCGGGGGTTGGCCGAGGTGGCGCGCTGCCTGCCGGATCTGCGGGTGGCCTGGCAGGCGTCGCCGTCGCTGACCTCGCTGCGCGAGGACCTGCGCAGCATCTTGTGGGCCAACGGAGGCGCCCTGCCCCTGGAGGAGGTCGCCGAGGCGGTCCTGGCCGCCCGCGGCTCGGCGTCGAACCAGCCCCACCGTCGGCGGGTGCTGGGCCTGGCGGCCACGCGGGCGGCGCTGGAGGTCGAGGCCATCCAGGACACCTCGCGCTTCATGCTGCATCGCCTTCACGGGCGCCCCTTCGTGGTCCTGGACCAGGAGGCGGGCCGCTATGCCGGGATCCTGGGCGAGTTGGCCGACGGGCTGGTGCAGGAGGACCCCCTGCCCCCGCCCTATCGGGTGCTGCAGCGCCTGCGCGAGGTCCCGACCTCCCGGGAGCTGGCCGACCCTCGCCTGCTGCGCCTGGCGGCTGCGGCCAGCCAGACCGCCGCCGTCTCTGCCCGAGAAGAGCTCTATCCTCGGGGGATGCCCGCCAGGCGCGCCCTGCTGCTGGCCCACGGGGCCCTGCTGGGTGAGGTCCGCCTGACGCCGGAGGAGGTGCGCCGCCGCGTGGCCGGCCGCTACCCCGAGGCCGAGCCCTTGCCCGATCGCCCCGAGCTGGACGCCCTGCTGAAGGACGCGGGGTGGGACCTGGAGTGGTCCGAGGAGGCCGAGGCCTGGCTGCGCGCCGGCGCCGCCGGGTTGTCCACGGGCTCGACCAGCTATACCCGCTTCCTCAGCACCGAGGCCGGCCGCCGCGTCCAGACCGAGGAGGAGGCCGAAGTCAGCCGCCTGCAGGAGCGTCTGGGCCGCTCGCTCCAGGAAGGCTCGTTCCTGGTGCTCTCGGTGCGGTCCAGGTGGTATCGACAGGCCCGGCACGAGCTGGAAGAGCGCTTCGGGGTGCAGGTCTGCTCGCTGGATCGCCTGCTGGTGGAGGCCATGCGCGAAAAGGCGCAGGCCTTGAAGGCCGACTGGCGGGTGGTGCTGGACGCCGACGCCACCCCCGCCACCAAGAGCTGGGCCAACCTGATGCGCCTGGTGCGGGCGGCCCGCCCCCTGGTGCAGGAGCGCCTGCGCGCGCTGGACCAACCGGTCCTGCTGGTGGAGGCAGGTCTTCTGGCCCGCTACGAGCAGATGGAACTTCTGGAGGACCTGCGCGACCGGGCCGGCAGTCGCGACGGCACGCCCGCCGTGTGGCTGTTGATTCCCGCCGACGAGCAGCACGACCTGCCCGTCCTGGACGGCCACGCCGTCCCCGTGCTGACCCCAGGCCAGCGGGCCAGGATCCCGAGGGCGTGGCTGCGGGGCGGAGCGGTGCCGGCGTAGGGGGCGGCTGCGGGCGGCAAGGCGCGTTTCCGCCGTGAATCTGCGGAGATGCCGCAGATTCTCAGCGGAAACCGGGCTCCCCGGGCGCGCGCCTGCGCTGCGGGTTCATCAACCTGCAACAATGTGGCAATCAGGCGGAAACATCCGCGACGTCACGGACCGCGAGAGGCGATCTATGCTTGGGGCATGAGACAGCTCGCCGAAATCGGAACCAGGGCGCGAGCCGTGCGCCAGCGGCTGGGATTCTCGACGCTCGGGAGCCTGGCCCGCCGCATCGGGGTGGATCCCCGCCGCCTTTCGGCCTTTGAGTTGGGCCAACGCCCCCTTGGTGCCACGAGCCTGAGAAGGCTTGCCGAGGTCCTGTGCCTTCCAGAGCTGGCGTGTGCCGCCGGCAGTGCCCGGGGCCGGGCGCATCGCGAAGAAGAGGCCCCCTTCCTGCGGCTGGCTCGGGTCTCCAGGCCCCACTACGATCCCCCTCGCGACCGCGACCAGGAGTTCAGGCGCCAGGCCGCCTGGAGGGAGGAGCCGGAACTGATGGAGGCCCTGGAGCATGCGCACCGCCTCCGTGCCGACTTTGCTCGGGTCCAGGCCTTCCTTGCCTCGATCGCCTCGGAGTCCTGGCTGGAGTACCTGGTCCCAGCCTCGGCGCTGGCCCTGCCCGACGCGACGCCCTTGCGGATCGCGCCGGACGAGATCGGCTACAGCCACTATGCCCTGGTGGACCCGCGGACCTGCCAGGCCGTCGGGGACCGACTCTGGCCGGCCCTGGGCCTGCGCCGGGGCGGATTGACGGCGATCCAGTTCTTCAACGCCCCGATCCGGACGCCGAAGCGGTCGTGGATCGTCGACATCCTGCAGTACTCGCACCTTCCCCGGAGGCGCGCCCGCTGGACCGTCGTGGAGATCGACGGCGAGGGACACCGCAGCCGCTGGGATCGCCAGAAGGAGGAGCAGATCGGCCTGGCCACCCTGCGCCTGGCGGGCGACGAGGTCCGCCACGGGCACTCGTGGCCGACGATCGAGCGCTGGCTGCGAGGGGACTGAGGATTCGAGCCTGGTGAAAGCGCGTTTCCGCCGAGAATCTGCGGAGATGCCGCAGATTCTTAGAGGAAACCGGGCTGCGAGGGGAGGGGGCGGCGCCTCGCGAAGGGGCGCCTTCACGCTCCAAAGCGGAGCCTGAGCCCAAGGAGAAGACACGATGCCCTCGACCACGGAACTCGCGCCCGCCGATCCCATGACCTATCTCAAGGACCTGCAACGCCTGCAGCGCGAGGTGGAGGAGGATCTGCGCCAGAGGTGCGACGCGGTTTCGGAGCTTCGCGACCGGTTGCAGTCGGATTACCGGGCGGCCCGGGAGCGGGGGCGCACGTCCTCGACGTATGAGGAGTGGCGCCAGGAGTCCCTGACCCAGTCGGCCGCCGCCTGGGTGCTGGCCTGCGTCTTCGTGCGCTACCTGGAGGACCACGACCTGGTGGACGAGGTGTGGCTGGCCGGGCAGCCCGCGCCTGCGGGGGAGGGAGGCGGTGCCGGCCCGGCCCCAGGGGGCGGCGGCGAGGATCGCTACCAGCGGGCCCTGGACTCGCATGAGGCCTACTTCCAGCGCTTCCCCGCCCACTCCGACCGGGAGTACCTCCAGCACGTCTTCCGCAGCGTGGCGGGGCTGCCCGGCTGCGCGGCGCTCTTCGGCGAGGACCGCAACCCCCTGTGGCAACTGGGCGTGTCGGGCGACATGGCCCGGACGCTGCTGGCCTTCTTCCGGCAGCGCGATCCCCAGACCGGGGGGCTGGTGCGATCCTTCCGGACCACGGCGGCCAGCGCGCAGGAGGGGGCGGCGGGGGACACGCGCTTTTTAGGCGACCTGTATCAGGACCTCTCGGAGAACGCCCGCAAGCGTTACGCCCTCTTGCAGACCCCGGACTTCGTCGAGGAGTTCATCCTGGACCGCACGCTGACCCCCGCGATCGAGGAGTTCGGCATCGAGCAGGTGCGCCTGATCGACCCCGCCTGCGGGTCGGGGCACTTCCTGCTGGGCGCCTTCCAGCGGCTCTTCGGGCTGTGGCGCGACCGGGAGCCGGGCCGCAACCCCCGCGAGTGGGCCCGCAGGGCCGCCGAGGCCGTGCACGGCGTGGACCTGAACCCCTTCGCCGCGGCCATCGCCCGCTTCCGCCTGCTGGTGGCCTACCTCGGGGCCTGCGGCCTGCGCCGCCTGCGGGACGCGCCCGACGTGAAGCTGCACGTGGCCGCCGGGGACTCGCTGGTCTACGAGCGGCGGGTGGACAGCCAGGGCAGACCCTACCTGGACGGCTTGGACTGGGTGCCGGAGCCCTTCCTGCAAGGCGACTACAAGGACGCCTGCGAGATCCTGAAACAGAGGTACCACGTGGTGGTGGGCAACCCGCCCTACATCACCGACAAGGACCCCGAGCACCGCGACTTCGTGCGCCAGCACTACGCCAGCGCGGCGGGCAAGTTCTCGCTGGGGGTGCCTTTCACCGAGCGCTTCTTCGAGCTGGCCCTGGAGGCCGACCACCCGGCGCGGGGAGCCGGGGCGGGCCGGGTGGGGATGATCACGGCCAACTCGTTCATGAAGCGCGAGTTCGGGAAGTCGCTGATCGAGGAGTACCTGCCGCGGGTGGACCTGACCCATGTGATCGACACCTCGGGGGCCTATATCCCGGGCCACGGCACACCGACCGTGATCCTCTTCGGGCGGAATCGTCGGCCGGTGGCCGAGACGGTGCGGGCCGTCCTGGGCGTGCGGGGCGAGCCCGAGACGCCTTCGGATCCGGGCCAGGGGAAGGTGTGGGCCTCGGTGTTGGCGCTGCTGGATCGCCCGGGGGCCGAGAACGAGTTCGTGACGGTGGCCGACGTGCCCCGGGAGATCTTCGGCAAGCACCCCTGGAGCCTGCAGGGCGGCGGGGCCGGGGAGCTGCTGGAGGCGGTCGAGGGGGCCGCGGAGCGGAGGCTGGGGGAGGTGGCGGATTCGATTGGGATCACGTCGGTAACGGGCGAAGACGACTTCTTTGTCATGCCGGATAAGGCTACTATTGGCAGGCTTTGCTTGGAGCCTTACGTCAAACTGTTGGTCACGGGGGACATTGTTCGAGACTACGTGATCTCCGAACCGGCTCCGACAATCTGGCCGTACAACGGTGCACTTGAACTCCTGCCATTCGGTGCGCTTGGTACGGCTGGTCGAATGCTCTGGACAGTCTCATCCATTATTCGGCATAGAAAGAGATTCGGGGTTCCTATGCTCCAGCGCGGTGCAGTCTGGTATGAGTGGCAGGAGCTCTACAAGGACAAGCTCCGCACCCCCCTCTCGATCGCCTTCGCCTTCGTCGCCACCCACAACCACTTCGTGCTGGACCGGGGCGGCAAGGTCTTCAACAGGACCGCCCCCGTGATCAAGCTCCCGCCCGGAGCCACCGAGGACCAGCACCTGGCCCTGTGCGGGGTGCTGAACAGCGCGGTGGCGTGTTTCTGGCTGAAGCAGGTGTGCACGGGAAAGCACAAGGGCGACGGGGGATCCGCCCACGCGGATCCTGCTTATCAGCGATTCGAATTCGATGGCACCAAGCTCCAGAAGTTCCCCCTCCCCCCCAACCCCGCCGCCACCCTCCCCCTGGCCCGCCTGCTCGACTCCCTCTCGCGAGAAGCCCAGGACCTGCTGCCCGCGGCCCTCGTCGCCCGCCAGGTGCCCACCCGCGCGGCGCTGGAGGAGGCCCGCCGCCAGGAAGAAGCCCTCTTCGGCCGCCGCGTGGCGCTGCAGGAGGAGCTGGACTGGCTCTGCTATCGCCTCTACGGCCTGCTCGGCGAGGTCGAGACGCCTCTGGCCGACCTCGACACGCTGCCCGAGGTGCTCCCGGGCCAGCGGCCCTTCGAGATCGCCGTGGCCCGCAAGATGGCCGCAGGCTCCTCCCCCCCTCCGGGGGGGCCGGGGGGGGAACCGTTTGTCACCACCTGGTTCGAGCGCCACGGCTCGACCCCGATCACGGAAATTCCACGGCACTGGCCCGCTGCCTACCGCCAGGTGGTCGAGCGCCGCCTGGAGTTGATGGCCTCCGACCCGTTCCTGCGCCTGCTGGAGAAGCCCGAGCACAAGCGCCGCTGGAACCGCGATTCCTGGGAGAAGCTGGAAGTCGAGGCCTTGCGCTCCTGGCTCCTCGATCGCCTGGAGACCCCGCGTTACTGGGGTGAGCCCGAGCTGACCTCGTGCGCCCGCCTGGCGGACCTGGCCGGCCGCGACCCCGAATTCCACCAGGTCGCCAGCCTGTACATGGGGGCCCGCGCCGGGCACCTGGGGGCGGGGGGCCGCGAGGACTACGACCGCCTGGCCCTGGTCCAGGAGCTGGTGCTCTCGGAGGCCGTGCCCTACCTCCCCGTCCTGCGCTACAAGCCCTCGGGGCTGGTCAAGCGCAAACAGTGGGAGGAGGTCTGGGATCTGCAGCGCCGCGAGGACGCCGCCTCCCGCCAGAACTCCCAGGCAGGGGGCGGCTCCACAAGCCGGAGCCCGCAGGGCGAAGGCGCCCCCACCGATCCCGTGGCCTCGATCCCCGTCCCCCCCAAGTACACCTCCGCCGACTTCCAGCAGGCCACCTTCTGGCGCCTGCGCGGCAAGCTGGACGTGCCCAAGGAGCGCTTCATCCTGTATCCCGGGGCCGAGCGCGAGGCCGACCCCACGCCCGTCGTGGCCTGGGCCGGCTGGAACCACCTGCAACAGGCCCAGGCCCTGGCCGGCTACTACCTGCGCGCCCGCGACGAGGGCTTCCCCACCGAGCGCCTGGTGCCCCTGCTGAGCGGCCTGGGCCAGCTCCTCCCCTGGGTCCGCCAGTGGCACCCCGAAATCGACCCCGGCATGGGCCTGGCGATGGCCGACTTCTTCCAGACCTTCCTGGCCGAGCAGGTCCGCTCGCTGGGTCTCTCCGAGGCCGAGGTGCGGTCCTGGTCGCCCCCGGGCGCGCTCGGCCCCGGACGCAGACGCAAGGGCTGAAGGCAGAGCGCGGTGCGCCGAAGCCCGGAGTCGCTGCTCCGGGTTTGCCGGCGGGGTTCTCGATTGGGATGAGGGGGCCCGGGCGCCCCTCGCCGAACCACGACCACGCCATCGTTGGGAGGAAACAGGAATGCTGACCCGCCTGCAGGTCCGGGGCTTCAAGAACCTGGTCGACGTGGATGTGCGCTTCGGGCCCTTCACGTGTATCGCGGGTTTCAACGGGGTCGGCAAGTCCAACCTCTTCGACGCCATCCTGTTCCTGCGCGAGCTGGCCGAGAGGCCCTTCGTCGAGGCGGCCAGGGCCGTTCGAGGCGGGGAGGACGTGCGCAGTCTCTTCACTTCCCCTGGAGATGGGCTGATGACCCTGGCCGCGGAACTCCTGATTCCAATGGATGGGGTCGACGATTTCGGTCAGCGGGCCGAGGCCAGCAACACCTTCGTGCGCTATGAGGTGAGCCTGCAACTGGAGCGCCAGGGACCCGGGCGTCCTAGGGATGAGATCCGGCTCGTCTCTGAGGAATTATCCTACATAACCAGCGGCGAGGCGCGAAGCCGACTCGGCTTTGAGCACCAGAAGGTTTGGCGCGACTCGGTCATCCGGGCTGGGCGGAGGGCATCCTACCTCTCGACAGACCTGTTGAAGGGGGTCGTGAAGCGCCACCAGGACCGACCGCGCACGGAAGGGGCGCCGAAGGGAGGCGGTCGAACCTGGGAGTTCCCGCTGGCGACTCTTCCCCGGACGGTGTTGTCTTCGGCCAGGAACGCCCAGGAGGGACAGACGGCCGTCCTGGTCCGACAAGCCTTGCGGGGCGCCCGGCTCCTGCAATTGGAGCCTGCTGCCTTGCGACGGCCGGATGACGAAGGGGCGCCGGATCATCTGGAGGCCGATGGCTCCCACCTGCCCGCCACGCTCTATCGCTTGGCCGGGGCCTGGGGGAGCGACGAGGAGGCGGAAGCGGTCTACGCCACCCTGGCCAACCGTCTGGCCGAACTCCTGGAGGGGGTCGGGGGCATCCGGATCGACCGGGACGAGAAGCGGAAGCTCCTGACCTTGATGCTCAAGGAACTTCAAGGGCCGGAGTTCCCCGCCAGCTCGCTCTCCGACGGAACCCTGCGCTTCCTGGCCCTGGCCGTGCTGGAGATGGATTCCGAGGAGACGGGGGTTCTCTGTCTCGAAGAGCCTGAGAACGGGATCCATCCCCGGCGCATCGGGACGATGCTCGAACTTCTCCAGGACATCGCCGTGGATCCGAACGAGGCAGTCGGCCCGACCAACCCCCTGCGGCAGGTCCTCGTCAATACGCACTCTCCCGCCGTGGTGGGGCAGGTCCCCGAAGGCAGCCTTCTTTTCGCCGAGGTCTCAGGTAAGGAGGCCGCGCTGCGGCTTCGATGCGTCCAGGGAACCTGGCGCACCAGGACCTCTGCAGAGGCGGAGACCATCGCTCTGGGGCAGGTGCTCGCCTACCTGAATCCCGTTCCGGAAGCGTCCCCCCCCGGTAAGGCTCGGGTCGCGGACTACGCCCGGCGGGAGGTGCGGCAGTTGTCCTTGTGCTTCGATCCCCAGGAAGGTGACGAATCTTGAGCCGTTCGCTGGACTTCACGCTTGTGGGGGACGGTTCATCCGATCGGGTCCTGCTCCATCCGATCCGCTGGTTGCTCTGTGACCTGGGATGGACGGTCACTGCGGACCACTGGGCAGACTTCAGCGTGCTGCCTGAACAGCCGAAGGGGTTGCCCAACCGGATCCTGGCGGCCGCCCGGTTGTTCCCGGCTCGGGTCCTGGTGGTGCACCGCGACGCTGAGCGCGAATCCAGGGCCGCCCGCGTCCGGGAGATCCGCGCTGCCCTGGCCCGACTGGCAGGTGTCGCGATGCCAGCGGTCTGCGTCGTCCCGGTGCGCATGACCGAGGCCTGGCTTCTGGTGGACGAGGCGGCGGTCCGCCAGGCTGCCGGAAATCCCAACGGCCAACGACCCCTGGCCATGCCCCCGATCGGTCAGTTGGAGAGCCTTCCGAACCCCAAGGCCTGTCTCCACGATCTCCTCGAGGACGCCTGCGGCCTCCCCGCGCGGCGCAGGGGGCGCCTGAATGCCGGCAAGGCCGTGCAGCGCGTCGGCGAGCTGATCCACGACTATGCGCCCCTGCGGAGACTGCCCGCGTTCCAAGCCTTCGAGGAGGAACTGGTGCGGGTGCTGGCAGGGCTGGGGTGAGTCGGGCCTGACTCCCCTGGCATACCCTTCCCGGACGGGTCAAACGCCAGGCCGGGCGCTCGGCATCAGGCACGAACTGGCGCAGTCTCCTCTCGGCGCGGAGCCAGGTCGCGAAGACTACTCCTGCACCTTCTTCGCCCTCGGCTTCTTGGCGCGCTTCGACCGCTTGGTGATCTCCTCGGCCTTCTTGGTGATGACTTCCTGCAGATTGACCACAGGCAGGACGGCAAACGGGGTCAGCGCGTTGGACAGCGCCGGTTGGACCAGTCCGCGGGCCAGGCCGTAGAGCATCGCGAGCGCGTTCCCCGGGATGAGGTCCCACGGGTTGATGCCGGCGGCGACCCGAAAGAACCCGTTCAGTTCCACCATGATCTCTTCGAGCTTGTGGTTGTCCCCTCGCGTCGTGACCGGACGGACCTCAACGATCAAGGGGATGACGAACTCGTTCTCCTCGCCGAGCAGGCGGACATCAAAATCGACCAGGATCTCGTAATCCTCATTCTCTTCGATATCGTGGCTGTAGGCTGGATTTTTTCGGAAGACGAGCTTTTCGAGCGACCAGAAATCAAGCTGCAATGGCGAGATTGGCGCCGGCTTCATCTTTCGGCGGGGCTTCGACGGGCGTTCCAATGGCCTTCTCCATCTTCTTCTGTCGGTCTTCAAAGGCGCGCGCAAGGCTCTGCCGCGAAACCAGGTTCTCCCCGGCGTCCCGACCAGGCGCGGGTTGATGGCCAGTCCTGGCGGGCACCCTCTGCCAGACTTCGCGTCCTTGAGAACCACGGGGCTCTTCTGCAATCGGCCTGAAGGACAGCTTCGGTTTCCAGTCCAGGGCAAAGGCGATCTGGGCCACGGTGTCGATCGTGAGGTTGGGGCGGCCGTTCAAGACCTTGGAGATGCGCGACCTGCTCCAGTTCAGTCGCTCCGCCAGGCTCTTGCGCGTCAGTCCCAGCGACTTCATACGCCGGGCGACCTCTTCGGTGAACTCGAGCAGGCATTCTTCCCGGTAGATCTCGTGGCTCTTCTGCAGCTCGGCGACGATTCTGTCAAAAGCATTTGTCATGGGGATCGACCTCCCTGACCGCTCTCGTCTTCTTCTTCGAAGCGAAGTCCCGGGACCGAGTCGCGGTCTGCGATGGCTTTCTCTGTCTCTCCGGGTGGCCAGTCCTGCGCCTGCTTCTTGAAGGCGCTGAGGATGACGAACACCCCTTCTAAGGTCGGATGGAGGACGAACGGTACCCGGACGTTTGGCGAGCGCATATAGTGAATGGCTGGCTTGCCGACTCTCTTGAGCACCTTCCAACGGCCTCCTATGCCGATACCATTCTCTGCCAGGTAGTTCACCATGCTCACGATGGCGGCACGATCACCGCGGTCCTGGTGCGCTTCAATGAACTGCAGGAAGTCCCGCTTGCGCCCCCGTTTGATGGCGTAGACCCTGAATCTCCCGGCATTTACGAGGCTAAGGACTGCCCCCATTCATCGCGCTCCAAGTCAACTTGCCACGATCTATGGTTAACATATAAGTGCACATCTTGTCAAAGCCCGCCCGCTATGAGGACGTCTCTGGCGTGGGGCCCCATCGCCCGCCAGCCTTCCGAAATCCGCCTGAATCCTGTCCGACTGCTGCTGGTGCATCGGCCTGCGGGCCGGCAGAGCAGGGACGCCTGGCGAGCATCACCCCGGCCACCACGGCGGAACGGGATCCATCAGCACGGACATCCCGAGGAGGACCTTGCCCAACTTCTTCTCGTTGTCCCGGATCCGGCGGCTCAACTCCTCGTGGTTGAGGTTCAGGAAGTCCAATCGCCCGGCCAGTTCCTTCTCTCGCCCCCCGACGACCAGGGGCCCCCAGACGAAGAATCGACTGTCTGCGCACGCCAGGAACAGGCGAAAACCACCCCAGGACAGGGCCCTGTCCTGGGCCTCCAGGAACTGCCGATACCACTTGCGGCCCCACACCTCACGAACAGAAAGTTGGTCCGCGAGGTCACTGGCGTGGTCGTTTACCCAGGACCCCTCGAATCCCGCAGGAAGTCTTGGACCGGTCGGCTCCTCGAGAACTCGGAAACAGGACAGGGCAACGCCGCGGGCCACCTCGACATGGCGAGGGGACTCCAGCAGGCGGTCCACCTCGGAGTCCAGCCAGTCCGAGCTTCCCTCGAGTTGAGTGGCCACCGCAAGGTGGAGCAGATCCAGGTCGCTCTTGCATGCATCGAAGAGCTGGCGACGAGCCGCCTGTATTTCCGGGGTACCTGGCACACGAAGGAGAGCATGGGTGACCCGGGGCAGGTTCGTGCGCAGATCTACCACCAGGATCGCTCCAGAGTCCAACAGACTGGCGTGGAGCCCGCATCCCAGGTCCGGAGCGACCCGCAGGAGCGCAGAGCAAAGGCTTTCATAAAGGCGGGGAAATCGCCCCAAGAGCCTGGTGTCGTCCTCGGCAGCCCTCAGCCACTTCTCGGCAAGGTCGGGACACCGGGCTGCCACCTCAGCCATCCCCTGATCGCTCCACCAGCCCGAGAACCAGATGTTTCCGATTTTGTCCTGTTCTTGGAGGCACTCATTGAGGTCCGCCTCGAAGTCCTCCAGGCCACCCTCCAAGGCACTCTTGAACTTCCGAACGGCCTCGACGTCTCCAATCCTGCCGCCCCAGTGCTGGCTGTGGTCGACGAAGGTGATGGTCTGCGAGGTCAGCGAATCGCCAGGCCTCAGATGTGGGCGGACCGGCCACTTCGATCCAGGCTCCCTGGTGCAGGCCACGGCATCGGGCACGGAGTCTGCGTCCGCGCACTTGTCGTTGCTCCGTAGATTCTCCCAGAGGGTGTCCAGGCGATCGGCAAAATCGACAACCTCCTCCTGGAGGGAGCCCCGCGCCACGACCGTCGGGCCGAGGTGGGGCAGGGGAACGATGGCGAGGACCTCCTCCCAGGGCCGGTTTCGGGCCGCCTGGGCGAGAATCGCGCCCGCGCTGGTCATCTCGAAGTCTTCGGTCTTCTCGCTCCTCCGCCAGGAGGATTCGACGAAGGCCTGTCGGGAGGATTCGTCCCGACAGGCGAGGATCGCCCGGAGGGCCCAGATGCGCACACGGGCCGAGGGGTCCGAGACAAGAGAAAGAATCCTCTGCAGGCCGCCCTCCGGGCACAGAAACGGGTTGGCAGCCAGCCAGGCCGCCGCGCGCAACCGCCGAAACTCAGGAAGCTCAGGTGCGACCTGCTCGAAGACCCGCTGAAGCGTCTCCGGATCGGCAGGGGACAGCAGGTCGAGCCCATCAAACTCCACCACTGCCCAGGGCGGACGGGCGCTGAAGACGCGCCATTGCTCGTCGGGGGGCTGACCGTACAGCAAGGCCCGGCAGACGTGAAACTCGCTCCAAAGGTCTGCCGTTCCCTGACTCTCATCGAGCGCCAGCAGATTGTCCCGAACCTGGAGGAAGATTTCCCTGTCTGCGTCATTCAAGGCGACAAGGTGGCCCTGGAGTTTCAGGAGGAGAAGGAAGAGGGCCTGAGCTTCCCGGCCTGGCAGCTCGGCCGCGAGGCGCTGGACGAGGCGGACCCCGTCGTGAGGGCTGTGCCTGGCCAGAATCGTCAGGATCTCCTCCAGCCGGCGATCTTCCGCGGTCGCAGCGGGACCCATGGCGACAGCGCCAAGGTCCAGCTTCTTCCCAGCCTCAACCACGGTGATGAGGTCCTGTTCGGAGAGGCGGCTTATCGGATCCGGCGACTTCTCTGCCGCACGCGCCCACGGGTCGAGGAAGATCCGGCGCCCACCCGGAGCGTCGGCGAGGTTCGAAGCAGCCCGGAGCGTCCGGGCATCTGTACTTCCGCAGAGCCGAAGCAGCCAATCGGCCGCCTCACGAGCGATTCCGGAATCGGTCTGAAGCAGGCGTTCGATCCACGTCCTCAACGCTGGCCACAAGTCCTCATATTGCCGTCGCAGGACCCAGCGGGCGACGTCCCACTCGTCGCATCGGCCGTTGATGGAACGAGAGACCGCCCAGGCGGCAATCGAGTCCGCAAGTTCCCCGGGCCGTGCGACGCGCTCAAGAAAGGCCCAGGCGAGCCTCGTCAGCCGCAGTAGACCCGCCTGATCCTCCGCCAGGACGCGGATGCGGCAGCCTGCCACCTCGACCTCCCCAGGGGCCAGGGTCGATCCGAGACGGTCGGCGACTCCCCTTCGGCGCTCTTCCGCTGCAAGGTGCCGCAACGTTGGGGAACCGAGGGGATGGACCAACGCCATCCAGCGCCGGACGATGAAGCGTAAGCCCTTTTCGAGGCGGTCCGACGCCTTCATCTGGGTGACGCCCGCCACCAACAACCGTTGGGCCCGCGGATCATCCCGCGCCGACCAGAAATACTCTGCCACGTCTGCGTAGACGTGCGGCACCAAGGGAAGGTAGGCTGCCACGTTGTCCCGCGGAGGGCCCAGGTCGTAGTTGTGCGTACCGAACCAGGTCTTCAGGAGTTCAGCCAGGGAGTGCTCAGGGTATCCTTCATCTTCCATGGCACTGAGACAGGCCGCACCGCAGGCCGCACCTTTCAAGTCCATGTCCGGACAGGGCTCCAACCAGCGGGAGAGGGTCTCCCTTGCCGCCTGGGCATCGCTCGCAGCGCGAACCTCCTCTGCCAGGACCAGGCCGAGCCCTTGTGCCAGGTGATCCTCCCTGACCTCCCTGCCGGTGCCCGTGAGAATCCCTTCGTCCACCAGTTCTCTCAGGACCGCCTGCCTGTCGACGAACTCCGGTAGCAGGCCGGCCAGTCGGTCGAACGACTCTCGTTGCAGTCGCTTCCTGGCGTAACCTTTGATGAACTCCTCGAAGGCCGCCGGGCTGAATCCAATGCGGCCGAGTCCGAGTCTGCGCCCCAGCCGATCCCGCCAATCCTCGAAGAGCAGGCGGGCCAGGGTGATTTCACCTTCTTTGACGTTGTCTCGAAGTCGCCAGGCGAGATCGAAGTATCGGGGTCTCCGCAGGTACTCGACGAGGCCGGCGGGGATGTCGCGCTTGGAGGCTCCAACCGCCTGGAGCGCCTGCCCCAGCTCGCTGTCATCGAACGGTTCGGCAGCGCATCGCCGCCAGTGCGGGTGGAAGTACGGGTATTGCCGTTCCCAGCAGGACTCGCGGCATGTCGCCAGGACCGCGATCTTCTCCCTGAAGCCGAAGAGCGCCTGGAGCAGGCCGTCCCAATTCCCGCAGGCCGGACTCTCATTCAACCCGTCCAGGATCAGGACCATGACCGGTCCGCTGGCCTTGAGCCACCTGGAGATCCGCCCGGTCCAGCCCTCCGCCGGAGAATCCTGGAGCAGTGCAGCCGTGGCTTCTGCCACCAAAGCGACCGGGTCTTGGCTGACCATGTGGTTGGCCGTCACCAGCACGAAGGCCGGGCCCCAGGAAGTGGCGGCCTCGTCCGCCCAGGCCAGAGTAGCCCAGGTCTTCCCGACGCCCTCCTCTCCCAAGACGACCATCGGCGTCTGCCAAGCCTTCTTCCACGACTCCAGGGTATCGATCACCGAGTGCCGGGGGACGAACTCGCGACGGCCGAGGTCAAGTGCCTGGCCATACTTGGCCCAGGACGCCTGGGGATCGTGCAGGCGCCGTCGAAGCTCCCGGTGCATCGCTTCCTTCCACGACGCAAAGCCCACTTGAGGGGACCCGAGGCGCTTCCGGAGTTCCTCCTCCCTGGCAGCGAATCCGGGGCTGCGTCGTGCTTGGGAGAGTTCATGCTCGAGCACCTCCCGGTTGCATGTCTGCTTGGCTTGGGCCAGGTGGCTCAGGACAAGGTCAGGGCTCGAGGCGCACAGCAGGGCGACATCGTCCAGCTCTTGCCCGACGGGTCGGCCGAGGAGGAGCAGCTCGATGTGGCGACCATCCGCCGCCTTGGCCAGCTTTTCGCGGAGTTGGGCGGGTATGGCGCGGGTCGTGACAAAGGCCCAGAGGTCAAGCCCACCGGCTTGATAGGCCTCCTCCAACTCGCCAAGGATCTCACGGTCGTTCAGAGTCGTACTGTCCCCGTATCTCTTGGCCTCAACCTTGATTCCCGCCTGTCCCAGGGTGTCCGAGGAGGCGTCCGAGCCCGCCTGGTAACCGGAGCGAGCCAGGTAGAACCGCCGCCCGGTGAGACCTTCGAAAAGCTTGAGCACCAACCCCTCAAAGCCTGACTCGCCAGTGGGTGGGAGGCTGCACAGTGCGTGATGGAGCTCTGGAGTCGAAGGGCAGTTCACCAGCTTCTCCCTTTTGATGATTTCGCCGGCAACGCGCAGCGCATGGTCACTTCGCGGCCTGGATGGGGTTCAGCCCCTCCCTCCGCCCAACCCCTGCCGGCGCCCCGCCCGTTGCGTCCAAACCCTTCTCCCGCGCCTGGGCGGGCAGGAAGGCCAGGATGATCTCCTTACGGGCCACCCACTTCGGACCGACCCGGCGAATCAGGCTGCGGGCCTTCAGTTCGTTCAGATCGCGGCTGAGGGTCTTGGTGGTCTTGCCCTCGTAGTGCAGGGCCAGGGTCACGCTCAGGCCCCGGAGTTCGTGGGAGGCCACACCTTCGGGGTGTCGCGACAGCTCGAGCACGAGATCCCGCTGCCGTACCGTCGTCTTGCCTGATCCGCGGAACTCTTCGTGGACGTAGTGCTCCCAGGAGACTGTGACTTGCTGGGCCGTCACGTAGGTCATCTGTTCGCGCAGGCCGTCCAACAGGCCCTGGACGGCGTAGCTGAGGAAGGGGACGATATCGCCCCCGGACTTGCTGGCTCGATCCAGCTCCCGGTAGTACTGGGTCCTGGTCAGGTTGTAGTGGTTGCTGAGCAGATGGGCCGCGGGGCTTGGAATCCCAGATTTTAGGAGGATCAGCAACTCGACCAGCCGCGCCGTTCGGCCGTTCCCGTTTCCAAAGGGGTGGATCCAGGCGATGTAGAGGTGGGCCAGGATGGCCCGCAGCACGGCGAAGGCGATCCGGTTGTCCGGTTGAGGTGCCTGGATCCCTGGCAGCCACGAACACAGGCGGTCCAGCAAGTACAGGCAATCCTCGGCTGGAGCCCCTCGGTAGGTGCCGACACCGACCGAATGGGTGCGCAGTTCGCCCGGCACGACGCCCTCTTCGAGTTCCAGGTCCGCCAGCACGATCCGGTTGAAGTCCGTGATCAAGGCTGCGGTCAGCTCGGCGTCCCGGTCCGGCTGCTCGATCCTCTTCAGGATCAGGTTGAGGCCCGTCAGGATGTTCTCAACCTCGCGACCCAGATACTCCTTGGACGGGGGAAGTTGAAGGGTCCGGTCGATGTAGCGCCGGACCTCCTCTTCACTGAGGGTGTTCCCTTCGATGGCCGTGGTGGCGGCCACGCCCTTGGCCAGGTAGATCCGGTGAAGGGCCTTCGAGGTGCCGGGGGCCAGCGGAACCTGACAGAGGCGGTCGCACAGGGCCTGGACCTCGCCCAACTGCATCCAGAAGGTGTAGGGGATGAGCGCCAGGTCGGCCTTGAAGGTGATCCATGGGTGAGTCCTTTGGTATGTCCGCTCTTCCATGGCTTCAAATCCCCGTCCTATATGGGTCTATGGCTCGTATGTCCATGTATATGTCCAGCAGAATGTCTGCTCGGATGTTCAATTCCAGGGGCAGTGCCGTCCCACCTTCTGCCGTCTCTATCGCAGATCGTCCCCCCGCGGGCACTCCCTTGACCCCACCCCCGCCCCCCTGCTACCCTAACCTCACAGGTATCAAGAGTGGCTCGGCTTCGCGGTCGAGCCCGGCAACCTGGGGACGGACCCCCAAGGTGCCAGCCCGCTCCCGCGGGGATACGGCAGTGAGAGCTGCAACGAACGTGTCCGAGGGACGGGCCCGCGCAGCCGGTTTGGCTGGCGGGCCTTCGTCTGAGGTCTCGCGGGATCGGCTGGTGGTGGTTCCTCCCCAAAGAACGTGGAGGCTCGCCGATGAACCGCACCCCTTCCCTGACCGCCTCGTTGGGCATCCATGGCTGGCGGGACCTGGACGCGCTGCTGCTGGCGGCGCTGTCCCTGGAGGCGCCGGTCCTCCTGGTCGGCGCCCACGGCACCGCCAAGACGCTGCTTGCCGAGCGGGTGGCGGGTGCCCTGAGGCTCGAGTTCCGCCACTACAACGCCTCGCTCCTCAACTACGACGACCTGGTCGGCATCCCGATGCCTTCGGCGAAGGGGGCGCTGGAGTTCGTGTCCTCGCCGGGGTCCATCTGGGGGGCCGAGTTCGCCTTCTTCGACGAGATCTCGCGGTGCCGGCCGGACCTGCAGAACAAGCTCTTCCCCCTGGTGCACGAGCGGCGCGTGGCGGGGGTGGACCTGCCTCTCCTGCGCCACCGCTGGGCGGCCATGAACCCGCCCTGCGGGAGTTCCGAGGCGGAGCCCGGTGACCAGATGTACCTCGGCTCGGAAGAGCTGGACCCGGCCCTGGTCGACCGCTTCCCCTTCATCCTCAGCGCCCCGGGCTGGAGGGACCTCACCCGGGAGGACCGCCTGGCCCTGGTGTGCTCGGCGGCGCCCGAGCCGGGGGCGCCCCTGGCGAGCTTCCTGGGTATGTGCCTCCAGCTCCAGGAGCGGATCGGCGCGGAGCTCGGCGACCGCCTGGCGGAGTACGTGGTCCAGTTGCTGGACAACCTCCAGGCGGCGTCGATTCCGCAGAGCCCTCGCCGGGCGCGGATGCTCCACCAGACGGCGGTCGCGGTGCACGTCGCCCGGCTGCTGCTGCAAGGGGACCGGGTGGAGGCGGGGGGCAGCGTCGAGCAGGCTGTCGTGCACGGGCTTCCGCAGAACGCCAGCCCCGAGCCACCCTCCGCCCTGAAGGTGCGGGCGGCCCACCAGCAGGCCTGGAAGCTCTCCGGACTGGACCGCGCGGACCCCTGGCGCAAGGTCCTCGCGGAGGTGGACCCGCTCCGCAGGGTGGTGCTGGCGGAGCGGCTGGACTTCTGCGACAGCGACCTGTCGCGCCTGGTCCTGCAGGCGCTCGCCTCGGTGGACACCGAGCCGGATCGGATCGCCCTCTCCACGGCCGTGTATGCCCGCTACGGGAGCCGGCGCGACCTGACCCCGGCCGCCTGGGAGACGCTGTGCCAGTATGTGCGGCGGCTGTTCGAGCCGCGCGACCGGCGCCAGATGGTAGGCCCGGGCCCCGTCCTCGAGCTGTGGCACGACCTGGAGCGGCACCTGGCCTCACAGGGTGCCGACAGTACCCGCCAGCGCCTGGAGCGGAACTTCCTGCTGGCCGGCTTCCCCGACCTCTGGCTGCGCTGGAGCTGGCGGGACGCCCTGGAAACGCTCCGCCGCAACCTGGACCTCTTCGGGGTGTCGGAGGTGGCCTCGTGACCGAACTGCTTCATAACACTTATGGGCCCTGTAGCAGAACAGTCCGGGTGGAGATCCAGCCGGTCATGGGCGTGGTGGCCCGCTTCCCCGGGTGTCGGCCGGAAGGGCAGCGCACCGTCGACCTGGACTCCGCGCACGACGGGATCTGGACCTCGGGGCTGGGCGTCGCGCCCGACCTGGTGAAGCGACTGGAGCGTTTCTGGGAGGACCTGGACCTCGTCGGGGCCTCCATGATCTTCCCCTGGCGCGAAGAGCTCGGGGCTCACCCGTGCCTCGAGGCGCGGAACCCCCTCCTGGTGCTCAACGTCCTGGCCCGGACGCGCTCGACCCTGCTGATGGCTCGGTCGCCCTTGGACCTGGGCGTGGAGTGCCTGGAGCGGACGCTGGTCTCGACGGACCCCGCCCTGGTCGCCCTGGTCGAACGCTGTGAAGGGAGGCGACGCGATGAGCCGTGATCGCACGAGGGAGCTGGAGGACCGCCTGCTGCGGTGCCTCCCCGCCGGGACCCACGAGATGGAGACCCTGTGCCGGATGGCCGGCCTGCAGGCCACGACGGACATCTCCAGCGCGGCCGTGGAGTGCTCGGTCCGGCCGCGCCTGCTGATCAACCCCGACTTCGTCGACCGCTTCTGCCGGACCGACGAGCACCTCTTCCTCCTGGTGATGCACGAGCTGTGGCACGTCCTCCTGGGGCACACCCGACTCTACCCCCGGCTGGGCCCCGCCCAGAACATCGCCTTCGACGCCGTCATCAACGCGAGCCTCGCTCGCCAGTTCCCGGCGGCCGAGTTCCGGGGGTTCATGGAGGAGGTGAACCCCGCCGACAGCTTCCCCTCCCTGCTCCTGCGCCCCGCGGTCGGCTGGCCCCGCCGCCCGGTCTACCCGGAGGCGATCGGCCCGTCGGGGACAGCGGACGTGCTGAGGCGACTCTACCCCCCGGAAGGGGACGAGTCGGTCGCCATGCCCCTATACTCCGAGATCCTGCGGCTCCTGGTCCGGGCCGGGCACATCCGGCTGCTGGTCGGGTCGGAGTGGGCCGCGCCCGGTCCGGGTGAGGCCTGGCTGCTGGGCGACCACGGGGACCATCCCTCGGACATGGACGCCATGTCGGACCCGCTCTTCGCGCAGGTGGTGCAGAGGATCGTGGCCTCCTGGCCGAGGCCGCCGGTGCGGCTGAGGGGTCGAGACCTGGGCCGGGCCGTGGAGATCCTGCAGGCCTCTTCCGCCGAGCCGGTGTCGGAGGTGCGGCGGGTCTTCAAGCGGGTCCTGCGGCGGGTGCTGACGCGGCGCCCCTCCCGCTCGACCCGGGTGCAGAGGACGTTGGAGCGGGTGGTCGGCGGGACCGGCGTCCTGCCCAATCCCTGGGACCGGACGCACCACGCCCGGTTGAAGCTGGCGGGCTCGACCCTCCTGTGGAACCAGGCCTCGACCCAGGTGGTGCGCAGCGTCCGCCGGACGCCTCGAGCCTGCGTCTACCTGGACGTCTCCGGCTCGATGGACTCGCTGCTCCCCCACCTGGTGGGGTTGCTGGCTCCGCTGGCCCGGCGCGGCGAGCTCCTGGCCTTCCAGTTCTCCACCGAGGTCCATCCCCTGAGCGACCGCGACCTGGTGAGCGGCCGTGTGCGAACGACCGGCGGGACCACCATCGGCTGCGTGGTGGACCACCTGCTGGCCTTGCCGCGAATCCGGCGAGCCCTGATCCTGACGGACGGCTACACGGGCGCTGTGGAGGCCGACCGGGTGCGCCGCCTCCGGGCCGGCGGCTACGAAGTCCACGTCGTCCTGCCCCACGAGAGCGCGTTCGTCCGGAACCTGAAGGAGGCCGCGACCAGCATGACCGTCCTGCCCTCGTTGAAACCGTCTGGAGGTGAAGCATGAATCGACTGCTCGTGGCGGAAGAGGTGTTGCCCGGCCATCCCGATCGCCTCGCGGATGGAATCGCCGAAGCGCTGGTGGAGTTCGGCGTGGGCGTCGACCCGGAGGCCCTGGTGGGGGTGGAGGTGGCCGTCCACCGCAACCGGGTCTTCGCGACGGGGCGGGTGGCCGCTGGCGACGTGACGCCCCGCCTGCACCTGGAGCCCCTGGTCCGTGACACCTATTGGCGCGCCGGCTATCGCAAGGCCTGGGCGCTGGAATTGGAGGTGGTCAGCGACCTGGACCTTGGCCCCCTGAGTGCCGAGGAGCGCGGGATCCGCCATTTCTCGGACGACCAGAACGTGGTGGTCGCCTCGGCGTGGGGCTTTCCCGCGTTGGGGTACATGTCCCCCGAGAGCGCGGCTGCCCGCGCCGTCCGCGACGCCCTCACCCGGCTGGGCGAGTCCCGCCCGGACGTGCTGGGGCCGGACGGCAAGACCCTGGTGGTGCTGGAGGACCTGGGCGACGGGGAGGTGATCTGGCGGCGGCTGAACATCGCGATTCAGCACGTCCCCGAGGCTTCGCTTGAGGAGTTGTTCGCGTTGGTGCTGCCGGCGACAGAGCTCGCCCTGGCGGGCCTCGAGCCCTATAGCCCGGGCCTCCATTCCACCTTCTCGCCGGAGATTGTGAGGCTGAACGGGGCGGGGGACTTCAGCCGCGGCGGCCCGCACGGCGACAACGGCCTGTCCGGCAAGAAGCTGGTGGTGGATCACGGAGGCCCGGGGACGCCCATCGGCGGGGGAGCCCTATGCGGCAAGGACCCGCACAAGGTGGACCGCGTGGGGGCGCTGAACGCCCGGCACCTGGCGGTGCGGCTGCTGGGTGCGACCGGCGGGGCCCTGCTGGACGAGGTCGACCTGGCGGCCATGTTCCCCCTGCCCGACCTGTCCATCGCCGCAACCGTCGATCGCTTCGGCCTGACGCGGGTGCGCTGGACGGACGTGCTGCGCACCGGCTACTTCGGCGGGCCGTGGGCGTGGGAGGAGCCATAGGGGCCGCGGGTCACGGACCCCCTCCTCCCCGTTTCCGCTGAGAATCTGCGGCATTTCCGCAAAATCATTGAGGAAACCACCTCCTCGCCCCGTCCCTCCCCCTCCCGACAGGCAACGCCCCGCCCCCCGCGAAGCAACTCCGGCCATGACCATCCTGATCCGAGACCTCCTCGACATCCCGAACCAGGTCCACAAGGGGGACTTCGTCCTCCGGCTGACCGAGGGTGTCGCGCACCCCCGTCAGACCCTGGACAGCTACGTGGTCACCCCCGAGCTGGCCACGCGCTTCGAGGACGCCCTGCAGTTCATCCAGAGCGCGGTCGAGTCGGGGTCCAGCAAGGCCACCTACCTGCACGGCAGCTTCGGCGCCGGGAAATCGCACTTCATGGCCATCCTGCACCTGCTGCTGCAGGGCGTGCCGGAGGCCCGGACGCTGCCCGAGCTGCTCCCTGTGGTCACGCGCTTCGACTGGCTGGGCCAGCGGCGGTTCCTGCTGGTGCCCTACCACATGGTGGGGGCCAGGAACATGGAGTCGGCGATCCTGGGCGGCTACGTCGAGCACGTGCGCCGGGTGCATCCGGACGCGCCGATCCCGGCGGTCTACCTGTCCGGGAAGCTCTTCGAGAACGCCAGCCAGATGCGGGCCACGATGGGGGATGCGGCCTTCTTCGAGAAGCTCGGGTCCGGCAGCGGGGAAGGGGGCTGGGGCGAATTGGAGTCGGGCTGGGATGCCGCCTCCTTCGAGGCGGCCCTGGCGGCGCCGCCGGATTCCGAGGAGGCCGTGCGCCTCCTGGAGGACCTGCTCACCCACATCTTCCCCGCCTACAGCGACCTGGCGGGCGGCCAGGGGCTGGGCTTCGTCCCGCTGGATCTCGGCCTGGCCCGCATCAGCCAGCACGCCAAGGCCCTGGGCTACGACGCCCTGATCCTCTTCCTGGACGAGCTGATCCTGTGGCTGGCCAGCCGCGCCGCGGACCTGGACTTCGTGCACCAGGAGGGCCAGAAGCTGACCAAGCTGGTCGAGGCCCAGCACGCCGACCGACCGGTGCCCATCCTCTCGTTCGTGGCCCGCCAGCGCGACCTGACCGAGCTGGTTGGAGACTCCATCACGGGGGCGGACCAGCTCCGCTTCTCCGATGCGCTCAAGCACTGGGAGGGGCGCTTCCACAAGATCACCCTCGAGGACCGGAACCTCCCCGAGATCGCCTCCCGGCGCGTCCTTCGCCCCCGCTCGGACGAGGCGCGGCGCACGCTGGACGAGAGCTTCGAGAAGGTGCTGCACGTCCGGAACGAGGTGCTGGAGACGCTCCTGACCGATCACGCCACCCCCGAGATGTTCCGCAAGGTCTACCCCTTCAGCCCGGCCCTGGTCGAGGTGCTGGTCGCCGTCTCCAGCGCCCTGCAGCGCGAGCGCACGGCCCTGAAGATCATGATGGAGCTCCTGGTCGCCCAGCGGGACACGCTGGAACTGGGGCAGCTCATCCCGGTGGGCGACCTCTTCGACCTCCTGGTCTCGGGGGACGAGGCCTTCACGGACGTGATGCGGAGCCTGGCCGAGAACGCCCGTCGACTCTACCGCGAGAAGCTGCTGCCCCTGCTCGAGGGGGAATACGGCGGCACCCTGGAGGACCTGCGCCGCCAGGCTGTCCAGGACGCCGAGGCGGCTCGTCGTCTCCGGCAGTTCCAGGCGGACGACCGGCTGGTCAAGTCCCTGCTCCTCTCGGCCCTGGCGCCGGAGGTCCCCTCGATGAAGGCGCTCACCCCCGAGCGCTTGTCGGCCCTGAACCACGGCAGCATCCAGGCGCCGATTCCCGGGTTCGAGAAGACCGTCGTCCTGAACAAGTTGAAGCACTGGATCGCCTCCGGGGTGGGGGAGATCAAGCTCTCAGAGGACGCCCTGAACCCGACGGTCTCGATTCAGCTCACCGGGGTGGACGTCGAGGGCATCATCGAGCGCGCCCGCAGCGAGGACAACCACGGCAATCGGGTCCGCAAGGTCCGGGAGCTGGTCTTCGGTGCGCTGCAGATGCCCCTGGACGAGTCCTTGTTCCAGAGCTACCGGCTCTTGTGGCGGGGCTCGGTGCACAGCTTCGAGGTGCTCTACGCCAACGTCCGCGACCTGCCCGACGAGTCGCTGCGCTCCAGCGGGGAGGAGTGGAAGGTGGTGCTGGACTACCCCTTCGACCCGGGCTTCTCGCCGAATGACGACCTGGCCCGCCTGGAGTCCTTCCGCGAGGGGAACCCGGAGGGCTCCAATACCCTGGTCTGGCTGCCCACCTTCCTGTCGGCCCGGGCCGGCAAGGACCTGGGAACCCTGGTGATCCTGGACTATATCCTCAGCGGCGAGCGCTTCGGCAGCCACGCGTCGCACCTGGCCCCCGCGGATCGCGAGGTGGCCCGCCAGTTGCTGCAGAATCGCCGGGAGATCCTGCGCCTCCGTTGCCTGGAGGCCCTGGAGATGGCCTACGGCATCCGGGAGCCGGCGCGAGACCTGGTGGACGACTCCTTCCAGATGCAGCTCTCGGACCACTTCCAGTCCCTGCACGCGGCCTTCCGTCCGCAGCCTCCGGCCCGCTCGAACAGCCTCCAGGACGCCTTGGAGGGGTTGCTGGACCAGGCCTTGCGGGCCTGGTACCCGGCCTGTCCCGTCTTCGAGGTCAAGGAGGAGATCCGGCTGACCCGGGTCCGAAAGGTCTATTCCGAGCTGCAGCAGGCGCTGGAGAAGCGGGATGGCCGCCACCTGGTCGAGGACAGGTCGCTGCGCGTCCTGCTGCGGGACATCGCCCAACCCCTGAAGCTCGGCACCATGTACGAGGACCACTTCCTCGTGGACCGGCACTGGATGCTGCACTTCCACAAGAAGATCGCCGAGCATCCGCCTGCGCACCTGACCGTCAAGAGGCTCTACGAGTGGATGGACGAGCCCGAGCGGATGGGCCTGCCCGACCTGTTGCGCGCCCTGGTGGTGCTCTTCTTCGCGGCCCAGACCAACCGCAGCTTCAAGCGCCACGGCGCACAGGTCCTCCCCGACCTGGACAGCCTGCAGGCCGACATGGAGCTGGTCGAGCAGGCCCTGCCCCCCGAAGAGGAGTGGCGGCGCGCCGTCGAGCGGGCCAGGAAGGTCTTCGATCTCCGGCCCCTGGAGGTGCGCAACGCGGCCAACGTGGGACGCCTGGCCGAGTCGGTCCAGCAGGAGGCAGCGGCCCTGGGTCTGGGCGCCTGCGCCCTGCCCGAGCCGCTCCAGGAACTGGCCGGCATCGTGGGGGCAGGCCCCCAGACGCCGCGCCTGCGCACGGCGCGCGCGGCCGCCGCCCTGTGCGCGGCGCTCTCCGCCCCGGGGCTGGAATCCCAAGACCGGGTCCAGCGACTGGCCACGGCCGACCTGGGGGCCGGACCTGAACTGGTGCGGGCCTCGCTGAAGTCGGCGGCGGACCTGGTGGAGGCCTTGGGCAAGCAGAACCTGCAGCTCCTGCGGGCGGCTGCGGCCTGGACGGACGGGAACCGGGAGAGGGGGCGGGAGCTGCTGGAGGCCGTGAACCGGGTCCTGGTGGTGGAAGAGCTGGGCAAGCCCCTGGCCCCCGAGGTGAGGCGCGCGGCCGAAGGCGTCTTCCAGATCCTGACCGTCAAGCCCCCACCCCCACCGACGCCCGACCCGACCCCTCGCCCGCTCCCACCGATCGGCCCGGCGGTCCTCTCCTCCGGCTCCTTCTCGCGCCTGCCTCCCCAGGAGGCCCGGCAGCGCCTGGACGAGGCGCGACGCGCGCTGGAAGAAGCCGGTGACCAGGTGGAGGTGGAGCTGACCTGGACCGTGCGGCGGCGAGGCTGACCCGATGCCCCTCCCCCTGCAACCCGGCCTCCTGAAGGCCCAAGTCCTGGCGCTGCTCCAGAAGAGGCCCGAGGCCCGAGCCGTGGGCTTTCACTCGGAGCTCGCCTGGGAGGGGCCCGAGACCATGGAGGTGGAGGGCCGGCGCGTCCGCGTCTGTCCGGCACGCTCGGTCCTGGAGGCCCGCGCCGCGCTGGCCCTGCACCGGGAGGCCGACCTGCTGGTCCTCTTGACGGCGCTCTCCG
>Ga0334883_1000855_pt1 | contig 49907 bp, 23 predicted proteins | sample GraSluR1_MG_6_FD_207230 | JGI IMG/M metagenome (GOLD analysis project Ga0334883, IMG submission 207230) | Sludge microbial communities from methane-producing bioreactor in Wageningen University, Netherlands - Granular Sludge_09_05-R1 | ecosystem: Engineered > Bioreactor > Anaerobic >...
TCGCGGGGCGCTCCGGGGCCCCTCCGTGGGCCTCCGGGGCCCGCCTCAGCCCGTGCCGGCGCCCCGCCGCACGCGTCGCGCGCCGCCCGGCGGGGCAACACGGCGTGTGATGAATAATCCGGGCTAGACTCTCCCGGACGCTCGCTGCGCTCGCTGGGAGAGGTAGAGCGGCCAACGGCGAGCGGCTGCGCCGCTCAACAAGCAGGCTCCGAGCACCAGGAACCGCGCCGATACCGCTTTGCGGCGGTGTCTCTGACGCTCGACCCACCTTTCCGCGACTCGCTGGGGGTCCGGAACCCACTCAATGCGCGCGCAAGTCGCGCGGCACAAATCTGCGTTCGGCGAGCAAGCGCTCAGGGCTCAGAGTCGGCCTGAATGGTTCGTTTCTGTCATATTTTCAGGGTCAAAAGCAAGACTTGCACTGTTTACAGTTTCCATGAACTGGGATAGTGTAAAGCATTGCCCAATGGGTGTGGCAACACGGCGCCCCTCCGGGGGTGCCGCGGAAGTTGATCTCCGAGATGTAAACTGGTCGAGGGAGCGCGTTGGCCGCAGGTTTAGTACGTCGGCACAACGGGTACAAAAAGCTTAGCCCGGGGGCCGGGGTGTGGCACCCTGATGCTCAGGGAGCCCGGCCGGCTCACCACCAAGGGGGTAGCCGAATGTCGAGAAAGTGTGTGCGAGGCCGAGGATTCACGCTGATCGAGTTGCTTGTTGTTATCGCGATCATCGCGGTGTTGGCGGGCATCCTCTTCCCCGTGATCCGCGGCGTGCGCGAGAAGGCCCGGCAGGCCAAGTGCATGGCCAATCTGATGGCCCTGAACCAGGGCCTCAGAGCGTACCTGGCCGACTATCACCGCTACCCCTTCCGGCCGTACTGGGATTCCGGGCTCAACCGCTATATGGGCGGTGTCAGCGCCCTGTACCCGGATTACGTGAACGATAAGGCCGCCTTCATCTGCCCCAATGACAGGGTGCAGACCCCTCCGGACGGCTATTCCACCTACAACGGCGTGATCGTCGGCAGTGGGGCCGACGCCTGGGAGTTCGAGTCCCAGACGGGCGGCACCGGCAGCTCCGGCGAGTTGTGCAAGATAACGTACAACTACGGTGGCCTGAACGCCGACGGCTGGGACATGTCCCTGCACGACGGCACGCGCTGGATCACCGCACAGGACCCGGTGGGTGGTGGTGTTCCGGCCTGGCTGGCGGCGGACGGCAAGAGGTGGCGCGGGTACCCGCGCCTGATGAACCATCAGGCGCCGGATAACACGGTGACCTTGCACTGCACCGCCCACCGCTCCTTCTACGGCGACGACTCGGACACCACCAAGTGGCGTGACCCCATCGTGAGACTGGGGGGCGGTGCGCAGACTGTGAGCTACAGTCAGTGGCAGACGCCCTCCGGCTCGGAACAGTGGAAAACCCAGAAGTGAAGGTGCCGCAAGCAGAAGCTGGGGGCTGCCGATCGGCAGAGGATGCCGTTTGCAGCCCCATGTTTTGTGGCTGGACGGATGGCGCACAGAAGCGAGACGGGAGCGTAGCGGAGGCCACCCCATGGCAAGATCGGTGAGAATTGGGCGTTCGGCAGGACCCAGGGCGTGGCGCGCCAAAGGCGCCATGGGGGCTCGAGCCGGCTTGACCCTGGTCGAGCTGCTGGCGGCGATGATGGTGCTGCTGGTGGGCGTGTGGTCGGTGGCCGCCCTATTCCCGAAGCTCTCACGGGGCATCGTGCAGGAGGAGCGGCGGATGAACATGGTGCGCCAGGTGCAGGAGCTGGCGGCCTCCTATCGCGCGGACCCGCTGGCGGCCGAGCTCTCCACCACCCCGTTGCCGCTGCTGTCCAGCGACCCGAACAACACGAACACCGAGACCGCCGACCCCCTCGCCCGGCCGCAGGACCCCGACAGCACCGGTATCGCGGAGAACCCGCCCAACAGCCGGGATGACTGGATGTGGGTGTGGGGCGAGACCTTCGTGATCCCGGAGCCCGCCGTGCCCGGCGGGGCCTCTGTCTACCTGCCACGCGCCGGCCTGCTGGATCAGACCGACCACTGGTATGACGGCGCCGACGCGGTGCTCACCGATCACTCAAACCGGGCCACACGGCACACGGCCGGTCTGCAGGTCTTCGAGCACCGGAAGCTCAGGCGGGTGGCCAAGGCCTCCCAGGTGCAGGCGGTGAGCAACTCCTACTTCCTGCAGGACGACGGCAGGCTGCTTAGCAACCCCACCACCGCCAAGCTGCAGATCAGCTACTCGTGGTATGACAGTGGCGACGGTTTCATCAAGCGCACGGCCCGCGAGTGGGTCCTGCCCTACGAGGGTGTGGATGCCAACATCGTGGACGCCGGCGCCGCGGTAGTGCCCGGCGACGAGCAGGTGTGGGCCGTGTACGAGTTCGGGGTGGCGGGTGCTCCCGCCCCCCGCGTCTGCGCCATCGGCGCCCCGTACCGGCAGGCGCTGGTCTTCGACCCGCGGGACGCCGGGACCACGGTGAGCATCAACTACCGTGCGCTGCGCGATGGTGGGCGGCGGGAACCGTTCATGCAGCAGAACAGTCGGATACCCCAGGCCGTGGTGGACCCCAACCAGGGCAGCCAGCTCGCGATCCCGCCGGTGAAGCTCTCCTTCGAGGGACTGGACGACGAGCGTCCGCTGCTGAGTCTGACGCCCAGCGCCGGCCGCGAGCAGAACGTCTATCTCCTGGCGGTGTCCGAGCGCGACGGGGCCTCCTTCGCCTGGGAAGCCGTGCTGGACGGCGGAGCCGTGAACCCGGTACTCACCTCGGAGCAGACAGAGCCTCCCGACGACCGCTTCGCCTTCCGCAATGTGGATTTCACCCGAGGCACGGTGGAGTTCAACCCGTACCATCCGGGCGTGATGGCGCACATGGGTGACCCGGTGCGGATCTACTATCGGACGATCGACGACAACTGCGTGCGGCTGCAGAAGGCGCCGGCGCGGTTCACTCCGGTGAGCGCGAGCACGGACGCCTCGGCACTGTCCGCCGCCGGGTGGTACAAGATGGTGGGCGAGAGGTACAAGATCGGGCGACGGGCCCGGGCAGGGTCGCTGCCGCCGGTGACGTACCTGTACGACTTCTCCCGGCATCTGGAGGACCAGGCGGTGCAGGTGGACTATCTGGTTCAGCCCGCGGGAGCGGCGAGACCGGTGCGCGTCAACGGCGAGGTGCATGTGCTGGCCGACCTGCAGGACCCGACGCTGGGAATGGGCTGTGTGCTCAACGAGACCGACGTGATCGGGGTGCTGGAGGTGCGGGGAGTATCCCTGCGCGTCTCCGGGTGGTGGCGGACGTCCACGGGCGGTGCGAGCGTGACCGACATCAGCGGCATCCTGTTCCCGGGGACCTAGCGGCCCGGCCGAAAGGCCAGACGCAGAGTTCCGCAGGCGTGGCAGCTTAAGGGCGCGAGCCCAGAGCCGGATCTCTGGACAGAAGGAAGATCGATATGAGGCGGACCCGGCGCCAAGGCGGATTCACCCTAACCGAATTGCTGGTCGTCATGGGGATAGCGGCCACGCTTGTGGCGATCACCGTGCCCACGGCCTCCACCATGGTCAAGGGTAACAAGGCCCTCAGTTGCGCCAGCAACCTGCAGCATCTGGGGCAGGCGGTGAAGATGTACATGCTGGAGGAGGGCGGGCCGCCGCCGCGCTATCCGGAGGGCGGGGCACTGGTAGGGCCGGGGTTCCGGGCTCTTCTGGACACCGGGCACCTGCGCAGCGATCACGCGTTGCACTGCGCCTCCGATCAGCCCCACGGCATCGGCAACCCGCTGTTTGCCGAGAGCTACTCGGCCGAGGACAGTGCGGCCAATGCCGACGGTCCCGATGACTATGCGACCTTCAACAACTACAAGTATCTCTCCTGTCGGGGTGTGTCGGACCCCACCGACGTCGACTATCGCCGCCAACTGCAACCCCTGGACCCGGTGTCTGGTCTGCCGGTCTTCAGTCGGGGCTGGCATCCGGATGACACCACTTTGATCTGCTGGTGCAACTGGCACGAGCGGACCGTTACCAAGAGCGGTGTGGGCGTCTACCTGGCGCTGTACTGGGACGGTTCGGCACGGCGGATGCGCAATGTTCTGTTCCAGAGCGGGGCGACAACCCCCGCCGCCTGGAGGGTCCATCCGGACGAGGAGCCCACGCCGTAGCCGGGAGGCGGGACGTTTGGCGGGATGCGGAAACGGGAAGGCTCTTGGCTGGACGTCCACCGGGGTGAGGGGCGCCGGTAGCAGGACACAAGGCAGCCTATCGGGATGTGAACAGGATACCGCCCCCACGGGGCGTCCGGAGTGTGCGATGTGAGTATGAAAGAGTGCGGCAGCGTGATGAGAATGGGACGTGCGCGCCGAGGGGGCTTCACCCTGACGGAGATCCTGGTGGCGCTGGCCATCATGGTCATCCTCTTTGCGCTCCTGTTCGCACCGATGATGGTGGGCCTGGACTGGGTCACGACGGGCAGGGCCAACGTCAACCTGCAGGACGCCTGTCGCCTGGCCATGGAGCAGATGCGCCGCGAGATCAGTGAAGCCGTGTACGTCCATCCCACTCCGGGGGTGGATTTCAGCGGCGCCGACGGCATCTGGGGCACGGACGACGACACGCGCATTCCCAACTACTCACAGATCCTGTTCAACCCGCCGGCCCGGGACGGCTCGGGGCGAGTGGTGAACCCCCCGCAGGCGGCGGTGGACGCCGGAACCGGTCTTCCCCTGGTCGTTCGCTACACGGTGCGGCAGGTCTACCCGGGTGTGGAGTATTCCGACAGCAATCCCTTCGCTCTGTACCGCCAGGAGTTCCTGTGGGACACGGGACAGGCGTACCCGCTGGGGAGTTTCGACTCCTCGTCGGTCTGGATGCCGGATGTGCCGCTGGTTGAGAACGCGCTGACCCCCAGAAACGGGGCGACCTTCCTGCCCTCCACCACGGTGACGTACACCGTGGCCGGCCCCACCGATCCCACGACGCCGACGGTCTGGGCGGGCTATTACGATCCGGGCACTCTGGGACCCGATGAGCGGGTGATGTACCTGTTCGAGGGGCTGCAGTTCCGCCCGGAGCGCATCAGCGGCGAGCGTCTGACCAGCACCAACGGGGTGCTGTATCGCTCCAAGTACGCGGGCTGGGACGGGACCACGCTGGGGCGCTTCGGCTGGGAGTTCCTGCCCAACGTCGGCATCAACCGGTCGGACCTGGACCCGACGATCATGCTGTACTCGTGGGACCACACCACGGGTGGCTACACCAATCTCGCCGCGGGGATGAACAGTCGCGTCAGCCAGCCCCGTACGGTGCTGTTGCGCTGGTCCGCCGACAGCGGCTCGCTGACCTGCGGGCAGCAGGCGCGCACCGGTGTGCCGGGCGGATGGAACTACTACAAGCCCATCGACTTCGACACGGCCGGCCCGGGAGCCGGCTGGTATGGGGTGATCACGCCTACGGAGATCACCGCGATCCTGCCGGTGAACGGACCGCCCCAGGATGCCGCCAACGCCCCCGTGGCGTACCGGGTGGACCCGAGCAAGGACGGGACGAACTGGGCGGCGCTGATCCAGCCGGGCAGCCTGCGGGTGCGGGTGGTGGCGACGGAGCAGGGCACGGGGCTGCAGCGCACCGTGGAGCTCAAGCCCACCGCGAACTTCGACCAGACCAAGATCCGCGGCGACGAGTTCTGTCCGCTGATCTACCGGCGCGACTACACCGGTGACGGCGCTCCGGACGGCACCTGTGCCGAGATCCGTCTGTCTCGTTTCGATCCTCCCCGACCGACCTCCAAGGCCCTGTTCGGGGACAGCGCGCCCACGCTCTCCGGCTTCCAGTTGCAGGTGGTCTACTACTATCGCCGCAACTATGCGTACGACCCGGCCCTGGACGCAGCGGGCCGAGACCCCTTCGTGTCGGACCTGGCGAAGGTGGACTACTCGACGCGGACGATCCAAAACGTGACCATGACACTGCAGCGGCACGTGGAGCTCGAAGAGACCGGCACCCCCGGTGTGTATGCCCTGCCACCGAATGAGAGCCCGAACGCCGTACCTCTCCGCGAGCAGGTGATTGTGCGCAACTTCCCGAGGAACTCCTAGGTGTGCATGCGTGCATCGCCAGGCCGAAGCTTGACTTGACCAAGGCCACCGGAGGTGCGTCGCCAGTGACGAGGCATCCAGGCGCATTCCGTCCCCGGGGGCGCCTGAGGGTCGTCTACTGCCGCAGGACTCGGGTCAGCGCAAAACGCACGGGGCGCTCAGTCGGCAACATCACCCCCACAAGGTGGAGGCGAGAGATGTTCGGCACCAACCGTAGCTACCCACGGACGGGCCGGGAGGGCCAGGCCCTACTGGTCGCAGTCCTTCTCATGATGGTTATCCTGCTGACAGGGGTGCTGTTCGTGGCCATCGTCAGCTATAACCAGGAGCAGTCGGCGCGTAGCTCGGACGTCGTCGCCGCCCAGAGCCTGGCGGAGGCCGGCATCGAGTGGTGCAATACGAACCTGATCAACAGCCCCCAGGGCGCCGACTGGCGGCCCCCGTTCCGGGCGCTGGACCCCGGCATCTTCGATCCCGCCGATCCGGACACCTGGCCGGTACCCCCGGTTCTGGGGTCTGACGGCACCGACTACGGCGTCTATGGGCCGCTGGGCGTGGAGGGCGATGAGGACGACTACTACACCGACTTCGAGATCGCCCGGGGCTGGCACGGTGAGGTGGACGCGGCCAATCCCGCGGTGTACCGCCGCTTCGGCTTCGTGCGCATCCCCAATGTGAACGCCACTCCGACCGGCACCGGCCTTCCCTCCGAGATCGCCGCCCTCCTGGGCAAGGGCCATATCCTCGTGCGCGTGACCTATGATCCCGACCCGCCCTACGAGCCCAACGACATCCTGACCGCCGGGCCGGACACCAACAGCGGCCAGATCAAGATCGAGTCCATCGGCGTTGTGGACGAGCAGGTGCCGGTGTTCCGCAAGCTGGTGGCCTACAAGCCCATCGGGCTCACCGACTACGCCCTGTTTGTGACGGACTCGGGCAAGAGCGGGCGGCCCACCAAGCTCGGCTTCGAGCCGTGGACCGACATGGACTACAACGGCACCGTAGGGACCGGGGACTATCTGGGGCAGTTCTTCTTCGGGCCGATCAAGGTCAACGGGACGCTGCAGCTCGGAGGCTCCAACACCGACTTGAGCCCCACCGGCTCCAGCACCTTCATCACGCTGACCACACAGCCGACCCAGGCGGTGGCCGAGGTCCCGGGGATCAACCCCATGGTCATCGGCGGCGGGTACCTGCGGGCCGACAGGGTCGAGGCCGCCGACAGTATCACCGAACCGGACCCGGCGAACCTGAGCACCTCGGTGATCGAGCGGGCCGCGGACGGCAGCACCTCGGCACCGGCCCAACTGGTTCCCAGCGGTACGGGATTCAGCACCCTGAGCGGCCTGATCCGCGACGGGTCTCAGAGCGTGGATGCCGCCGGCTTCTCGCGAGAGAGCCGGCCCCTGGCGGCGCCGGCGGCCTTCGAAAACGGCGGCGCCGACCGCTACCGGGCCCTGACCCGGGACTCCGGTGACGTCCGCACGCTTACGCCCTCGGGGCTGGTGAACCTGGGGCGCCTGGGTCGCGGCCGGGGCATGTACATCGACAATGTGGAAGACCGGCAGTTCGTGGACTCCTCCGGCGTGTCCGACCTGGACATGCTCATCGCCGAGTGGATGCAGCAGTTCCCGGAGGGCCAGTATTCCGGCCAGAGTCGGGGCTGGAACGCCACGTACACCACGTACACCCCGCCGGGAGTGGAGATCGTCTTGTACCCCACGGAGGAGGCGGCCCGCGAGTTCGGCACCCCGCCGATCGACACCTCGGACACGCCGCCCAACAGCCCCGGGACGCTGTGGTGGCCCGGACACGTGGCCGGTGAGCCGGGGATCAAGATCACCCGGCACGACCGGGCGTGGGAGTACGTGAACGGCGGACAGGTGCGCAACTCCGATGCGTGGACGATGTACATCGACTATCCGGACTACCCCAACCAGGTGATCTTCGCGGAGGGCAACGTCCGCATCCGTGGCGTGCTCCCGGCGCGTCCGGCCGGCGGGCGCGACTACAACCTGACGGTGGTCTCCGGAGGCACGATCTACATCGACGGGCAGATCCTCAGCCCGCAGGACGGCTACGGGCGCAACCCCGGTACCGGTGCCGGCTACACGCCGGGGCAGCCGGTGCCCGACGAGCACAACACCAAGATCGCGCTGCTGGCCCGAGACTGTGTGACGCTCAACGCCACCCGTCTGGCGCCCCAGATCGTTGCCGGCGACATCTCGGCCGCCCCGGACGATCCGGTGAACCCCGACCCGCTCCAGCAGCACTGGGAGTTGTCGGCCGAGACCTCCGGCGCGGCGTACACCTCGTGGATGTTCGGCGAGCCGGTGGCGGCAGGCCACCGGGTGGGCATCTCGGTGCTCCACACGGCGCAGGACCCGGGCCCGGCGGCGATGTCCATGAGTGTGTATGACTACGTGGGTGGCTGGACCTGGCGTCCCTTCATCTTCAACACCGCCCCCGTGGATACGCAGGGCGATAGGTTCTACTTCGTCCAGCAGGGGCTTTTGACCGCTCCGGCCGATGCCGCCAACGTCGAGCGCGCCCTGACCCCGGACTGGGGCCAGCGCGTGGCCACGAGTCCGGCGGTGCCCTTCGACATCGGTGGCTACCTGTCCGATGAGAACGGTGGCAGCGGGATGCCGGCGTACATGCGTTCGATCGCCATCAGTGCGGCGGACCCGATGCTGGCCGGCGCCGGTGCCGGGAGCGGCTCCACGGAGTACTGGCTGAAGAAATGGAAGGTGTACGAGGACGACGGGGCGGGGAACCCGACCGGCGCGATCCATGCCAAGATCAACGCCCTGATCTACGCCGAGAACGGTTGCTGGTTCGTGATCCCGGGTTCTTACTATGACGCGTCTCGGCAGTCCACCGACCCGGCGGCTCAGAGCGCCTTCGCCCGGCGGATGCGCCGGTACAACTACGATATCTGCGTGCGGGGCACGATCACCGAGGCCTTCCATGCCGAGCCGGAGGCGGTGCGCGACTGGAGCGACAAGTGGGCCTACCCGGTGGGTGCCGGCGGCTGGGGCACCATCCGCTACGAGTTCGACGAATCCCTGCGCCGGGCGCGGGATCAGGCGATCACGACCCTCTCCGGCAACCAGCGGGTGGCGGCGGCGGTGCTGGCTACGGAGCAGGCGAACCTGCCGGTGCTGCCGTTGCTGCCGGTGAGCCCCGATCTGGTCTTCTACGGTGAGGGATGGTAGGCCACACCGCCTCACCAAGAAGGCGTCGATGCGGGGGGGATGGGGCGTCGGTGCAGGCGACCGACCTACGCGACCAGAAGCGCGGCCGGGAAGTTCACATTCGCAGGGGAGTGTCATTCTGAGAGCGCCCGCTCCCGACGGGAGCAGCTCGAGAGACCTCCCGGCATTCAGCGAGACTCTTCGCTATCTCGCTGCGCGAGGCCGGCGCTCAGGATGACATGAAAAGGACCAGCCGGCTTCTCGGCCAGACCTCTAGTCCACTGACGGCCGGGCGGACACCGGTCGTGCGGCCAATACCGCGGAGGTAGATGGTAATGCGAGCCACCGGGCCCAAGCTGCCCTTCTTGCTATCGGCGATGGTACTTCTCGCCCTCGGACAGGCCTGCGCGCAGAGGCTGGTGTTCGATGAGGCATCTACCCCGCGGGTGATCAAGGCCTGCGTGCTTACCCCGGATGGCGGGTCGGGGCTCGTGGCCGAAGAGGCCCTCCTCGGCCTGCAGAGGGCCCCCTTCCGCCCGCAGGGGTGGAGGTTCGCCAATCCCCTGGCTCCCACCGAGACCGTCACCGGCATGTCTCGCCCCACGGGCGTGCCGGACGGCTGGCCCGTCCTGGACACCTGGCCTGTGTATTGGCAGGCGGGGCTCACCGACGCCGCGGGCGTCAACCACATCGCCGATACCCACCGTCTGGTCGGGATGGACTTCATCTACATGCCGGTGAACCTCAACGTCCCCGCCGGGCAGCGGGACGGCCTGATTCAGGCCGTGGAGGACGGGGCGCTGCTGTGGATCGATGCCGCCGACGTCTCGGCCGCCGCCAGCCCTGTGCTCGCCACGTTGGCGCCGCCGCGGGTAACCCCCACAGGTGGAGCGGGAGCCCCTCCGGACGGCGTCGCCTTCGAGATCCTCGACGCTCCCAGTATCGCCACCCGTGTCGGAGCGAATGCCTTCAACATCGCCGACCGCGTCTCTAACCACGAGAACTCCGGCTACTTCGACGGCCTATTTCAGCTAACGGCCACCGATGTGGGGCTGTTTTGCACCTCTACCGACCGGCTCTTCTGGCCCCATGTGGACGCGGGCTGGACGCACGACATCGATGCCCGGTTCCTGCCGGTGATCCTCGGCCTGGATGCCGGGGATGCTCTGGTGGGTCCTGTGGCGCTGACCGCGCAGTACGGCCGGGGGACGATCCTTGTGACCACCGGGGCGGTCGGGAACCGGCTGGCCTCGTGGCTGACAAATGTGAACGGCCCCGACCCGGCGGAGACGGCGGCGCTGAAGTTCGCCTACAACGCCATCAACCGGCACCTGCAGATGCGGCAACTGGCCGCCGCCGGAGGCCGTGCGGCCTCGACCAGTACCAAAGCGCCCGTGGAACTGCAGTGGCAGTACCCGGCCGCCAACCGCCGCGACAAGACGGGTGCCCAGGTGTCCTTCGGGCCGGTGGTCGCCGCCCCCGTGCAGTATGACGGCCGAGTGTATGTGATCACTACCCGGGCCACCGGAGCCGGCGAGGACGGCCGGGCCAGATTGGTCTGTCTGGACGCCGAGCCCGAGCGGGACCTCAGCGGCAACGGCGACGCCGATGACGGGATCCCGGACTTCTCCACCGGCACCCAGTACGACGTGATCTGGGAGTACGTGTTCGCCGCCGGTCTCACTCCGCGGGCCTCGGGGATTGCGATGGCCACCATGACAGACGGGGGCGGAGAGGTGGTCCCTGTGGTGGTCTGTGCCGTCACCGACGAGAGCCCCGCGGCCGGTGCCGGGGGACAGGTGTTCTGCTTCCACGGCCGCGACGGCAGCGCCATGTGGGCCAACCCCTTCACCGTCACCCCGTACGGTAGTGATGGCCGCGTCTGCGACATCTCCACCCCGGTATGCCACAACGGCTGGGTGTACTTCCTGGCCTCGGAGTATGACGGCACCCTCCCCTCGGAGCAGGCCGATGCCGAGGATCAGGCCGTGGATGCCACCTATGGCCGCGCCTGGTGCATCGACCTGCAGACCGGGGGCGAGCTGAACAACAACTCCACCATAGGCGGCGCGGTGTGGGTTTTCCCGGCCGCTCATCTGGACCGCACTGCGACGGGCGTTGGCGAGCCCCAGCGCTCGCTGCCGTGCTTCAACGATCCCCGCTGGGTCGCCGGTGTCGGCGGTGCAGGCGGACTTCCCGGCGATGAAGTCCCGCCTCTGGCCACCCCCGAGCCGACGATCACCTCCGGGGCGACGGTGAATGATGAGATCACCCCGGGCACGGTGCGCAGAGGCATTGTGGATGCGCTGGTGATCTGCGGGACGCCGGTGACGCACAGGTATGACGGGAGCCTGGCCGGAGCCAACGGAACCAGGATTCGGACGGACTGGACGGGCTGGCAGAACCGGGGGGGCGGCAGTGAGTTCTGTCTGGTGCCGACGCCCACCGGGGGCGACGGCAGCAATGCGCCCCACCCGCGGCTGAACCGGGAGTACTACTCGGTGGCGCTGGCGGCCCCGGTGCAGGCATGGGGAGCCAATCAGCCGGTGCGGCAGGGCTATGTGGACGTGGCCGGTACTTTCGAGCTCTCCGACCCGGTGCCGGCGGCGGCGGCGGGCCGGCGGGTGGTGAGCTTCCCCAGCGTGGACGACTCGGATGAGGGCGTGCGGCAGTTCATCGCCAGGTGGTGCGGAGAAGACCGCGTGGATGTGCTGAAGGCCCAGCAGGGGATGGACATCGAGATCGAGTACGACTCCGCCACCTCGACCGGTGTGGGTCGTGAGGCCTACCGTCTGCCGGGTCCGGTGCGGTGGAGCCGGCAGTACAAGACGGCTCTGGCCCAAAGCAATGAGACCCGGACCGGGTCGGCGGTGGCGGTGGGCAATACGGTGTTTTGCCCGACGATGCCGCCGGTGGATTGGACCGTGACGCCGCCCAGGACGCAAGACCCGTCGGCGGCGCCGCCGGGCGACACGCCCACGGCGCTGATCACGGCGCTGGAGACCGAGGGCGGCAATCTGCAGTACCGCCTCGACCCGCGCGTCGCGCTGCCGGTGGCGTTGGACCCCGCTGCCGAGCTGGGATCGCGGAACGCGCAGGCCCTGCTGCTGGCGGGCCCGGCCGCCGATGACGGCACGCTGATCGCGGCCACGACCCTGTGGCAGGTGGGCGGGCCCGGGAGCGTTGCGCCCGGCGACAGGATCCCGTGCCTCAGCGCCGTGGTGGGGCTCAAGCAGGAGGCAGACCTGGAGATCCATCTCGGCGCCGATCCGGCCCTGGGCGACCATGTGGCCATCGTGGCCGGCTCGGTCTCTCTGCACCTGATCGAGAACCTGGACATCAGCGGCGGACCGGGTGCGGCGACGCTGATCCCTGCCTCGAGCTACACCGTGGACCCGTTGCGGCGGATCATCCGCATCGACCCTCAGAAGGCACATGACGTGGAGGTCGATGAGCTCGCCGCCGGAGGCACCCATCAGTGGCCCAACCCGATCAGCGGTAAGGCGGTCCAGGCTATCTGGACCGGCAGCGACGGCAACACGTACACGGAGACGCGGCTATTCGATCCGGGCTTCGAGTTCACCTATGTGCCGGGCTTTGTCAAGCTCCATCGGTACCCGGTGATCCTCGACAGCGTCCGGGTGTATCTGCCGGATGACACTCCGAGCCTGCAGGACAACGTCCAGGTGCTGTTCGACGGCTCCTCAGGCCCCGTAACGGCAGAACCGGGCGAGCCCCCGGTGTCGTACAACTGCACCGGCGGCGGGGCCGTGCCGACGCTGCCCAACGGCTGGCTGGACATGCGCCGGGGCTTTGTGGACCTCAACGGCAACGGCAGCTACGATGCCGGGACGGACCAGGAGGTGCCGTTGGGCACGGAGGTCATCATCAGCTACACGGGCTACTACGAGCCGGCCGTGGGCTGGACGGCCCCGGCGGGTTACCCGGCGGCCTACGCGCCGCAGCGGGGCTTCACCCCGATCCCTAACCCGATGCTGGGCCTGTCGGCGGAGATGCACCAGATCCCGGTGGAGTTTGGCCCTTCGACCTCCACACCGACGGCGGCGGGTAAGACGGCGCTGGTGGGTGCGGCGCCCTTCGACCCGCAATGGGACGGCAGCTACCCGCTGCCCGGCGGCGCCATGTCCCGGGCGGAGACCCTGCTGGCGGTGAACTGGGGCAACCGCCGCGAATCCATGGCCTGGGGCCGAACGATGGCTCCGGCCGCGATCGATGAGAATGACGACGGCATCGACGCCACCCAGGACCCCACCGAGCCCATTCCGATGGTGGCCCCGGTTGCGGCGGTCTCCGGCGGCGCGCTGGTGGGCTCCTCCACCAACGGCGTCCGCGGGTATCTGAGCAAGATGAGCACCACCAGGACGCTGATCTGCGCCGGGAGCAGGATCATCGAGTGTGTGGGCTCTGAGCCCTTCCGCACGATCATCGGCTACAACGATGGCGGCACGGTGCGGCCGTTCCGGCAGATCGCGAAGGCCACGTCACTGCCCAACGGCAATCTGCTGGTCGTGGACACGGGCAATAGCCAGGTGGTGGAGCTGGACGAGATGGGCAATGTTATCTGGCCCCGCAACGTCCCCACTTCCCTGCGGCTGAACCAGCCCACGGACGCCTGGCGCTACACGACGACGACGGCCGGCGGTGCGCGCTGGGCGCACACGGTCATCGCCGACGCCGGCAACCGGCGCATCATCGAAGTGGTCACCAAGGACATGGTGACACAGTCGCACGAGGTGTACCTGGTATCTCCGGCGGCGTGGGACCCGGAGGCAGACGGCAAGGCCATCGAGCTGCAGTACCAGACGGCCCAGCCGATCCTGGACCCGCAGACCGGGCACCTGTGGGGCTATCTGGCCTCGGCGGCGAACTGGAACTCGCCGCTGATCGTGGAGCCGCCGCGGTTTGACGCCGCGGGCCACCACTACGCGGCCTCGATCAACCCGCCGGCGGGCACCGCGGTGCTCGGCGCCTATATCGGCAACCCGCCGTACACCGGTCCGGGCGCCTTCGAGCCCGCTATGCTGCCGCCGATCACGGCCGGGGCGGTGTGGGACCGCTGGGCCTTCATCGAGGGCCTGGAGTTCCGGAACATCCGCCAGGTGGAGTACGTGAGCTACGGCAACGCCGACTTCGGCGAGGCGGACAATACCTTCCTGTGGGTGGTGGCCTCGGACTATCTGGGCCTGCCGGGCGACCCGATGGGAGTGTGGGAGTTCGGTATCCCCGCCCGGGTAGGCGATCCGCTGGTGCGGTTCACACGGGCCAACTATGTGCTCAGCGGGCAGGCGACGATTCCTTTGCCCAATGGCAGCACGTACACGAAGACCTTCTTCCCGACGTCGGCCAAGCGACTGCCGGATGGGAGCTATCTGCTCAGCAACTACGCGGGCGCGGTGGAGAACATGGTGCCCGCCAACCTGGATCCGGTGATGTGGTCCAAGGCGCTGACCAGTGAGATTCTGCGGGTGGATGTGACCCGAGCCGGGGTTCCGTATCCGGTGGCGGTCTTCGGGCGCCACACGATACCTGATCCCCGGAAGCCCATGTGGCCGGAGCCGCTGAACCTGGTGACGTATGTGGAGAGGTTCTAGGACGGCGGGGCCGTTCGCCTCTCCCCTCGGGAGAGGTCGCGCCGGCCGTATCGGCGCGGGTGAGGGGGAACTCCACCCAACCCGCGCCGGGAGGCTCCACGGGCCGTGGCGCGCACCGTGGGATGACCCTTCAGCCTACGCTGAGTGGCCCTCCCCCTCACCCGCCCGCCAAGCCCTGTACGGCGGGGCTTGACGGTCGACCTCTCCCGGTGGGAGAGGTGAACGGCGACCCGCCCCTCACCCGCCCGCCAAGCCCTGTACGGCGGGGCTTGACGGTCGAGCTCTCCCGGTGGGAGAGGTGAACGGCGACCCGCCCCTCACCCGCCCGCCAAGCCCTGTACGGCGGGGCTTGACGGCCGACACTCTCGCAAGAGGCCCCAAAGGGCCTCCGAGAGGTGGACGACCTACCGCCGCACTGTGACAATCGACCGACCCCAGGCCGCTTCGCCCCGCAGGTGCCCGGGCTTGCCGATGGGCCGTGTCCCCGGCAGACGGGCTGTGCGGCCGAGCGAAGAGCGAAGAGGGTGGAGCTGATATGAGACTGAAGTCCGCAATTGTCCCGCCGGTATTCCTCGCGGCGCTTCTCCTGGCGTCCCTCGCCTGGGGCCAGACGCCGCCGACCGCCGAGGTGCGCACCTACCTGGGCGAGACCGACGCGGCCGGTATCGTGACCGACGACGACACCCATCGGTGGAACATGACCGCGCTTCGGCGCGGGTATGTGTGCCCCGAGTGCGGATGGTCGTCGGATCGGCTCGTGGACTGGAACGGCAACGCCATCGTCTGCCCGGACTATCACTCCCACGGCGGCGGCCCTACGGCGCTGGTGCCCAGGAGCTATCTGGAGCGCATCGTGGATGGCGTGCAGCGCCTGAGCGGGGATGTCGCCCGCTGTGACGCCCACTATCGCGATCCGGCCGGAGCCGACCACTACTGGTACCTGATGGGCCGGCCGTACCGGCCCAACGAGGAGCGCTATGAGCTCGACGGCACGCCGACGCTGGCGAACCTGACCCCGCGCAGTCGGGTGTTCTGCGAGGTCCGCGGGCTTGCCGACACCACCAGCGGAGATGCTCTGCCCGGCGGCCCCGGCAACGGTGACCGCGTGCGGTTCCTGTGCATCCCGCCGGGGGTCAAGGAGCCCATGGCGCGGGCGTACTACTCCACCGCCCTTGCCGACATGGCGATGCAGAGCGAAGCGGATTACAGCGTCAACTGGAACGCGGTGTCCCCCGGCGACTTCGACGATTTCACGGCGGTGGGCATCGCCGCCGGCAGCCCGATCTACGCCGACCCGGACGGCGTCCCCAACAGCGGCGACGAGACCGGGTACTTCGAGATCGCCGTCAACCCGCACCGAGTGTCCTCGGATGACCGCTACTATGTGCGGTACTCCTCGATCAACGATGCGCTGAACACAACGCAGGGATGGCGTCTGGAGGTCTACAGCAAGATCCACGGTCTGGAGCTGGACGTGATCGAGGACGGTGACACCGCACCGGCAGAAGACACCGAGTTTCTGACCTACAGCGGCGCCGTGCGCCTGACGCTGATGCGGGACCTGCCCTCCGACAGCGAGCCGGCCAACAGCCTGCCTGCGGCGTGGGGCTTCACATTTCGCATCATGTCCAACTGCCGGATCATTCCCGGGGGCGCGCTGCGTGACAACCGGGATCTGGCCACCGACTGGGACCCCAGCGATACCGCCGCCGACGCGATTCCGACGGCGAGCCTGCACAACCTCAGTTGGTCCAGTTGGCGGTATGACGGTCTCCACTACCGGATCAACGGCGGCGTGGGCGCCGGATCGGCCACAGACACGCAGGATGTGTACCGCGGTGACAACGCCGACCCGGGCGGAGTGAACGACTACCCCTTCGTGATCCAGCCCGGTGAGATCGGGATCGGCCGCGTGGAGGTGCAGTGGGCCAGCCAGCAGCCGGACAACACCGTGCCCACGGTGAGCGAGCACACCCTCAGCGGCGGCGCTACTCTCTACTACGCTGCGACGGGCCAGAACTGCCAGTGGTGGTACGACCGCTATGGGCAGGGGAGCAATGACGGGGTGGCTACAGGCACCACCCCGCCGGCCTGGCCGCTGGGGCAGCAGTACTCGCCCATCGAGGGGCGGTTTGTGTCCTCCCGCTACAGCATCGAGCCCACCGACGAGACATACCGGCACGGTGACGTGGAGCCGGCGCGCGCGACACTGCCTGAGGCCGCGTACCCTCGCTACGTGCTGGACAGCGTGATGGGCGGCGCCCGCGATGGCGCGCTGAGGCCCGGTGAGAGCACCGAGCGGCGGGTGGTGGCGCTGACCAACGCCCACGAGGACACCGCGCGGCTGCAGATGTCGCGCTGTCCCACCGAGGCCGGTGGCTGCGGCGCGGTATTCACCAACTGGGGCGGGACCGCGATCCCGGCCTTCCCCGAGCCCCCGCATCTGGACAACACCGGCACGCCGGTACCCGGCGACAGTTGCCCCTATTGCGGGATGGCGGTGGCGCGGTGGTCGACGGGTGCGCGCTGGGAGGGCCTGCCCGATGAGGGCGAGTATGTGAGCTATGCTCCCGAGGGCGCGGTGGGGCAGCCTCTGGCGGCGCCGGAGAAGGGCGCGGCGCCGTGGTCGGCGGCCTTCCCCGCCATGCGGCCGCGGATACCCAGCGAGGCCGTGCAGTTCGGCATGCCGCAGGAGGCGGTTCCCGTCGGCGGGAGCGTGCCCTTCTGGGTCAGGCTCGCCGTGCCGCAGAACCAGCCCTCCTCCCAGCCGGGAGACACCGGCAGCAACACTCTCAATGACAACTACGGCTACCGGGGATGGGCGACGGTCTATCACCCGGCAGGCATGCTCAACCCATACGAGCGCGACCGCTCGTATGATGACAACGACCGCTGGGACGCGTATATGGTCTGCCCCGACTGCGGCCAGCCCCAGAGTGCGCACGGCGAGGTCTGCCCGACCTGTGGGCGTTGGTACCCGGCGGGTACCGGCACCTGCGCCATCGACGCGACGCCGCTGGTCAGCGGCGCCTACCCCGGGAGCCCGCATGGGGTGCAGTGCAGCAACACGAGCTGCCGCGGGCACCAGTTCTGCCCGCTGTGCGGCTGCGTCTGGGGGCCGGACCTGGACGGCGACGGCGATGTCACCGACGATGAGGGTTGCCCCTTCTGCGGCTATGCGGGAGACGCCGGTCTGCATCTGATCCGCGTGGGCCCGCAGAGCACGGAGCCGAACCCGACCGCACCGGCCGAAGTGGCGGACTACGCCGACGGCACCGGTGCGGGCGCCACGCCGCTGTGGTACAAGTGCAATGTGGGCCAGCGCGACCTGTGGGCCGAGGAGTACGAGCCTTTCGATCTGCAGGTGACGGTGGAGAAGGCGGTCGGCCTGGCCGGCGACACGCCCTCGACGGACCTGGGGCGCGTGGCCCCGGGGACGAACATGCTGGCTCCGGACCTGACCACCGGGGCGCTGACGGGCACGCTGCGTGCGGACCCGGCCAACGCCTCGCGCTGGGGCGGGTTCTCGGTGGATAACTCCGGGAACACGGTGCCGGAGCTGGTGGGGCTACTGCCGGGAGCCGCAGGTATCTCCGACGCCTGGTACCGGCTGCTGCGGCCGGAGGCCGGCGCGCTCGGCCGCGGGTACGGCTGGGGCAGCGTGAGGGACGCCATCAGCGCCTCCCTCAAAGACCCCAACTACGAGAGCGTCTACCGCACCGCTATCGCCGATCCCACCACGGAGACCCTGCTTCCGCTCAGCGGCACCCCGGGCCTGCCGTGGCGGCCGCTGTACCCGCTGGCCGGCAGCGTGGACGGGGGGCAGGCCGAGGGCATCGTGCGAGTGGGCCTTCCCGGCGGCGCGGCCGGAGACGTGGTGCCAAATGGTCAGGTGCTGGGGCGCTACACCGCGCCCATGGTCTACTATCAGGACCTCAACGGCAATGGGGTCTTCGACTACGTCTACGGACCCGGAGCCGGCACCGCGACCACCAGCGATGTGAGGCGCTTCAACCCGGAGACGGATACCGGCGTGGAGCCGCACATCATCACCTACGCCCGGCTGCGGGTGCGGGAGGCGCGGCTGCCGTATAACGACTATGAGGCCCGGGACACCGGTCCCACGCCGTGGATCGGGTACAACAGCGCCACCGGGCAGCCCGACGGGCTTCAGGTGTTCTGGATGAGCGACGGCATCGGTGGCGGGCGCCCCTCGCCGCAGGCGCCGACGAACCTGCGGGTGGGCACCGCGGCAGCCGTGGGCTCCGGCGAGAACCGGGACTATGAGTGGCAAAACAGCTTCGGGCAGCTCACCGGCAGCACGGGCTTCCTGTCCCAGAACGGGCCGGTGGCCACCTACCGGGACGCGAGCAACGTCCAGTGGGCGCTGTGGCCCGTGACGGACCGGTCCGCCGGAGGGATGAAGTCGGGCATCGCCCGGGCACACAATGGCGGCGGGGCGTGGAACGCTCCGAGCATGATCTGGACGGGGCAGGACAGGGCGCAGTGTGTGAGCGGGTTCTTCGATCCCCGCTTTGCCGGTGGTCCTACGACGCCGCAGCCGGCCCACTGGGCCTTCTGGGTCACCGGCCCCAAGGGCCAGGAGCAGATCATGTACCGGGTGGACTACCTCGACCCGGCCTGGGCGCCACTGGTGGGCGTCCTGCCCATCGACAACAGCATCTCTCCCGCGGACCCGGCACAGGTGGCGTACACGTGGGTGGACACCGACGGCGAAGGTCCACTGCGCGACGTACGCACGGCGATCCAGCGGGTGCCGCGCGGACCCTTCGCGGCGATCAAGGACGTGCAGGCCCACCTGTACTTGCCACCCACGGTGTACAACACCACCGATGGTGGCGGGCCGAATGAGGATGCCCTGCGCGGCGTGACGCAGCCGCAGATCCGGGTGTTCTTCGCCGGGTACGCCAGGAACCGGCAGAACTTCGACATCTACGAGGCGCGCTTCGACCTGTGGCGCCTGCTGAGCCAGAACCCCGATACACTGACGGGCGACTTCAACCGCGGGCGGCTGGTGATCGGTGACCGGCAGGACACCCACGCCCGGGGTCTGCCCGCCATGAACCCGGAGGAGGTCGCCAACAATCTGCCGGGCGACGCCCCACCCGAGGAAATGGAATGCGACACGATGTCGCAGGAGTTCACCTCGCTCTGCCCGGACTGGTACGCTCCGGCGTCCCTGCTGTTTGGCGGCGGCGGCGTGGACCTGTATCTGGGGATCAAGCTCCAGGGCGAGTCTCCGCCGATCGCCTCGATCCAGTACTACGATGTGACATGGAATGGGGCCACGGCCGGGGAGCGGGCGGTTCTATACGGCCGCGGGCAACGGTATGAGGAGAGGCGAGGGGTGTACCGCGTTATCCCGCGCTTCCGACCGCACAAGGACGACCCGGGTTTCCACCCGCTCCCGGTCGAGGTGTCCATGCAGCCTCCGGTTCCTCTGGTGCCGGAAGAGCGGGAGCTGAAGGACCCGAACTCCGAGAAGCTGGCGGCGGCCGCCGGTGACCCGGTGCGCCCGGTGATGATGGAGATGGACCCCGCGCTGGGCACGGTGCGGTTCTCGGCTCCGCTGTTCAACCGACTGAACCCCGCGGACACAAGCTGTGTCTTCAATACCCAGGACATTCCCGGGCTGGAGGACGTGTTCCTCTGCGCCCAGTACATCCCGTACCTGCAGCGGCTGACGGAGTCGCCGGCGGACGACGACTGTCCGACCGCCATCTACCAGTCGGGGCCGTGGAACGGGAACGTGCAGACCGCGGCCTTCCCGTACGAGCTCACCGGTCGCACCCCTAACCTGACCCTCTTCTGGCGCCGGCGCTTCGGTGCCGGAGATGCGCCGTACTACGGGCGCACGTGCTACATGATGCGGCAGAACTCCTGGAGCTTCCAGGTGAACCACCCGCCCATCGATGCCGGCACCCCCCCGATCGTGACCGCCTGGTCGGCCAACTGCGAGCCGAGCCCCCCGGGCCCGGAGATGGTGGGGCCGGGGATGCCCACCGAGGACGATGACAACGCCATGCCCGGGCAGACCATTCCTGACCCGTCCCGGCCGGAGTACGCCATCGACATGGCAAACGGCGTCGTGGCCATCTGGCACGGGGCCTTCCGGTACGAGGAGATCGGCGGGAGCGGCAACTGGGTGCGGGCGGAGATCGAGCCGGGCGACACGATCGCGATCCAGTACGTCAGCGCGGACGGCAACACCTACACGGAGCGCCACACTGTGGGCGGTTGGAGTGAGGAGACGGTGGTGCCCATCGACACGGTGCTGTCCGAAGGTCCGCTGAGCGCGGTGGAGGAAACCTACACGGTGCCTTCGACGCCGGTAGCCGGGGCGCCGGAGCTGGCCGCCCGGCGCTACTGGGTCTTCTGGAGCAGTCCGCGGCCGCTTTTCGACCTGCGGCCCGCTCCGCCCGCTGGTCCAGGTGGCGGCGTGGACCAGAGCTGGGACGTGTATTACTGCGCCCTGGTTCCGGAGTTCCCCACCCTCAACCGGAGGGTCTGGACGGGGAACCGGATCGGGAACCGTTTCCGGCCGTGATCGTGGGAGCGTCGGACGCCTTTTGGCGCCGCAGGTGGAAGTCCCCCTCACCCGGCTCAGCGGGCCTTGGACGACAGGCCCGCTGAGCCGACCTCTCCCACCGGGAGATGTGAACGGCCGGCGCGGCGCCACCCCGAGGTCTCCCGGTCGGAGAGGCGAACGGCGGGAGCCCCGATTGACAGCTTGTCACCTCAAGCAGGCCGCCGCGGCTGCGCTTGGGGTGACGGGCATTTGCATGGATGTTTGCCTGCCACGCGGCAGGCGCAAGGGGGCGGTAGACGTGCCTGTCCGAAAGCTGATCGGCCTGATCCCGGCGGCGGCTCTCGTGGTCGTCCTCGCCGGCTGCGGCGCATCCAGCGACAGCAACCGCTCGCTCTCCACCGGCTCCCAGACGCGGCCCAGCATCGGCGGGGGCCATGGGGATACGTCGAGCGCCAGGGCCGCCGATACGGCCCAGGCCACCGAGACGGAGTTCCACGGCTGGAAGGCGCTGTCGCTGACCAACGGTCTGGTGACCTTGACGGCGGTGCCCGAGATCGGCGGGCGGATCATGGAGTACAAGCTGGGAGCGAACCCCTTCCTGTGGGTCAACGAGGCGGAGCTGGGGAAGACCTACGAGGCGCCGAAGACCGAGAAGGACCGCACCTGGCACAACTTCGGCGGCTACAAGGCCTGGCCGGCACCGCAGGAGGCCTGGGGCGGCCCGCCGGACCCGCTGGAATCGCAACTCGACGGCGGGCGCTGGACCGGCAAGATCCTCAGCAAGTCCGGGCAGACGGCGAGCATACAGATGACCAGCCCCGAGGACAGTATCGTGACCGGGCTGCAGATCGTGCGCACCGTCACGCTGTATGCCAACTCCACGCGGGTGCAGGTCAAGGAGAGCTTCCGCAATGTCAGCAACCGCGAGATCCGGTGGAGCATCTGGGACGTAACCCAGGTGCCGGGGGTGCTCACTCCCGGGGAGAGCGCCAGCTCGGAGGCGCGGATCTACCTGCCTCTGAACCCCAAGAGCGCGCATCCGGGCGGCTTCGTGCGGCTGGGCGGCGACAGCAGCGGCCAGTGGGAGGCCGTGGCCGGGGGCAGGATCCTGCAGACCACGTATGGGGCCGAGGTAGCCAAGATCGGCGCCGATTCCGATGCCGGCTGGGCCACTTTCGTGGACGAGAAGCACGGCGTGACCTTTGCCAAGACCTTCGAGTACCAGGCGGGCAAGACCTATCCGGACCAGGGCAGCAGCGTTCAGGTCTTCACCAATGGTGCGAACCTGCCGTACATGGAGCTTGAGGTGCTCTCACCGCTGCACAGGATCGAGCCCGGGCAGGAAGTGGGCTTCGAGGTGAACTGGCACTGTGCCAGGGTGGGTGGGCCGACGCTGAAAGTCACCTCCGCGGCGGCCATCAAGAGCTTCCCTCAGCTCGCCAAGAAAGACGGCAAGGTGCTGCTCAGCGGAGAGGTGGGGGTGTTCGCGCCCGGTGACCTGAAGGTCGTCTTCCTGGACGGCGACGGCAAGCAGCTCGGTACGACGGACGCCGTGAAGGTCAGTCCGACGTCGGCGGCAACCCTGGCGATCCCCGCGACGGTGCCGGAGAAGACGGCGACCGCGATGGTGGTGCTCAACGACGCGGGGGGTGCCAAGGTGGGGAACGTGGCGGAGCTTCGCCTGAGCCCCGGCATGGCGCGGAAGGACGAGAAGAAGGCGACCGGGGGGTAGCGGGCGCGCGGTGGCTCGGCGCCGGCGGCCCCGCGCCGCGGCGGGCGGCACCGGGTCTCGGTACGACTTACGACCTCACAGAGCACTGTCCGGCATCTTGCCAACAAACCGACTGAGGCGAAACGTGCCCGGCCCGGAGCGGCCGGGCACCATCGTTTCCGCGATCCCAAGGAGTGAACCGGCATGCCCCTGCTCGAGACGGCCCGGATCGGCTTCAGCACCGCTTCCCTCGCCGGATGCAGCCTGTCCGATGCGCTGCGCATCGGCGCCCAAATGGGCTTCGAGACCTGCGAGCTCCTGGCCTTCGACGCCTATCGGCACAGTCAGGGCGTGCTCGGGGGCTTCTACTTCGAGCACATGTCGGCGGCGGAGAAGGATCGGCTCCTGGAGCAGTGCGCCCCCTACACGCGGATCACCACACACGCGCCCTTCATCGACATCGCCTCCCTGGCTCCGAACCCCTCGATCCGCGAGGCGGCCCAGCGGCAACTGGGGATCGCCATCGAGGCGGTGGCATTTCTGGGCGGGCACAACACGACCACCCATATCAGCCCCAAGCACATCTACCCGTTGGCGGAGTACAAGGGCGAGATCGTTGAGCTGTACCGGCGCCTGGGCGATCTAGCGGGTGAGAGAGAGGTCATGGTGTCCGTGGAGACCGGATACCCGGCGGGTGTGGAGGCGTTCGCGGACGTCGTGTGGAGGATCGACCATCCGGCGGTGGGAGTGACCGTGGACGTCGGCCACCTGGTATCCGCGATACCGACCGAGCTGCGCGGCACGGCCGAGGGTGTCACGCTGTACGGGGACCTCCTGGAAGCCCATCTGCGGTCCCTGGAGGGCAAGATCGTGCTGTTTCATATGCACGATATCCGGCCTTCCGACTTCCGCGACCACCGCGCCGTCGGGCGCGGGTTCCTGGACTATGCCCGAATCCTGGCCACGGCTTCAGACATCGGGTATGAGGGCGACTTCGTGTTTGAGTTGGAGGAGCCGGACACCGAGACGGCGCTCCCGGAGAGCCGGGACGTGCTGGCGGCGGTGGAGTGGTGAGGGGAGGCAGGGGAGCGGCAGGGGACCGCGTGCCGTGTCGTCGCCGTCTGCCCCGTAGGGGCAATGCACACTAGCCACGGGTGCAACCCGTGGGAGAGGCAGGGGAGCGTGAGAGGGCGCGAGGACTGAGGCCCCCGTCCCGCCGGCGGGCGGGACAGGGGGCGGGTGAAGTGGCCGTACGCTCAGGTGCCGGCTTCCTGCTCGTGGCGCTCGAGGACGGCGTCACGCTTTCCGCGGAGCTTGTCCAGCCCCAGCGACCTGCGCAGCTCGTCGTGGCGGTTGTTGAAGTCACCGGCACTGGCGTAGCGCGAGGCGAGGGCATAGGTCTTGCCGAAATCGCCGACCGCGGTGTGCTTGACGGTCCTGTGGTGGCAGCGGACGTATGCCAGGGCGGCGGCGGTGCCCGTCTCGCCGAATGATGACTCGCCGACGGAGAGGATCATGGCACGGGCCTCGTCCCTGGCGGCGGCGGTGATCTCGCTTTGGACCCACTCGAAGGGGTAGTTGCGGCTGTAGTAGTTGGCGACGGCCTCGGCATCCTTGAGCAGCTCGGGTTCGGTGGCAAAGGCGAGTCTGAGCATGAGACGCAGAAACCGCCTCTGTTCATCGCTGTGTCTGGGGAAGAAGAGCATCTTCTTGCCACAGATAACCTTGCGGTAGACCTTGTCCGCGACGCTACGGGCGGCGGCGGACATGTTGAGCTGCGAGCAGAGGTGGTCGGTGAGGCTCTGCATCTCGTCGACCCTCTGCTTGATAGACTGTATGGCACTGCGGTCTCGTTCGTCGTATGCGGCCTTCTTAGCCATGTTCATCTCCGTGTCTTCAGTCCAGTGGCGACGTGGCGCCACCCATTGAGCGTCACGGCGCTCGCTCCGTAGGGCGAGCCGGTGGCGTGCGGGACCGTCATGGACCTGTATTGAGCGGTGTTGGACTGCGAGCGCCCGAGGTGCGGCCGAGGCGGGGCACGCCCCGTGCTGGGACACGCCTCAGGCAGCGGCCGCCGACGTCGGCCCGGACGAATGAGGAGTGCCCAGACCCAACGGCCGGCGTGTACGGACGGCCCCAGGGCCGGGCGGCGAGCTAGAGACGCTCGGCGCCTGTATCGTGGGGTTCGCGGCTGAAGTAGTGTGCCAGGCCGACCCCCGCGGCCATGGCGTAGATCACCATGCCAACCAGTAGGACGCTGCCGAATCCCCAGAGCTTGGCCAGGGCCATGGCCCCCACGGAGCCCACCACGGATGTCACGCCATTGAGCCCCCACATCCAGGGCACCAGGTCCTGTGCCCACGATCCAACCACCCGAATCCCGGTGGGGAAGACCGTGCCCATGACGAAGCCCATGGGTAGCAGGAGAGCCATGGCCATGGCACAGCGGTACTGGATGGGCCAGGACAGCGTGGCGGCGACGATCAGCGGATGCAGCGTGTAGATGGCCAGCGCGCCGGCGACGACGGCCAGAGCCGCGCCCGTGGCCCGTAGCGAGAGTCCACGGCCCATGGGCCATGTCTGACTCCACAGACTCCCAAGACCCCCGCCAAGCAGGAGGGAGAAGAGAATCACGGACAAAGTCAGGACAGGATAGCCAAGGTACAGCACCAGACGCTGGGTCAGGACCACCTCAACGAGCATGAAGCCTGAGCCCAGCAGGCAGAAGTATAGTGCCGCGCCCGCGATGCGGGTTACACCCGGTGAGGTCGCGGATCGGTCTTGTCCCAGCCAGACCACCACGCAGATGGTGAGGAGCACCACCAGGCCCAGGGCCACCAGCAGGAAGGCCGAGAACTGTGGCGGGATGCCCACGCTCATATCGACCACGAAGGGGCGGTCGTCGGGGCAGGGAGCGAAGTCTACGCGCGACCGGGCGCCGACGCCTGCCCATTGGTTCCACCAGGCCACGAAAGCGGTGTTGTCCAGCTTGCCCTCGGTGAGCGCGGTGAAGGGCTCCGGCTCGAAGACGCGGGGGAAGAAGATGGGCTCATAGCCCATGGCGATGCAGTCGGTGGCGAGCCTGTGGGCTGTGGGAGTCTCCAGCGGAGCGCGGAAGGCCAGGAGCATGTAGCGATAGGGCCCCATGCCCATCATGTTCCTGGGCACAGAGAGCATGCACAGGTGGTTCATCGAGTCGGGGCGGGGGGTGCCGGCCCGCTCGATGGCCGTTGCGGCCGTGAGCATGGTGCGCATGAGGATGAGCGGGCTCTGACAGACGAAGGCCAGGCAGCCGTCATCGGTGAGATGGTTGATGAACTCGCTGAAAGCCTCTTCGGTATGGATGTAGCTCTCGACCAGGGCGAGACTGGAACTGGCGGTGGTGGCGGTCTTGGTGAGCGCCATGTAGATCATGTCGTAGCGTTCGTTGCTGCGACTGACGAAGCTGCGTCCCTCATCGACCCGGATGTTGACTCCGGGGATGTCGTAGACGTGTCCGGTGAAGTCGCCGTACTTCCGGACGAGCCGGGGGATGGAGGGGTTGAGCTCCGCGCCGTCAATCTGCTCGGCGTCCACGGCGAGGGCGAGGAGGATATCCAGGCCGCCGCCGGGACCGATGAGCAGCACCTTCTCGGGCCGGGTCTCGTAGAAGGCATAGAAGCCGATGAACTGCTGGAGCCGCGGGAGAATGGCCTGCATATCCCCGTCGAAGGGGATCATGTTGGTCGGAACCTCGCCGTCGGTGTAGACGAACAAGTCATCCTGGCCGGCGTTGGTCACGACATCGGTGCGTGCGAAGGCGTTCCACTCGGTGTCGACGATCTTGGCGCCTACGGCGGGGTCGCCGAGCTCCTGGTAGAGCGGTTTGGCATTCGGGTCCTGCACCAGAGGCATCACGGGAAGATCAATGACGGCGCCGGTTCGGTTGACCGCGAGAAGTGCGAAGACCGCCAGGGTTGCCAGCGCCGGAGCCCAGGCACCCTTCGCCTGTCCGGAGGCCAGGGCGAAGATGGCGATGCCGGCTCCGACCACGCCCCCCCAGACCACGGCGGCGTTGATCCCCCCCAGCAACTGCAACAGCCCGATGACCAGGAAGCTGCCCAGGGAGGCACCGATGAGATCGGCGAAGTACAGGGTGCCGCCCTGGCTGCTGCGCCAGGCGAAGGCATGGCTGAGGAAGGCGCCCGCGGCCAGGAAGGGGGGCAGGCAGATGCAGGTGACCACCCATACGGAAGTGAGATGCGCCGACAGGGGCGTGGCGAACAGCAGATAGACGGCGGCGGGGATAAGGACCGCAGCCGCCGAGCCCGTGGCGACGAGCACGGCCTCGGGGGAGCTGTGGCGCAGCGGCCCACGGCGGAGCAGGAAGTCAAGCAGACCGCCGACGCCCATGCCGCAGGTAGCGATGGAGATGGCCAGGAAGACGTAGTGGAAGCGCAGGAGCACCGAGAAGGCCCGGGTCAGGGAGACCTCGAAGCCGAGTACGGCCATGGCCACGGCGAAGACGGCCACCATGAGCGGCCATGCGGGCGTGGGGCGGGCTGTGGTGTCGTCTACAGACACGAGAACGCGAACCCTCCGTGGCCGGGGGCGGCCGGATTAGCGACGTGGACGGCACTTGACCGGATCAGTCGACTGCTCCCTCGGAGGCGTCCTGCTCGTCGTCTCGGGGCGGAACCCACTTCTCCTTCTCCTCGTCCGTGAGGTTCCGGGTATTGCGGCACTTCGGATAGCCGGAGCACCCCAGGAAGGGACCGCGACGGCCGAAGCGGACCAGCAGCTCCTTGCCGCACTTGTCACAGACGATGTCGGTGGAGATCGCCTTGGGGCGGGGCTGCTTCTCCCCGTCCAGCGGGCGGGTGTACTTGCACTGAGGGTACCCGCTGCAGCCGATGAACTCCTGACCGCGGCGCCCCTGACGCACGAGGAGGTCCTTGCCGCATTCGGGGCAGGCCTCGCCGGTCTTCTTGGGCTCCACCCGGGGCAGCACGTCACTGAGCAGATCACGGGTGTAGTCGCAGTCGGGGTAGCTCTCGCACCCCGCGAACTTGCCGAAGATGGTAAACCGCTCCAGCAACCGTCCGCCGCACTTGGGGCAGACCTCGCCCTCGATGACGCGCGGCGGGGCGGCCTGCGCCTCCCGCAGTCGCCGATCGAAGGGCTCGTAGAACTCCTGCAGCAGGCGGACCCAGTCGTAGGATCCGTTCTCCACCTCGTCCAGCTCTGTCTCGACCCTGGCGGTGAACTCCACGTCCACGATATCGGGGAAGTGCTCATCGAGATAGTCGTTGACCACGAATCCCCGGGCGGTGGGGACGAACTGACGCTTGTCCATCCGCACATACTTGCGCTGCCGGAGGGTATCGATGATCTGGGCGTAGGTGCTGGGGCGACCGACGCCGTTTTCCTCCAGCTCGCGGACCAGCGTGGCCTCGGTGTAGCGGGGCGGGGGCTTGGTGAAGTGCTGCTCGGGAGAGATCTCAAGGGCCGTCAGGGCCGCGCCTTCGTCCAGCTTCGGGAGGGCCTTGTCGTCGGCCTCGTCGTCATTCTCCTCAGGCTTCATGACCGAGAGGAACCCGGCGAACTTCATGACCGAGCCGGTGGCGCGGAGGCCGTAGCGCCCGGCCTTGATGCTGACCGTGGTCTGATCGAAGACCGCGGCGGACATCTGACTGGAGACCAGGCGTCGCCAGATCAGATCGTAGAGGCGGAACTGATCGTCGTCGAGGAACGGACGAACATCCTCGGGGGTACGGGTGATATCCGTGGGCCTGATGGCTTCGTGGGCCTCCTGGGCTCCCTTGGCCTTCTTGCCGGTGGCTCCCGGGCCGACAAACTCCTTGCCGTACCGCTCGGCGATGTACTCGGTGGCCTGCTCTCTGGCCTGCTGGGCAATGCGGGTAGAGTCGGTTCGCATGTAGGTGATCAAGCCGACGGTACCCTCGGCCAGGTCGATGCCCTGGTACAGTTGCTGGGCGACGGCCATGGTCTTGCGGGCCGAGAAGTTGATGGTATTGGCCGCCGCGCGCTGCAGTGTGCTGGTGATGAAGGGCGGCTGTGGGTTGCGACGGCGCTCCTTGCGCTCAATGCCGTCCACAGTGTAGGGCAGGGTGCGCAGCTCGTCGGCGATGGGGAGGGCTTCCTCGGCGCGGGTGAGCTGAAGGTCCTCGCCGTCGCGGGTCTTGAGCTCGGCCTCGAAGGGAAGGTCGCGATCGGTGGGGGTAAGGGTGGCGGTGACGCTCCAGTATTCGTCGGGCACGAAGGCCGCGATCTCGCGCTCGCGGGCGCAGATGAGGCGCAGGGCCGCGGACTGGACGCGGCCCGCGCTGAGCGCCCCGGTGTTGCCGCGGCTGGCGATCTTCTCCCACAGGATGGGGCTGATGAGGTAGCCGACGAGGCGGTCCAGCACCCTGCGGGCCTGCTGAGCGTTGACCAGGTCCATGTCGATGGTCCGCGGATGGGCGAGAGCTTCGCGCACCGCGGTCTCCGTGATCTCGTTGAACTGGATGCGCTCGGCTCCCTGGAGGCCGAGGGCTTCCACCAGATGCCAGGCGATGGCCTCGCCCTCGCGGTCCGGGTCTGAGGCCAGGTAGACCTTGTCCACCTTCTTGATCGCCTTGCGAAGCGACGCCAGGAGCTTGTCCTGCTTGGGGGTGGTGGCGTAGCTGGGCTCAAAGCCGCCCTCGATGTTCACCGCCAACTCGCCGTCGGGAAGGTCGCGAACGTGACCCATGGAGGCGAGCAGCTCGTACTCGTCTCCGAGGAACCTTTTGAGGGTCTTGGTCTTGGTAGGTGACTCGACGATAATGGCTGCTTTAGGCACGTGCATCTACTCCAGCAGTTGACGGCCGATGGCCGAGGATGGGAGACTGAGAACGGCGACGATCCGGGCCGGCTGCCTGTGGCACAGGAGTGCAGGCCCGTGCGCTGGATCAGAGTCGGACGAACGTACTGCCGGGGAGACGCCGGGCCAGGCCGTGCATCTCCAGCATCATCAGTGCCGCCGACACCCGGGCGGCAGGCACCCCTGAGCTCTGGACGATATCATCTACGTGGCGGGGCTGGTAGGACAAGGCCTCAACGACGGCGCGCTGATCCTCGGGCAAGCCCTCGGTGGAAGCCACGGGCTCTCTCTGCGGGACCGCGGTGAGGAGGATGCCCAGGCCTTCCACGACGTCTTCGGCGTACTGTACCAGATGGGCACCATCGCGGATCAGGCCATTGGTGCCGTGGCTCTCCGGCCGGGTGGCATCTCCGGGAACGGCAAAGACCTCCCGGCCCTGCTCCCCGGCCAGCCGCGCGGTGATGAGGGCTCCGCTGCGCGCGGGTGCCTCGATCACCAGGACGCCCAGACTGAGCGCGCTAATGAGCCGATTGCGCGCCGGGAAACGTTGGCGATGCGGCGGGGTACCAAGGGCGTACTCCGTGACCACAGCGCCGCCTGCGGCGATGCGCTGACGCAGAGCTCGGTTCTCGGAGGGAAAGGTGATGTCGGCGCCGGAAGCCATGACGGCAATCGTGCGTCCGCCGGCCTCGAGCGTCTCCCGGTGGGCCTGCGCGTCAATGCCCTGAGCCAGTCCACTGACCACGGTGAAACCGCGGCGGGCGAGATCGGCGGCCAGCTTGGAGGCCATGGACAGTCCGTACGGCGTGCACTTGCGCGTGCCGACGATGGCGATGCTCAGGTCGTCGCGGCGCTCAAGGGTGCCCTGCACGAAGAGCAGCGGCGTACGGTCCTCGGCCTGTCTGAGCAGCGCCGGATAGCGCGGGTCGGAGCACGGAACGGGCTCGACGCCGAGGTCACCACAGCGGGTGCGAATCTCGGAAGCGTCCACGGTGCGCTGAGCCCGACGGACCTTCTCCACCTGGCCGCGGGTGATCCCGTCCACCGCCAGCAAGTCGATGTCCGCGGCCCCCAACACGGCGGCCGCCGTCCCCAGAGCCTCGAGCAGCATGAACTGGTGTCGGGGTGTGAGGCCGCTGGCGTTGAGAATCAGGAACGCCTCGACTTCGTCGCAGGTGTTGTCTGCCAATGCCGGGGAGCCTCGCAAGGACGGCGCATTGCACGAACGACGGCAAGGGGAGCTCCCCTTGCCGTGGAGGCATCGGTACTGCTTGAGGCAGCGAACCAGGAAAGTCAGAGGAGGGGGAGAACGCGGCCACAACGCGCGGGTGCTGGGATCACTCTTCCATGTCGTCGGAAGTCTCGGTCTCCTCCACCGGTTCGTCTGCAGGGGTGCTGCTCTCTTGTACCACGGCCACCTGCGGCTCCTCGTCCGGGGTGGCCGCGGCAGGTGTGCCGGTGATCTCTGCCTGAAGTGCCGCCACCTGATCCTCGAGGGCGGCAATCTCCTCGTTCTGGGCCGTCAGACGGGCTTTTTGCTCGTTGAACTTCTTGACGGCCCTCTGCAGCTTCGCCTCGGCCGCTCTCGTCTCAGCTCGCTGCCGGGTCCACGGCGACCACACCAGTAGCAGGGCCACCACCGCGCCCACGAAGGCGCCCAGCAGGGGAAGGATGCCGATAGGCACGCCTTCCACCCATACCGGGTTGGGCAGCATCAGATGCCAGGTTACAACGTTCACCTTCTCGGCGGAGTTCCACAGAAGGAAGGCAAACGAGTACATCAAGCCGATTAGGAGTGCGGTAACTGCGAGGACGTATCTAACCACGCGTACTCCTCCGGGCTTCTCGCCACGGGGCCCGGCGCCGAGATCCGGGCGGGGCTGTGGGTGGGATCCGGCCTTCCGGCCGCCGATCTGTGGACACCGCAGGACGGTTGGGGGCGGACAGCGCCCAGCGCTTCCCGCGGTTCAGCCGACTCGATTGGATGAGATCGCGCCGGCCACCGCGTCCCTCGGGCCGCCGGGCGAATGGGAATGGTGAGGGCGGTTGCCACCCACGGACCCATCAGCGGCCGACTCAGGGCATCCCCGGCATTCCGGGCATTCCGGGCATTCCGGGCATTCCGGGCATTCCGCCGGGCATTCCGCCGGGCATTCCGCCGGGCATTCCGCCGGGCATTCCGCCGGGCATTCCGCCGGGCATTCCGCCGGGCATTCCGCCGGGCATTCCGCCGGGCATTCCGGGCGGCATTCCACCGGGCATTCCACCGGGCATTCCACCCGGCATTCCGCCACCGGGCCCTCCCTGGCCACCCCAGCCGCCGGGCATCCCCTGGCCACCCCGGCCTGTGGGGTAGCCGGACGGTGCCCGCTGGGAGTTGTCGATCTTAAACCCCACCGCGGCATAGCCTTCATTGCCGCACCAATCCGAGACGCGGAAGACCAGGACGTAGTCGCCGTTGGCGATGTTGGTGGTAACGCCGCCGGAGGGCTGGTACTTGGCCCTGAGGTAGCCGCCTTCGGCATCGTAGGACTGCTCCCACCGGACGGCCTGTTCGCCCTGGTCCTGGACGATGGTGATGGATTGCGCGTTCACCCCGCTGCCCTCGTCGAGAACCTTGACCTTGACTTCGACGGGAGGTGCGCCGGGGACCTTGAGGGCGCTGTCACCCAGGTCCGGCGGGGAGGAGGGATCGGTGGTGAGCCTGAGCTCCTGCTCGGAGGTCCCGACCTGGCCGGGGACGGAGATGGAAGCCTCGGTGAACGCGGGCGGGACGTTGTCGGCCGCCTTGGCGCTGAAGGCGTACAGAGCGGCGTCGTTACCGAGGATGTAGATGTCCGTCCCGCTGGTCAGGGGGCTGGAGGCCGTGTCGTTTTCGAAGGTAAGGGTGGGCACGATCATCTGGCGTCTGTCGTAGACGGAGAATCCCTGCTGCTGTTGGCCGCCGCGGCCTCGGGTGGTGCCTCCGAAGCGGCTGGTGCCGGCGGTGCGGCCCGTACGGCCGCCGAAGCGAGATGTGGCGGCCGCCGAGGCGCCGGTGGCGTCGGTGGCGCCGACCATCCCGCTGGAGTCGATGTTCTCGGGCGCCCCGGCGCCTGCGGCGGCGAGGACGCCGGCAACGGTGGTGGGTATGGGCCGGGTCTCAGCGGCGACGTCCACGGCGTCCTGGGAGACCGTGCTGCCGGGTGTGGCGGCCAGCGTGGCCGCGGCCTGCTCCATCATCTGGGCCGGCCTGGTGGCATCGATGGCCTCCATGGGCAGAGCGGCGGCCTCGGCCAGGGAGTAGGTCCACAGCAGGTCGCCATCGAGGCTGTAGGCGGTAAGCTGACGTGAGCCCGGACGGTAGATGACGGCATTGCCGACGACGACGGGCGAACTTCGCACCGGCTTCTGCATGCCGTCGACGGTGACCTTGTCCCTGGGCCGGATCTCATCGCTGGGCGGGGGAACCATCCACAGGAGATGGGGCGAGTACCCGGAGTCGCGGTAGGAGAAGTTGCCGTCGGCATTGCTGGAGAGGGCGTAGAAGCTGCCGCTGGTGTCGCCGACGAAAACTCTGTCGCTGGCGATGGCCGGGGAGCCGACGATACTGCCCTTGGCCTCGAAGCGCCACCTCACGTATCCGGTGCCGCCGTGGTCGCAGGCATACAGGTACCTGCCGGCGGCGACGATGACCTTGGCGTTGGAGACGACGGGGGAGGCGAAGAGGTCCTTGTTATCCAGGGTGGTGCGCCACATGAGTCGTCCGCTGTCGGCCTGGAGGGCGTAGACGTAGCCGTCGGTGGAGGCGACGTAGACCCCCTGGTTCCAGTAGGCGGGTGTGGCCTTGATGGCGCCCTTGGTGCGGAACTGCCAGATGCGGCGGCCGCTTTCGAAGTCGAGGGCGTAGACCCAGCCGCTGTCGGCGCCGATGAAGATCTTGCCATCGTGGTACAGAGGCGACGACTGCACGGAGTTGGTGGTGGAGGCCCCCGGAGGCGGCTTGGCGGCTCCCCTCTGGTGGGCGGCGGTGTTGAACTCGCCGACCTTGGTGCCGGTGGCGACATCCACGAAGTAGACGCGGCCGTCGCGGCAGCCGAAGATCGCCTTGCCGTCGGCGACGACGGGGGTGGAATCCACGATACCGCCGAGCTCCAGGGGCTGTGGCCACTTGAGGGTACCTGTCAGTCGGTCGGCGGCGTACATGCGCTGGCCGACGAAGAAGTAGACGGTGTCCTCGTCGACGACAGGGCTGGCCACGAGGTGCTGCTGGTTCTGGCCGCTCGTATCCACCGAGCACTTCCAGTTCAGCGAGATCGGCACCTCGATGTCCGTGGCCTGCGGGGCGTTGTGGGTGGCGTTGGACAGGAACATGGATGCCGAGGAGCCCGCGTCGTCGCCGGTAGTCTGCGCGCACACCAACTGGAAGGGGGCTGCCAACAGCGCTAGCGCCATGAAGGCGGTTTGCACGTGCATATGAAGATGCCTCCTGGACGATGCCGCACAGGCGCTCTGCGGGCCGGTACCGGGCGGGGTGCCGGTGCATGGGGGCGCCGGAGTTCCGGCTCTGAGCCAGAGCCGGGGTAGGGACGGCGATGCCGCCGATCTATCGGTGTGCAATAGGGCCGACCGCTCCCACGGGGAGCAGGCCGAAGCGTGCGTTGACCGGCCCCGGGCTTCATGGTCCCGGTGCGCGAACGGCCGGGAGCGGGCCCGTAGCGAGACGGCCCGATGCGTCGCCCGAGTCTGAGTGCGGCGGCCGGACGGGGCGCCCGGACGTCCATAGCCCGCTCCGGGTGCCTCCACGGCGTGTGCAGGGAATGGGCGGCGGTAGCCGCTTCTCCCCGGGGCCGGCGCTCCAGTCCGCCGCCGGTGCGGTGGGGGTCTCAGTGGGGCGGTGCAAGCTCCCACGACCCGCCGCACAGCGGGAGGCTTCTGTCGGCAGCCGGCCTCTGATCTTGGTAGACGCTCACCATCGCCAATTGGGTCGCCGTGTGCGAAAAAGGCGGGCCGGGTCGCGATCCGAGACTAACCGTCGGTTGTTGCGGTCTTCGTCACCTGCCAGGAGAGACGCTGGAGGCCGTCGGCGGCCTCGATATTGGCCGGATACTGGCTGAGGGCGATGCGGTACTGAGCGATGGCCTCGTGGGGCCTGCCCTGCACCTCGTAGACCTGCCCGAGATGGGCGCGGGTATCGGCCTGTCTCCTGGCGTCGTCAGGCGGCGCACTCTTAAGGGCCGCCTGCAGAGCTTCCTCCGCGGCCCGCCACTTGGCCTGGCCGGAGTAGGATGCGGCCAGGAGCCGCTGGGCCTCGTAGAAGTCCGTGCGCTGCTCCAGAACCTCTCCCAGCGTGGCGATGGCTCGGTCATAGGCCTTCTGCTCGTGCTGGGTGCGGGCGATCAGGTACATCACGTAGGGCCGCTGGCTGCCGGTATTGGCGATGCTGGCCCGAGGGATGAGCTCCAGGGCCCGAGCGTACTCCGCCTGAGCGCGCCCCCAGGAGCGCAGACCGTACAGCGCATTGCCCAGGTTGACGTAGGACTGGAAATCGTTGGGCGCCGCGTCGATGGCCTCGCTGAAGTCTGCCGCCGCCTCCACGCACCGGTTCTGGCGGTACTTGACGAGGCCGGCAAGGTTGAGGGCGACCACATGCTTGCGGTCGATCCGCAGAGCCTGCTTGGCCGCGGCCTCGGCCTTGGCGTTGTCATCCATGCCGTAGTAGGCCCTGGCCAACTGTGCCCACAGGTCCGGATCGTTGGGGCGCAGGGCGAGGGCCTCCTCCTCCAGCAGCGCGCGGGCGGCGCGGAGGTCGTCCTGCATGTCGGCGGGGCTGCCGGCCCGCTCGCCACGGTCAACCAGCGCCTGGGCCTTGTGGGCCAGGGCGGGAACGTGAGCGGGGTCGAACTTCAGTGCCTTGTCGAAGGCCTCGATGGCTTCCTTGTGGGTGTGGGAGTAGATCCCGGCGGTCTCATCGGTGGAGTACGTGTTGGCCTGATACAGGTACAGCTCGCCGAGGCCGTCGAACACGCGGGCCATGACCTCATCGGGCTCCGGAGGGGCCAGCAAGTCATCGATGTCGGCATCGCGGGCGATGCCGGCGACGTACAGAGCCCTGCCGTACCCATCCCACTTCTCGGGGTCGGTGATGGGCGCCTCTTTGGACCCTTCGCCCTCGGCGGCGGTGAACTGGCCGATGGCCTGGAGCAAGAGCCCCTTGTCTTCAAAGAGCTGCCTACCATTGAGGAAGTAGGAGCGTCCCAGGCGTGCCCAGGCATCGGGATCGTCGGGGGAGCCGTCGCCCTCGCGGGGCTTCATGGCGCGGCGGTAGGTGTTGCGCGCGGTGGCCCAATCGCCCATGCCGGCGTAGGCGTCGCCGAGAGCCTTGTTCAGCTCCGGCCACAGGTGGCGGTTGATGGCGAAGTCCTGGGCCCTGTGGTACTGCTCGGTGATCTGCTCGAGGGTATCCTTAGCCGGGCGCCGCAGGGCGCGCCGCAGCTCCCAGAGCTCCTTGCGAAGTTGGTCCCAGTCTTCCAGGACCATGGAGGCCTTCTGAGGGTCATCGGGATCGGTGGTGAGGTACTGCAGCCGCAGCAGGCGGTAGACCTCATCGGCCCACTTCTCCAGCACGCTCCGCGCGCCTTTGAAGGTGTCGATGGCCTCGGAGTACTGTTTGCGCGCCGCCTGGGTGAGTCCCACGTAGTAGGAGGCCTCGGTGTAGAGGGGCTCTTCGGCGAGGACACGGCGCATCATGGTCATCGTGTCCTCGTAGTTGCCGGCCTTGTAGGCAACGCGGCCCAGGGCCACTCGGACGGCGCTGCGGTCCGATAGCGTCCGGAGGCCGAGCTCCTCACGATAGAGGTCCGAGGCGCGGTCTAGCTGATGGCGGTCCTCGTAGATGCGCCCCAGGTACATGCGGGTGCCGGTCCTGGAGGGTGCCATCTGAAGGGCCTTGCGCAGAGACGCTTCCGCCTCGGAGTAGTCCCTGCTCTCCGTGGCTGTCCGTGTGGCGAGGCTTTGGTACACGAGCTCGAACTGCGCGGCTCCGAGGTAGAACCAGGCCACCTCGGACTCCGGCTGGGCCGCCACGGCCTTCTGGAGGTCCTCCACCGCCCTGTCGTACTCACCAGCCTGGAATCTTTCGTGCCCACTGATGAAGTAGTCCGACTGTCCCTGTGCCGGTACCCGGGAGGCAGGCAGCACACAGCAGACAGCCGTCAGGACTACGACAACGAGGCGTCGCGCCCTCGTCATCGGACAGCTCCCCTTTGTCGTACAAATGGCGTTTCTGGCCGGTCGCATTATATGGCAATAGCTACGTGGTGTCAACGCGACCGGCCGTGCACGGGGCTCGCTCTCTTCCGGCACGGACGACTGAGCTTGAGGGATGTTTCGCCGCCGCTGGCGCGGTGGCCTCCCTGAGTTCGGGTGATCTTTCAGAGTCTTCTCAGGCGGGCAGCGAAAGTCGCGCGGGGCCGGTGCAGGACCGGCGGCCACTTGACCACCGTCTGCAAACGCGGTACCCTCCCCGGCGGCAGCTCACGGTCCGGCTGCCTGGGAGCCCGTCGGTCAGGTTAGCCGGGTCGCCAACGTGCCTCGCTGCCATGGCCCCAAAAGCGTATTTTAAGTGGCTTTGCGGTATCATACATGGCCTTTAGCGGCGAACATGACGTTAGACAACCGAAAAGGCCTCCTGCCGCGCGCACCCGAGGGTGCGGAAGGACTCTACCGACAGGCTCGGAGGGACCCGACGATGGCTCTGTTCCATTACAGCGGCACCGACGAGGCGGGCGCGTCGGTATCGGGCACCGTCGAGGCGCACTCGCGGGCCAATGCCACCCACCAGCTTCGGGAGCGGGGCATCTGGATCCGGAAGCTGGAGGAGGCGAAAGGTGCGCCGCGCGGGGGAGGGGCGCCGGAGCACGGTGGCGTGCGTTTCTCGCCGCTGTATGGTCTGTGCCCAATCTCGGCGGGCACGATGGGCAACTTCTACGAGCAGATGGCCAATCTGTTCCGGGCGGGCGTGGGCATGCAGAGCCTGGTTCAGGACACCGCGGCGCGCGTGGGCAGCGGCCGGCTGAGGGCGGTTCTGCTTCAGGTGGCCCCGGCCGTGGCGGCCGGGGGCCTGCTCTCGCAGCAACTGGCTCGGTACCCTCAGGTCTTCCCGCGAGCCGCGGTGGGAATGCTCCGGGCGGGCGAGGTCACCGGCAATCTGGACGAGTTGGCCAAGGACCTGGCCGAGGAGTACATGAACCAGCAGCGCGGCTGGTGGTATGTGGCCGCGGCCAAGGTGTACTTCTCCATCGTCGCTTTGCTGGTGGTGCTGGTGCCCAGCTTTCCCATGATCATCGGCCACGGCACGGTGGTGCAGGGGATCGCGCTGTGGGTCCGGTACGTGGCGGCACAAGTCCTGCCGTGGATCGCGCTGGTAGTGGGCATCTGGCTGGTACTGCGTGCGGTGTGGGGCCTGCCGCACCTGGCCGCGCTCCGCGACCGGCTAGACTTCGGTCTACCCTTTCGGGGGAACCTGACGCGGAAGTCCGGCCTGGCGCGATTCTACAAGGTGCTGCAACTGTGCGTGCGTGCGGGTGTCGATTTCCCTGTGGCACTGGAGACGGCGGCCGAGGCCGCGGGCAACGGGGTCATGGTCGGTCGGCTCATGCAGGCGGCGGCCCGGGTTCGCGGTGGCGTGCCACTGTATGAGGCGTTGGTCACCTGCGGCCTGATGTCCCGGGAAGCCCTGGGGCTGCTGAGCTCGGCGGAGGCCGCGGGAAGCTTCGACGAGACCTTGCCCCGCATGGTGGACCAGGCGCGGACCAGCCGCGATGGGACGGCGAAGTCGCTGCGTGTGGGTGGCCTGGTTTCGGTCTACGCGCTGGCTTCGGTGGCGGTGCTGATCGCGGCGGTGATCGGCTACCGCAACCTGTACTCAGCCATGGCACAAGCCGCCGGCTTCACTCTCGAGGAACTCTTACAATGACAGGACAACGACGCTACTTGGTCGCGATCGTGGTGACGCTGGGGTGGGGCGCGTGCGCCGCCACCTTCGCCTTCGATAGTCCCGATGCGCGATGGCAGACGGTTGCCGGCGATGTGGGCTGGGCCGAGGATCAGGTGGCCGGGCCGGCCTTCTGCCTTGCGCTCAGCGGTGGCGAAGACCACGGTGCGTGGGCGGTATCGCCGCCGGTGGGTGCGGTCGTACGCGGGCGGCCGGTGGACATCACGGTGCGCCTGCGCCGAGATGTCGGGCCGGCGCGCTTTGCCCTGTCCCTGGTGGACGGCGGGCGCGTCCCGGCGGCTCCGTTGCTGTATGAAGGTGTGGTGGCGGACGGTTCTGCATGGCATGAGCTGCGACTGACCGTGGTAACGGGTCTCTCGGCGCCCTGCGTGGCGGTGGGAGTCGTGGGCGGCCCGGGGCGCTGGCTGGTGGACGAGGTCGCGCTGGCGCCCTCTTCCCTGCCATCCGGCGCGGAGCCGGTGCCCGAGGCGCTCAGGCCCGTCTACGCTCCGACGCTCCCGGTGGGCTGGCGGCCGGAAGGAGACATGGACAGCGAGGTGCGCCGTGTCGGGGGCGAGAGCCGCTTTCTGCGCGTAGGACCGCTGGAGCTGCGCCCGTCCAGAGAGATCGCGGTTCGCCGTGGTGACCGGGGCGGCCTGGAAGTGGATGTGTTCAGCCGCTCGCCGGGGCCCACGGCCCTGACGCTGGAGGTCAGCGGGCCTCCCGGCATCTGCAGCGAGATCACCACCTTTGAGGTGCCTCCGCGCCAGATGGTGGCTCTCCGGCTGCCGGTGCAGCCGCTGTGGGCGGGGAGCCACTCGCTGCTTCTGAAGGCCTCCACCGAGGGCGACAGCAAGCAGATGCCGCTGAGCGTGGAGGCCTCGCGCTACTGGCCCACGCTGGGCGCCACATGGCCGGCGGGCGCAGACCCCGGGGCATACCCGGATGCGATCGCCGACGGCGGGGTGCAGTTTCACCATGTCACGGCGCCCGCCGGCGCCGAGCAGGCGACTGTGGCGGCTCTGGCGGCGGCCGGGGCCGATGTGGCGGTGACGTGGGAAGGCGGCCACGAGGCGGCCGTCCGGGCGCTGAGGGCACTTCCGGAGGCCCTGGCGCCTCAGGTCAGCGCGCTGGGCATGCGGGCCGAGGCGACCGACGACTGCGGGCCGTTCGTGGATGCGGTGAAGGCCGACAGGTCCGACGCCGTCCTGCTCAGCATCCCCTTCGACCTCCATACCACCCCGGTGGGTCTGCGTGGCGATGAGCGCCTGGACCGCGCGCTTGCCGGCGCGCAGGTGGCGCGGGCGGACGCGCTCCATGTCCGCCTCCCCGAGCCGCCGGCCTCCGTGGTTGTGCGTCAGCTTGTGGACGGAGCCCTCTCCGAGGGCGCGTTGGGCTGCTGGGAGGCGCTGGAGGCCGCCTGGAGTCTGGGAGCCATCAGACAGCAACTGTGGGACAGCGATGCCGCCCTGCCGCTCTTTGCGGAACTGCGAAGCGGCGGCGGCACCGGGGACGCCGCGCTGGACGCACTGCTTGGCGCGCGCGCGACTGTGCAGGTGTTCTTGGCGGGAGCCAATGCGGTCACGGCTCCCGCGGTGTCCCTCGAGGGTGGCTCCCCGTGCCTCTGGGACGCCCGGGGGGAGGGCACGCCTCTTCTGCAGGCCTTCTCCGAGCTGACCCGAGAGCTGGCTTCGGCACGTCTGGCCGCGACCGTTCCGGGAACCGACATCGCCGCCTGCGAGCCGGGCAAGCCCATCACCTTTCGCCCCTTCATCCGGGGCAATGAGGGCGTGCTTTTGCTGCGCAACAACACGCAGCAGCGTCAGCGTCTGGCCGTGGAGGTGCGCAGGCAGCCCGCCTCGCAGCGGCTCCTGCGTCTGTCCTATCCCGGGGAGACCGTGCAACGAGAGTATTCACCGTCCTTCGCGTGGAGCGAGCTGGCCCTGCACTACCGTCGCCCGGCAATCTACCTAGACATCGACCCCCTGCAGGTGGCGGTGCTGTCGCTGCAGTTCTACTCGAGTTCCGGCACGTGGCTGCGCGAAGTGGGACCGCGCCCGGCGGACCCCGAGAAGCCGCACCCGATGGATATGGACGAGTTCGAGAAGCTGTTCGACAAGTACTGATCCGGTTCGGTGGCCGAGCGACGAAGGAGTCTTTGCGGCCTTCATTGAATGTTACGTTGAGGCAGTTGTCAGAGAACCTGCACATGCCCGGGTGCGTCCAACAGCAGGGAGTGCGGTGCGGGTCGATAGTCTGCGCCCGGCGCGCGCCGGCAGGGCCTGCGGGGCGGATGGCCGGCCCGCGACGGTTGGTGGGACGAATGCGACGAGAGGAGAGGGTGCATGAAACGATGCCTGTGGACGGTCGTCATGGGGTTGGTGGCGGCCACGGTGGCTTACGCGGCCGAACCGGCTGAGGAGGGCGAGAAGTCGACAGTCGAGGCCAACCGGCTTGCTTTCGTGGATCAGTGGGTTGCCGGCGATCTCGTGGCCTACGGCAAGGCCCTGTCGGGATTGGCCTCGGTCAAGCCCGATGGCCTCACTTCTGAGCCGGCCTACGGCGACGCCAATGTGCGGTATGCCACGTTCCGCTTCCGCGCCTCGGAGCAGGAGACGGTGGCCTGCGTAGTAGCGCTGGCCGAGGCGGACAACGGCGACAAGACGCTCTACGTGGACGGTGACGGCGACGGCAAGCTGACCTCGGCGGAGAGGGCGGAGGTTGCGCCCGAAAGCCAGCGTCCCCCGGACTTCGGCGCCGCCGGCGAGCGCATCTGGCTGGCCAGGGCGAGCAGGCCCTATGAGCGATTGCTCGCCTTCCGCCTCAGCCCCTTCGGGGGGACGATCAACTGCGCGGTGCGGGGCTATAACCGGGGCAAGCTGCCCATCGACGGTGAGCGGCGCGAGGCCGTCATGGTCGACGCCAATGCCAACATGCTCCTGGAAGCCACCCGCGACCGCGTGTATGTGGACCTCAACGGCGACGGCAAGCTGGATCCCACCTCGGAGCGCTTCCCGCTGACGGAGCGCATGGAGTTTGGCGAGCTGGCCTTCGCCTTCGCCGGTACGATGGCCCAGGACAAGGTGGTGTGGGACCTGGCTCCGATGGGCAAGGTGCCGGTGACCTTCTCCATCGCCAAGCTCAGCGCCCAGCCGGGACGCTTCAGCGCGACGCTCAGCCGCAAGGGGGGCGGGGTGTTCCAGGTGACGGAGCTGGGCGAGGAGCTCCGGGTGCCCGCGGGCACCTACATCGTCGACAGTCTGTACCTGCGCGTCCCCGGACCCGGCGGAGTGACCCACGAATACAGCTTCGATGGGCGAGATGCGTCGAAGGTCATCGAGCTGGTGGGTGAGGCGCCGCGGTCGGTGGAGTTGATGGGCGAGTTGTCACTGAGCGTGACGGTTCGCGGCGCGGCGCGGCCGGGGAGCACCCTATCCGTCGAGGATACGGTGAAGACGGCCACCGGCCTTTCCATGGTGATGCACACCTCGGGCGGACGCCAGGTGCCGCCGCGGGCGGTGCTCAAGATGGCCGGGAGTGACGAACCGATCGCCACCGGCATCACCAACTATGGGTGAGGCGGCTACTGCTCGCACTCCGTGAGAGTGCCAAGCGATGCCGCGGCCGGGGAGTATGTCCTGTCGGTGACGCACGATCTGGGGTCGGTGGCGGGTATCGTCGCGGGGGAGAAGCAGATCAGCGTGGCGAAGTAGCGATCCGTCACGGCGCTCCACCCGGGCAGCGAGGATGGCACCAGGCGACACACGGGGAACTGCCGTGTGTCGCTTGCGTTTCGGGCATGCCGCGCGGGGCGCGACAGATCACGGCACCCCGGCCACAGAGGCGTGGCGGCTCCGCAGCGCGCTTGCCGCACCCCCTCATCTAGGGAGACAGCGCATGCAGGTGGACAGGGCCTCGTCGGCGCGGGCGGCTTTGATCCACAGCAACAGCCCCAGCAGCACCAACAGCACGCCCATCACGATGTACCACGCGGTCTTGAGCCTTCGCTGCGCGGGCGTGTCCCGATGGGACACAGCGGCATCGTCCAGTGGCCGGCCGCAGTGCACACAGTAGGTCTGTGCGGGCACGGTGTGTCCGCAGCGGCGGCAGACCGTGGTCTGCAGCGGCGTCGCGGGAGGTCGCTCTGTAGGGGGGTGAGATCCGGCCTCGGCGGCGGCCGGTTCGGGGCCCGTAAAGGGAGCGGCGGCGGCAGACGCGGGGAGGCCGGGCAGTGCGGGGACGGAAGTCGGCAGCGCCGCTGCCGACAGCGGGGGCATCTCGCACCGCTCCTGCTCCGCCGCGTCGTACTCACCGGAAGGAGGGGCGAAGCTCGCCGCCTGCTCGAGGAACTCCTCGCCATCGGTCAATCGGGCCGCGGCTTGCTCCTCCTCAAACGACGGCGGCGGCTCTCTCCGCGCGGCAGGCGGTTGGGGATGGACGGGGCGACCGGGAGGTAGCTTGGCCAGCTCGATGTGGGGCCTTTGGTAGTACGGGTCCAGCCTGCGCGCCCTCTGCTGCGCGCCGCGGGCCTCATCATGGCGCCCGAGCTTGCGCAGCATCGTTCCCCAGTTGGACCAGGCACGGGCACTGTCGGGCCACAGCTCCACCGCACGCCCGGCGGCCGCTTCGGCTTCCGGATAGCGGCGGAGGTTGAAGTACGCCGCCGCGATGATCTCCCAGCCCGCGGCATCGTCGGGATGCTGCCGGAGCCATCCCTCCAGAAGCTCGATGGCCTCTTCATTGTCCCCCTGGTGATAGAGGATCCTGGCGTCTTCCCGAGCGTTCTCCACGTGCTGCAACCCGTCCCCTCCCTCGCGAATGCAGCCGGCAGGATAGGAACGCAAAGGGGCCTACTTCACCCCACGCCGGGGGCACAGGTCGTCCACCGGGCAGCCCTCGCACTGCGGCCTGCGCGCGTCGCACACCCTTCGCCCGTGCCAGATCATGGCGTGCCCAAAGTGAACCCACTCCTCCGCCGGAAGAACCTCCATCAGGTCCTGCTCGATCCGATCCGTGTTGATCGTCTTGGTCTTCTGTGCCGAGGTCAGGCCCATGCGCAGGGCCAGACGGGTCACATGGGTGTCCACCGCAATCCCGCTGGGGATGCCGAAACCGGTTCCCAGGACAACATTCGCCGTCTTCCGCGCCACCCCCGGAAGCGTGAGCATCTGCTCCATGCTCGGCGGCACTTCACCGTCGAAGCGCTCGAGAAGCTCCCCGGCCGCCCCCAGAATGCTCTTGGTCTTATTGCGGTAAAAGCCGGTGGAGTAGATGTCCGCGCTGAACTGCTCCGGGTCGGCGGAGGCGTAGTCGGCCACCGTCGGGTACTTGATGAAGAGGTCCGCCGTGACCTGATTGACGCGCTCATCGGTGCACTGGGCCGAGAGAATCGTGGCCACCAGGAGCTCCCAGGGATTGGAGAACTCCAGGGCACACTCGTTGGGGTACCTCTCCCGCAGTCGGCGGGAGATCTCTCGGGCGCGTTGTGCTTTGGCGGCTTTGCTTTCGCGAGGCATGGCGGCCCCTTCGGGGAGTCTGCGAGTCTGCGAGTCGCGAGTCGACGGCAAAGGCAACGGCGGTCAACGGCGACGGCGGGGGCAGCCAACGGCGGCGGGCTGGAGACTCACATTATGCATAGTCGCAATGGAGCCACATTTGGCCTCAACTGCGCCCGAGCCGCTCGCGCCAAGGCCGTTCTCCCCCCTCCTCCCGTCTCGCCAGTTGTACCGGCGAGTACAAGCGACTCGGAGAGACGCCGAGAGGCGGGGCCCGGGGGGTGAGGCGACGTGAGTCGGCGCCCGCCCGGAACCCGCATAGTCTGAGTGGAAAGCCCGCCCCACCAACGGCAGGGCTTGCCGTTGCCGTCACCCGCTCCCCGCCCCATCGCCATACAAGGGGCGAGCGCGCGAGGCGACGGCGCACTCGGCCCCCCATACCGCCAACAGATCGCGCCCTGCCGTGTCGCGGCGACAGACGCCCTACCGCCCGGAGGCGGGATAGGCGACCTCGTAGCTGTGCCGCAGGGTCAAGGTCTCGCCCGGAGCAAGCTTCTTCTGCTTCGAGAACAGCTCCAGGTTCACCCGGGACTTCTCGCCATTCCAGTTGAGCAGGCAGGACTCCAGATCGTCCCGGGCGACGTGATTGACAATGGCCAGATCGGTCTGCAGGTCGACGGCCGCCCAGCGCCCGGCGGGCAGGTCCTCGCCACGCAGCCAGACCTCCTTCTCGGCCTTCGGGTCCTGCGGGCTTGCCAGGTCCGTGGTCTGCCACGTGCCGTCCGGCCGGCGCACCCTAACGTGCGCGCTCTGCGTGCTGCAGACCGCGAACTCCGGGTGTACCCGCAGGCATGCCGCAGTGGTCGCATTCCCCACATTGGTCAGTGTGGATTCGACGTTCAGGACGGCGCGGTGCGGGTCCAGCGATAGCGACCGGGTGAGCTTGAGATTGTTGCGGAGGTTGGCCTCCAGAGTGATGGAGCGTTCGTCGGCCGCCACCACCTCGTAGGCCTCGCTGAACCCCGGCGAGCGGTAGCCGCTCTCGGAGTACTCCTCGTACCCGCCCTCGGTGGGCTCATACGAGCCCGGCTGTCCGGCGACCCGCAGCAGCTCGCGCCCGGAGGGCAGGTGCTTGATGCTCCAGAGTCGTCCACCGGCCTCGGGGATCACCGAGACCTGCAGCGCCGGATTGGCGATGGTGCGGATGCCCAGCTTCTTCTGCCCGCGGGGCAGCGAGGCCAGCCAGGCGTCCAGCGAGGCCAGCGGACCGCCCTCGCGCACCTTCGTCACTCCCGCGGCCCGGGCGATGCGCTCGAACTGCTCGGCCAGCGCCGACACGTCCGTGCCCTCCGACTGCACCAGGGCGTCGCCTTCTCGGGTGTAGGCCCCCGAGGTGGCCAGGGCGATGCGGGTATACAGAACCGGCAGCCGCGCCACCTGAACACGGTGTAGCAGGACGGGATCATCGGCCACCGCGGCCTCGGCCTGGTCGAAGAGGGCGTCGGACCTGTTGAGCACCTCGTCGGTGAGGTAGCCCACACTCGGCGGGGAGTAGATCCTCACGTGCATGTCCGGGATGCTCTGAGCCGACCCATGCACGGTGTTGATGAACTGGCGGATGTAGGTGCCCGCAGGCCCCCAGTAGCCCCGGCAGAACTCATCGATCGCCTTGTCCGTGTCATAGCTCGGGTCCCACAAGAGCTTGGCCATGACATAGGTGCGCAATTCCTGCAGCTCGCTGCCCGGGGTGTAGTAGCAGGCCTCCTCGTAGATGCCTGTGACGCCGTTTCTGATGAAGAAGTCGATGTTCGGCCCCAGCACGTAGAAGTTCGGGAAGGGGCAGATGCTGTGGGCGTAGTTGATCACGTAGTCCCAGATGTGCAGGCGGTCGCAGATGGCGTTCCAGCCCTCGATGTCATCCACGAAGGTCTTGTTATACTCGTCGGTCTCCAGCGGATGGATGAAGCAGCACTCGATGCTGCACAGGCGCACGGCCACGTTGGGCCGCGGCCTGACATGCAGGGGCGGCTTGCGCGTGTACTGATACGCCAGGGTGTCGATGATGATGTGGGGGTGCTCGTCTTTCACCGCATCGGCGACGGCGTTGACGAAGTGCAGCAGGGGGCCACTTTGCGAGCCCTCGTGCTCCGCCAGAGCGGTGCACTCGTCACACTGACAGTAGTTGTGCCAGTCGTTTTGGGACACCGAGATGATCGTGGCATCCGGCGATTCGCGGATCCAGCGCTTCACGGTGTCGATGGCGATGGCCAGGACCTCGGGATTGGTGAGGCAGAGCTGGCTGTGGTCGGGCCCGACCCGCTTGCCGCCGATCTCCGAGTAGTACTCCGGGTGCTCGGCGAAGTACTTCTCCGGCGGGACCAGGGCATTGAAGGTGTGCACGAAACCGCGGTAGCTGATCTTGCCCCCGCGCGCCTCGTCCGGCTGGTGTGAGGCGCCGTTGTACTTGTTGCGCACCGAGAAGTCCGCGGGCCGCGAACTGGGGTAGTCCGTGGCGCGGTACTCCAGCGGCGGGATGTAGCGCCGGTCTACCTGTGGCACCGCGAGGGTGCCCTCGGTCGGCCACTTGCTGCAGTCCGGCGCAAACCAGCGGCAGCCGAGATAGTCCTCCAGGAACGTGTAGGTGGCGTACAGCACGCCCCTCTTGTTGCCGGCCAGGATCAGGGCAGGACCCTCGGTCCTGATGTGAATCCCCTCGATGCCCAGACCGGGGAAGTCGATGTCCGCGGCGGCCCCGGTCTTGCCCACACTCAGCGCGATGGCGTTCCCCGCCCGGGCTTCATTCACCATGGGCAGGACCTTGCCCGTGATGAGCTCCAGATGGTAGCGGAGGTCCTTGGCGGCATGCTCCTCCTGGAGCGTGGGCTCATCGGGTATGACGATGGCGTGCGTGTCGGGCGACAGCGCCCTGCCCCCGATGGTCACCGTGCACTCGCCCAGAGATGCTCTGCGTTGGGACAGCTCCTGCCGCTCCCGGTCGACTGTACCCATGGCGGTCTTCAACTCCTCCTGCGCCTTGCTCCCCCCCGGCACCACGCCGATGAGGCGCTCCAGGGAGGCGCGAAGCTCGCTGAGCGATACCTCGGCCTCGGCCACTGTGGCCAGGCTCGAGGTCGTGCCCCCGGCCCCGGTGAGCATGATCTGCAGGCTGCGGGCCGGCAGCTCGGAGCCCGGGTTGGCCTCCACCGCATCCTCGCAGACGGCGATCTTGTCCTGTGTGCTCAGGCCCTGAGTGATCTCTCCGAACCGCTTCATGCCGTCGTTGTAGGTCATCCCGCCGGCGGCGACCATCTCCACGATGAACGGTCGGCGGGCGGCCGGGTCCTCGATGTCGGCGGCGATGATGCAGGCGATGTCGGCGCGGGTGACGCCCTGCGTGCTTCTCATCAGGCCCGCGGCGTCCTCCCGCCGGCCCTCTCGCAGCAGCCAGCGGGCCAGGATCTCGTTGTCCGAGCCGGAGCGGTTCTGTTTGGCCTCAAGCTCCGCCATGACCTGCGCCGGCTCGCCGATCTTCTCCACCACGATGTCATCCACCCAGGCCTCGCAGTTGGCGGCCTCGATATAGGCCAGGGGATGCACGTACATGGTCTCGTGCGGGGAGATGAAGGTCAACTCCATCTGCACCCAGTCCTCGGACGTTCGCGGGGTGCGCGACACGGCGAACGACCACACATAGCTGTTCCACTCGTAGCAGTACGGGGCGAAGAAACCCTCGCCGTTGATGGTCCCCTTGACCCATTCGGTCACCCGGTAGCGGGCGAAGGGCTCGACCTCGATGCGCTGGCCGATGTAGGACCAGTGGTCCCTGGCGCCGACGCGCAGGTAGCCGGCACGCTCGCCGGTGCGGGCCACGCCCGGGATTCCGGACTGCTCGAAACTCGGGTCAGGGTAGATGTTCTCGGCGGCGACACTCAGACTGCACGTCAGTGCGATCAGCAGGACCAATGAGGCGCCTGCCGGATGGGTACGGAGATGAAGCATGATGGCCTCCGGTGAGATTGGAGTCGGGACATCCGGAACGTCAAGACAGAGCGGATATTCAACAAGCAGAGGCGATTGCCCTTCACGGGACGGACGCAGCGGACAGTCGCCACCGAACTGCGGCCTGGCGGCGACTTGCACGCTGTGTGTGGTCGGCGAGCTCGTCCGCCCGCCGTGGTCCGGGAATGGTACCCGCGCCCGGCGCCATGCCAACTGCCCCGGCGCCCGGATTTCCCTTTGTGACTGTCATGGGGTGTCACCCCTCCTGTGTATAAGTAGTGTCCGGGTTGCGGACCGGCACACGGATCAGCAGAGGGAGCCGGGGGGCCCTTCTGCGTGTGAAGCGTCTATGGGGGCCTGCGGTCGCGGGGCGGCGGCCGCAGGCTCCCGGACCAGGAAGTGGTCGAGATGAACATGCGCTTGACCGCATTGGGCGGCGGGCAGGCAGGGCGGACCGGCAGTGGCGCGGGTCTTCCCCCAGTTGGGCGCTTGCGGGTCGGCGGGAGAGTGGGCCGCGACCCCGGCGAATGCCAGTGGCTGGCACAGCGAGCGGCGGCGGGCGATCTGAGGGCCCGGGAGGTGCTGTGGGAGGTGCTCAGCGCGAGCGGGATGTTCCTGCGCTGGGCGCGGAGACGGTTCCCCTGTGTGGAGGATGCCGAGGACGCGGCCTCCGAGGCGCTCCTGCGGGCGATCAAGGGCTTTGCCACGTACCGGCCGGAGCGGGGGACGTTCCTGGCCTGGGTCTACCGGGTGGCCCTCAACGCCTTCGCCCGCTACCACACCAGCCGGGTGGCCAGGCATGCCGGCTGCCTGCCTCTGGACGAGGATCACGCCGATGCCGTCGGCTGCCGGTGTGAGGCACTCTGGGAGCCGACGGGTGGCAGCGACCTGAGGGCCAAACTCGCGGCGCCCGAAGTGGGCCTCAGTGCCAGGCAGGTTGCCGTTGTCTGGCAGGTGGCGGTGGAGGACATGACACACGGCGAGGTCGCCCGGATGCAGGGCATCTCCACGGTGAACTGCAGGCAGGAGTACTCGCGGGCGGGGAAGAAGCTCCGAAAGGTCTTCCCGGGGGGCGATGTTCACGCCGAGCGCGGCCCTCGCGGTGCGGTCCGCGGGGATGCGCCGGCTCTGACGCCGGCGTGATGCCCCGGCCGTTGCCGCTCGCCGCGCTCGCTGGGGGCGGCATGGCGAGTGAGGGGCTCCACCGCCTCTCCCGGCAAGCGGGTCTGCGAGCCGCCGGGAGAGGTAGGACGGCCAACGGCCCGTTTGCATGGCGGTGCTGTGCAGCGGGCGGAGGTTCGCACGACTCGGTCCCTCACCCGGGCGTTCGGCCCGCTCGGCGGCTCCGAACGCCCGACCTCTCCCGGCAAGCGGGTCTGCGAGCCGCCGGGAGAGGTAGGACGGCCAACGGC